>CAJDXA010000226.1_pt1 | contig 10574 bp, 9 predicted proteins | sample 7391711 | NCBI WGS metagenome assembly CAJDXA01 (sample SAMEA7055748, study PRJEB34461) | soil metagenome | biome: terrestrial ecosystem; feature: Peninsula; material: soil | place: Antarctica | collected 2016
TCATGAAATACTTTTTCAATAAAGACCAACTTCTGTCCTTTTTTATCAATTTCAAATCCTGAATAAGTTCCGTCGGGCACCCGCATAATCTTCTGCTCTGGAATATCACTTTGCATAAAGATCAGATGATCAAAAATGATCTTATCCCGATCGCTATCATATCGCAAAGTGGCCGGCGCCTGGGCGGAATAATCCAATATAAACCGACGTTTCCAATACACGCGCGGCAATCCCTCCTCCATTTCTATCATGCTCTGACCAAAATGGACCGTGCCATCACGAATAACCATTGTCTCCAGGACTTTTCTTTTAGTAAAGAAATGATAGTTGTCCAGCCCAAAAAGAAGCAATACCATTTCTTCAGCAGAATGGGAGATTGTCTGCATTTGATAGTATATGGCACCGTACCAGTTGTCTGTATCCAATTCCATATAATCAAGATCCTGATCATCTTCCCAAATCCGGGAAGCATCAGTCAGAAAGACCGGTTTTGTCAATTTTTCACTCTGCACCCATCCACCATATTCATAAGTTGAAGTATCCCTGTAAAGCTGATAAGTTATGATACGAACACGAAGATTCTTATCTTCCAGAATAGCAAGGCCCTCCAGCCGTGGAAATGAATCCTGAAAAGTGGAATATTTCATCAGAAATGCCCCTAAATTTTTATTCAGATAATCAAATGACTTTTCTCTGATTTCAAGATCGCGGTTGCGGATTAATTCATAGGCATGGTGTTCAATGGAATCAGTAGATTCCGCAGATTGCCCATTTCCTGACACAGGTCCTGCGGCTATCAAAGTAGCAATGAGTAATATGATGTACGCACTAAACTGTCTATGAATCATTGAAAAATAATTACTTATCGATAGAACGGCTACTCCAAAACACATATTTCAACAGAAATAGAACAAGTACAAATTAAGTCAAATTTAAAAACGAAATGATACCTGAGCTACGACTCAATTCTGTCACCAGAAAATGGTGTTCGATAAATAGTGAGTACCAATCTTTAAAGCATGTACCACTAATGATGGCACAGCTACAAAGAAAGCGATGATTAACCGGGATTCATATCGTTATCGACTAATACCTTTTCCCTTTACGGCTACTATAGTCCCTCAGGATAAATTCCCCCAACTGATCCAGATCAGAATAGAACGCTTTTCCATTGTTTGCGTAGGTAAACATTTCAACGTATTCACGTAGATAGGGGTCTGAAGCTATCATAAAAGTAGTAATAGGGATGTTCAGCTTTTTGAACCGGGTAGCCAGATTTAGCGTGCGATTCATAATCGTACGGTCCAGGCCAAATGGATTTTTATAGTATTTTTTTCCCCTTTTGATACAGGTAGGTTTCCCGTCTGTAATCAACAACACCTGTTTATTGGGGTTTCTTCGTTTATTCAACAGGCTTAGCGCCAATTCCAGTCCGGCCACGGTATTAGTATGATACGGTCCAACCTGCAGATATGGTAAATCCTCTATTTGGATTTGCCAGGCATCATCACCAAATACGATAACATCCAAACTATCCTTGGGAAATCGAGTCCGAATAAATTCAGAAAGCGCCATGGCAACTTTCTTGGCAGGTGTAATCCGGTCTTCACCATATAATATCATCGAATGAGAGATATCAATCATCAAAACGGTGCTCATGTTACTCTGATAAAAGGTATCGTGCACCTCCAGATCATGTTCAGTCATCATGAAATCATCAATCCCATGATTGATATAGGCATTCTTAAGAGATTCTGATAATGCTATATTCTCGATCCGATCCCCAAACTCATATCCCTTCAAGTCAGAGCTATAATCGTCACCTTTGCCAGATACTTTGGTACTATGCCTGCCAGTTTGAGACCGGTTAATCTTGCCAAATATATCCTCAAAAGCTTGCTTTCTTATATTTATATTCATTTTACTGGTAGGTCGGAACTTCTTTGTACCCCAGCCAATTTCACTGATAAATCCTTTTTCTTTCAACTCATCTACAAAATCAGACAACGTATAATCATCGTTCGTCACATGATACATGTTATCCAGCTGTGTCAACCATCCTAAGGCCTCTTCCACATTTCCACCGGTCTGACTGAGGAGTTCCTGAAATATTCTAAGTAATTTTTCAAAACTCACTTCATTATCCGGATCCGGAATATAATCAGAAATCAACCATCCTCGCATAATTCAATTTTAGATATAAAACGATCTTCATGTAGAATAGTTCCTAAGTAACATAACTTAGTGTGTATTCTCAAGTCTCGTAGACAATTATGTCATGGCAAGTTAGTCTTAAAGTGGCATTGATTCTGTACAAATTCTCTACACGGGAGGATGGCAGCCTATAAAAATGTTCGATTTCATCCTTATTCCATATCTCTCATTCATCAGAAACTCCTTAATATATTCAATTCAGAACTTAGAAAATTTCTCACGATCCAGTTTCAAAACCGATATCAATCTTATAAAGTCAATAGCCCGACCTCGGTCCAGACAGGACTTACAGATTAATCGCAATGTACGAACGTGTCTGGTATAGGAGAAATAATCGCAATGTTTAATAGCTTGAATATTAACAGATAAAATTAAATGGCTCAACTATTCTTCTGCATTTCTTTGTAGGTGTCCATTACACTTCGAACATGTTGCTCAGACTCTTTCAAAAGGGCCATCTCCTCTTTATTCAGATCCAGTTCGATAATGCGTTTGATGCCTTCCTTTCCAAGCTGAACAGGTACACCCAGGAAAATATCTTTCATACCATATTCGCCATCAAGATATACGCAGCAAGGATATATCCTGCCATCATCCTTCACGATGGATTCTACCATCTGCGCAGCTGCAGAACCCGGTGCGTACCAAGCTGAAGTTCCCATGAGTTTTACCAACTCACCTCCACCCGACTGTGTCCGTGCTACAATTCTATTCAAAGCCTCCTCATCGATCATCTCTGTCACCGGGATACCAGCTACAGTCGTATATCGAGGCAGTGGCACCATAGTGTCACCATGTCCACCCATCAGTACTGCCTGGATGTCACGCGGGGAAACATTCAACTCACTAGCCAGAAACGCCCGGTAGCGGGCAGTATCCAGAATCCCGGCCATACCAAAGACTTTGTTTTTGGGTAAACCTGAATTTATAAAAGCAGCATACGTCATCACATCAAGTGGATTGGATACGACAATAATAGTGGGATTATCGCTATGCTGAAGGATTGAATTGGTTACATTATTTACTATCTTAGCATTGGTAGAAATCAAATCATCGCGGCTCATCCCAGGCTTGCGGGGTACGCCTGCGGTAATAACGACTATATCTGATCCGGCTGTTTCTTTGTAATCTTCCGTTCCTGTGATTCGCGTACTAAAAGATTCAATGGGGGATTGCTGCCAGGTGTCAAGCGCTTTACCACGTGCGAAATCACCCTGGATGTCCAGCAATACGATTTCATTGACAATATCTTTGTGTGCCAATACATTGGCAACGGTAGCCCCTACATTTCCGGCTCCTACAACTGTTACTTTGCTCATTGATTCAGATTTATTGTATTTTTTTAAAACAACTCTATTATATATCAGTTATAAATTGAATGCTAATTTTTTATACTTTTGACATACAATGAATGACAACAAAGGTCATATTTTTTCAGGGGGCAATGTAATAATAATTCTACTAATCCTGAAAGTCTTTACCGGCCAATTTGCTTACGGGCAAAATACCGAAGGGGATTTTTGTGGCACGCCGGATCTTACCGCCTATATTGGTCAGGCCGCTCATATGGATTATACGTCTGTCGTCCGAAGTAATACCATCGAATACTATCCCATTCAGCTGTTTTCTGTAGCACAATCGAATGGCGAAGGGCGTATGAAAGAGCTCGAAATACTTCAAGCTTTATGTGTACTTAATGAAGACTTCCTGGAATATGGACTGCAATTTTTTATGAAAAACCCCATACGGGAAATAAATAACGATGATTATTTCGTGCACGATCAGGCCAACGGTTATAAAATGATGCGGAACAACAATGTATCCGGAGCATTCAACATTTATGTCGTCAAAGATCCCAATGAAACATGTGGATATTTCAGCCCTGCTAATGAAGGAGTAGCAATACAACAAGCTTGTTTCATCGGTGGTTCACACGCCCTGACACATGAAATGGGCCATTTCTTTGGCCTGCCACATACTTTCAGAGGATGGGAAAAGAAGACTTACAATAGAGAGAAAGTTCCTTATTATCTGAGTGTTCGCGGTCGTGATACGACGTATGTCGAGACGGTAGACAGGAGTAATTGCACTTTTTCCGGAGATGACTTTTGCGATACCCCACCCGACTATATTTCAGATCGATGGAACTGTGATGGAGATGGGATGAGTCTAAACACCTACCTGGATCCTAATGGCGTTGAATTCAGAGTAGATGGAAATAACTATATNNCGAAGACAGATGCCAGAACATGTTCACACCCGAACAAGCAGACAGGATGCACCTGATACTGGAAACGCGCTACAGCAGCCGACGATACAAATTCATACCGCCTTCCAAAATGAACGGCCAAAACATATCCATAAACGAGCCCGAGGATCAGAGCGATGTGGAGTTTGATAACGTAAAGCTAAGTTGGAAAATCTTGCCGGATGCGGGAGAATACATCGTTCAGGTTTCCACTTTACCAGGTATCCTTTTTGAAAAGTCCAATAACATACTCCAATATTCTACTTCCGATACAGAAATCACCATTCCATCGAATGAATTAAAACCGGAACAAAAGTATTACTGGCGTGTGATCCCGCTCAATAACTTCACCTTCTGTTCTGAACCGAGTCCACAGAAATCTTTCACACCTCAAATAAAGTCCAGTACTCATCTCTTGCCCGATGGCAATCAGATCAGAGTCTATCCCAATATCATCTTTGCAGGTCAATCCAATGTCCGGGTCGATTATAAATTTAATACTCCGCGGCAAATCCATCTGAACTTATTCAATGTCAACGGACAGCTAGTTTCTTCCGAAAACGTAAACATCATAGGTGATACAGAATCCTCTTTTTCCACTGGCAATCTGAAAGGAGGATTATATATCCTCCACATCTCGGATGGTAAGAATGTCGTCACCCAGAAACTAGTGGTACAGTAGAGATCAGTGGATTAGGAGTTAGGTGAATTAAGTATTAGAAATTAGATCGCTGCGCTGATAAGGATTAAATTGATGGGTTGTGGGGTAAGCTGTTTAACGAATACCTAAATAACGTACAACGAATGGGAAGGACAATCACAGATATTTCTTTACTTTTGCAATTCAATCATTTTTTTAAATCACAGATATGAATTTACACGAGTACCAGGGAAAAGAACTACTAAAAAAATTCGGCGTTAATGTACAGGAAGGCATTGTCATTGAGGCAGAGAATGAAATGGAGGAAGCCTACGAAAAACTTAGAAAGGAAACCAACACAGATTTTGTGGTTGTAAAAGCACAGATCCATGCCGGAGGCCGTGGAAAAGGCGGGGGCGTCAAGATTGCCAAAAGCAAAGAAGAGTATCTTAAAGTGGCGAACAACATTTTGGGCATGATGCTCAAAACGCCACAGACACCTGGTGGTCTCGAAGGAGAAGGGAAGCTCGTGCAAAAAATTCTGGTTGCCGAAGATGTATATGCACCTGTTTTTGAAGCGAATGATGAAATATATATCTCTATACTGACCGATCGTGAAAAAAACGCAAATGTCATTGTGTATTCCACGGAGGGAGGTATGGATATAGAAGCTGTTGCTGAAGAAACCCCTGAAAAAGTATTCAAAGAATTCATCGATCCGGAGCTGGGGCTACTCCCCTTTCAGACACGAAAGATTGCTTTTAACCTTGGATTGACAGGTCAGGCTTTCAAAGGAATGACACAGTTCCTTAATAATCTCTATAAGGCCTTTACCGCCAGTGATGCTTCCTTGTTCGAAATTAATCCGTGCCTGCGTACTGGAGATGATCGTATCCTGGCTGTGGATTGTAAAGTGACCATAGATGATAACGCTCTTTTCAGGCACAAGGACATTGAAGAAATGCGGGATGTAAATGAAGAGGATCCCACGGAAGTAGAAGCTAGGAAATACGGCCTGAGCTATGTCAAACTGGATGGAAATGTAGGATGCATGGTCAATGGTGCAGGCCTGGCAATGGCTACCATGGATATGATCAAGCTTTACGGGGGCGAACCTGCTAACTTCCTGGATGTGGGAGGTACTGCAGATGCAGAACGTGTAGAGCAAGCTTTCCGCATCATCTTGCAAGATGAAAACGTAAAAGCTATCCTTATAAATATATTCGGCGGTATCGTCCGCTGCGATCGTGTGGCGAATGGCGTAGTGGAAGCTGCCAGTAAGATTGACATTACTGTTCCCATCATCGTTCGACTTCAGGGGACCAATGCAGAGTTAGGGAAGAAGATCATCGATGAAAGTGGATTGAAAGTACAATCAGCCATTTTACTGGAAGAAGCAGCAGAAGCGGTTCAAAGGGCTTTGAAGTAACTTACAGGTGAAACTCCATGAAGCACTTGACCTTATTTGAACTTCATCAGTTTATCCAGCGGGTATTTTACCTGAATTTTGAGGAAAGTGTCTGGATCGAAGCAGAAATATCTGAGAGCAGGGACCATAATGGCCATATCTACATGACTCTGGTGGAGAAGAACCCCGCCGGTCAGTTGGTAGCCAAAGCCTCCTGTTCCCTTTGGCGCAATAAAGCTGTCCAGTTAAGACATTCCTTAGGACCTCTCTTTTCACAAGTGGTGAAGGAGGGGAATAAGGTGAAATTGAAATGTAAGGTCGAATTCCATCCCAGGTATGGTTATTCGCTCCAGGTAGAAGACTTTGACCCGGCCTATACGGAAGGTTTCCTCTATCTGGAAAAAAGAAAAACTATAGAGAAACTTAAGAATGCGCAGTTATTTGACCGCAACAAAACCCTGGTTCTTCCACTGGTCATCAAACGAATAGCCGTCGTTAGTTCAGCCACTGCAGCGGGGTATCAGGATTTTGTGCACCAATTGATGGATAATGCATACGGCTATCACTTTGATTATGAGCTATTCACATCTGCCATGCAGGGAGATAACGTGCGAGATCAGTTTACATCTGCATTGAACTCTATTGAAGGGCGACGTAAAGAATTTGATGTGATCGTAGTGGTACGAGGTGGTGGGGCAAGTGTCGACCTTAGTGATTTTGATGATTACGATGTTGCAGCAGCGGTAGCCCAATCTTCGTTGCCAGTTTTGGCTGGCATAGGTCATGAGCGGGATGTTTCTGTCACGGACATGGTATCTTTCGCTCGTGTCAAAACACCCACAGCGGCCGCTGAAATCCTCATCGAAAACAATTTGCAATATGAAAACGATATAAGAGACCTCTATTTGACCATTCGCGAGAATATTGGCAGGAGGATAAATGCAGCCAGTCAGCAATTAAACTACGTTGGTCAATCCTTTCAACACAGTATAAAAAAAGGCACAGAAAACGAAAGGTTTCAGCTTGAAAAGCATTCATATTCCATGATGCAGGCAGTTCGCCAACAGCTTCACCAAGAGCAACTTTCTTTGCAACAACTCCGGGTGTGGGTGATCGAGAACAACCCTTTTCACATTATGAAACGAGGTTATGCGATGGTCTTTCAAGATCAGCAACGTATCACAGACCTTCGAAAAATAGATATCAAACGTCCCGTCCGTCTATTGATGGACCAGCAAAATATAACCATCAATGAAAAATAATCAGAAAGCACCTAAATCCTATTCTGAAGGCAAGAAAGAACTGGAGAATATTCAGAAAAAACTCGAAAACGATGATTTTGATATAGATCAACTGGAGGTTCTAATCGACCGGGGAAAGTATCTGATCGAACACTTATCCGCTAAGCTGAGGAAAATCGAAGATAAATTGAATGGTTAAAAGAAAAAACAACCATCTTTATTGGATCAATCTTTAAAATTGATATCTGTCTGGCAAATTACATTCCTTGCAGATCATTTCAAATATACCACTAACAATAATCACATTACGGAGCCTGCAAATAATGTTTTAAAGTTATCGAAATCTCAAGAATTTTCACTTTCTTTAATAAATGGCTTCATTTAAATAAATCTGTCACCCATGTCTAAAAAACTATTTCCACTGTTCATGTGCCTGACAATGGTCACATACCTCCAGGCGCAGATGATTGATCTTCCATTTACAGAATTTGATCTGGACAACGGACTCCATGTCATTCTGCATCAGGATAATTCAACACCCATCGTCGCTGTATCAGTACTATATCATGTGGGCTCCAAAAATGAAGAAACCAATCGCACTGGATTCGCCCACTTCTTCGAGCATCTGATGTTTGAAGGATCTGAGAACGTAGACCGGGGAGAATTTGACACCTATGTTTCCAACGCAGGAGGAGTTAATAATGCAAACACGTCTCAAGACAGGACCTTCTATTACGAAATATTCCCCTCCAATCAGCTGGAACTTGGCCTATGGCTGGAATCAGAGCGCATGCTTCATGCTAAAATAGACCACAAAGGAATTGAAACCCAACGGGAAGTGGTAAAAGAAGAAAAAAGACAGCGGGTGGACAATCAGCCTTACGGAACATGGCTTTCCAACTCATTTGCACACGCTTACCACGTCCACCCATACAAGTGGCCGGTCATCGGATCAATGGATGATCTTAATGCGGCTTCCGATGAGGATTTCAAGAATTTTTACAAAAAATACTACCTTCCAAATAATGCTACTCTTTCCATCGCGGGTGATATAGATGTCAATAAGACAAAAGAATTGGTGAAAAAATACTTTGGAGAAATCCCTTCCGGTAGTGAAGTTATACAGCCGAGTATAGTAGAGCCGAACCTTCAAGGCCCTCTAGTAGATACTGTATATGACAACATCACCTTACCGGCTATGTTCCTTACTTATCGTATTCCGGCACAAACGAATCCGGACATTTACCCTATAAAAATGCTGGCCAGCTTACTTTCCGATGGTGAAAGTTCACGGATGGTGAAAAGACTACAAAATGAGGAACAACTGGCTATCCAAATCGCAAACTTCCCGATGAATCTGGAAGACCCGGGGGTTAGTTTTATCATTGGCTTACCCAATATGGGTGTTGAATTGAATGCCTTATTAATCGGTATAGATGAAGAAATCGAAAAAGTAAGAAATGAATTGATTACAGAACGTGAATACCAAAAATTGCAAAATCAATTTGAAAGTCAATTTATTCAAAGTAATACAAGTATGGTTTCCATCGCTGAATCCCTGGCTAACTATTACACCTATTTCGGAAATACTAATCTAATTAACACGGAAATTGAAAAAATAAAAAATGTAACCAGAGAAGATATCCGCCGTGTAGCCAAGCAATATTTCTCTCCGGATAATCGGGTCATACTCTATTATTTGCCGAAACAACAGAACCAATAAATAATCGACCATGAAAAGGATACATCCATATATATTTCTTGTATTAACTGCGCTGTTTATTTACAGCTGTACGCCAAAGGTCTTTAATCTGGGGGAATACGAAGACTTTCGATTAGATAATGGTTTGAATGTAATCGTGGTAGAAAACCACAAATTACCGGTCGTATCCTATCAACTATTTATTGATCGTGGACCGCTAAAAGAAGGAAATATTGCAGGGATATCTTCTATAACGGGTCAAATGCTCCAAACGGGTACCGAAATAAGGACTAAAGAAGAAATAGATGAGAAGCTGGACTTTATAGCTGCCTCCCTTAATACAAGTTCATCAGGTTTTTTTGCTTCTTCTCTCAAAAAGCATAGTGAAGAATTGCTGGATATAGCTACGGACGTATTATACCATCCCAGCTTTCCGGAGTCTGAGTTTGACCGGATCATACAAACCACCAAATCCGGATTGGCATTTCAAAAGTCTGATCCCAACGCGATATCATCCAATGTAGGGAATGCCGTTCTTTACGGGAAAGATCATCCATATGGTGAATTCACGACTGAAGAATCGGTGGATGCCATCACGCTGGATGATGTACGTGAATTTTACAAAAATTATTATTTCCCAAACGCCACCTACCTCATTGTGGTAGGGGATATTACCACTGCTGAAGCAAAGTCTCAAGCTACTAAGTATTTCGACGACTGGAAACCCAGGACAGGCTTTGCACCCATGATTCCAGCTTCTGTGAATCGTCCCATTGGAAACGCGGTGAGTTTTGTAAATAAAGATGGTGCGGTGCAATCCGTAATTACGGTAGAGCAAACCACAGACTATAAACCCAATGCCGAAGACCGCATGGCTGCCTCCGTGATGAACACCATTTTAGGGGGGTATTTCGGATCCCGGCTGAATAAAAACATTCGGGAAGATAAAGGCTATACGTACGGCATTCGTTCCAGCCTTAGTCCCGATCGTTATATAGGCGGATTTTCAATATCCGCTAGCGTCCGGAATGAAGTGACAGACAGTACGCTGACTGAGATCTTCAAGGAACTAAAGACATTACGGGAAGAGCCGGTATCGAAGAAAGAGCTCGACCTGGTAA
>CAJDXA010000091.1_pt1 | contig 10462 bp, 9 predicted proteins | sample 7391711 | NCBI WGS metagenome assembly CAJDXA01 (sample SAMEA7055748, study PRJEB34461) | soil metagenome | biome: terrestrial ecosystem; feature: Peninsula; material: soil | place: Antarctica | collected 2016
TTTACGCTTATTCACAAGTCTTTTCAAAAATTGGCAGAACTTGATTGGTAAGGTTCCTAATCTCTTTTTCAAACCTCCCGAACGGTTTTTACACATACGACTGTATAAACTTAATATTTTGACCTCCTCTTTTTTGCGGTTATGGCTCATTCCAACAATGCTCATATCATACCAAATGCAAAATTCACGAACTCTTTTATCATTGACCATTCTCCTCATTTTTTTTCTTACATTAGCTGCCCGATTATCATACTGCATAAAACCAAACAGGAAAATGACCCATTACCCAACTCCCATAAAAATCGGTATTGTAGGCTATGGAAATCTCGGCAAAGGTGTAGAAAAAGCCATTCGGCAAAATCCGGACATGAAACTGGCTGCGATTTTCACCCGGCGCGATCCTGATTCTCTTTCCACTAATGAAAAAGCGGTCCATTATTCTTCCATGAAAGAGTATATTGGTAAAATAGATATCATGATCCTTTGCGGTGGATCGGCCACCGATCTACCAGATCAGGTTCAGGAGGTCGCTCAATGGTTTCATACTGTGGACAGCTATGACAACCATGCCAAAATACCTGAATATTTTGATCGGGTGGATCGGGTAGCCCGAACAAATAAAACAGTGTGCCTGATCTCCACTGGCTGGGATCCTGGCCTTTTTTCCTTAGCCAGAATTTTGGGGCAAAGTATCCTGCCGGACGGAAAAGATTACACTTTCTGGGGCCAGGGGGTCAGCCAGGGTCATTCTGATGCAGTGAGAAGGGTGGCTGGTGTGAAAAATGCCGTACAATATACCATTCCGCTCGAATCAGCACTTGAAAAGGTGCGGGAAGGAAGCCAGCCTGAACTAACCGCTGCAGAACGGCATGAACGTGTCTGCTATGTGGTACCGGATGAAGAAGCCGATCTTGTAGCTATAGAATCCGATATCAAAACCATGCCAAATTACTTTGAACCGTATCGCACTACCGTTCATTTTATCACAGAAGAGGAATTATTATCCCAACATTCGTCCATGCCCCATGGAGGCATGGTATTCCGGACAGGCAAGACCGGAGATCAGACCCGTCAGCAAATTGAATTTAAACTTGCGCTGGAAGACAACCCCGAGTTCACTTCGAGCGTGCTCGTGGCTTATGCGCGGGCAGTGGCTCGCCTGAATGCCCTGGGAGAAATCGGTGCCCGCACAGTGTTTGATATTCCACCCGGATATTTATCTCCTAAATCCGCCGAAGAACTCAGAAGAACAATTTTGTAAAAACCAGACAGTCCCCTTTACTACCGTTTGGTCACGTATGCTTTTTGCAGCCTCTGACAACCTATACGTATGTCGTTTTTTTCAATGAAACCAATACTCATCCGGTACAGATACAAATTCCCCAATAGCCTGAGAATACGCCTCTAGATCGAAATCCCACTTTTCCTTTCCTTCTTTTTTTACATAAATCCGGATTGGATGCAGTCCTTTTTCCAACCGAACACTTTCTTCCACTACTGCCGACTTATTTGATTGAAAATCTTTATCTATAAATAATGCCTCATGAATGCGGATAATCACCTGGTTTTCTGACTGGATCCGCACACGATATTCTCCCCTTTCCGGTACCTGAATATATCCTGAAAAAACAACCATATTCGCTTTCTCCGCATCTAAAAATGTCGGGACGCTAATCCCCGAAACAGTTTTTTCTATTAGTGGTTCCAGTAGTTGTTTCTTTGGAATCCACCGACTGGACACCTCATACCCGGCCATCAGCAATCCTGGCGACAAATTCTCTTTGGATGGCATTTCAGCGGGCACCAATTCTTCATCATAAGGACGGGGTGCAGTAGAATTGGGTCTACGGATCTGCAATACCGTGTTTTTCATTTCATGCTGAAGGTCTGAGTATTTTGTGGTTTTCGCCAGGTTGTTCCCTTGCTGAGGATCTTTGTTAATATCATATATTTCAAAATCGTCCTTATGGCTCTGTATATTGTATCGTACCCCAACCATATCTTGTATCCGGATCATTTGCATTTGACCGCGTTTCCGCCCTCTGTGTGAAGGCATAAAGTCTTCATAGTCCGGGGTCTTCCCATCCTGGGCATACTCCACATAAACCGTGTTATTCGTTCGTTGTTTATTTAATAAAATGGGGATAAGTGAGGTACCGTCTGACCGTTCAGGTGGATTCATACCTGCAGCATCACAAAAGGTTGCGAGCCAGTCTGAAATCATACCCGGTGATTTATTTACTTCTCCCTGAGGCAAATATCCCGGCCAAGTGACAATCGTGGGTTCACGCAAGCCACCTTCCCATACGTCCCGTTTAATACCGTCATAAGGCCCATAGCTACGAAAAAATTCCGGGGTGAATACGGCATATTCATCCGGCAAATAGGATTCATTGGACGGGCCATTGTCCGAAGTAAAGACGACCAGTGTATTATCTTCGATTTTTAGATCTCGAAGCAACTTGCGTACATCACCTACAGCATCATCAATCCTTCTGATCACCGTTGCAAATCGTTTGTAGGTATCCGGCCAGACCACCTCAGCAGTTGCAGGATTCTGATCATTATCCCAGGTTGCATTTGCATAATCAGGATGGGTCCAGGAATCTACCTCACCGGACGCTGTATTGATCATGTGTCCGGGTTCGCCAGTCCATTGGACGCCACCATTCGTGCCACCGCCGGAGGGATATTCCTGGGTCGGCAATTCTATGACGGCGTGCGGAGTGTCATAAGCCAAAAACATAAAAAAAGGTTGGTCTTTCTTCTCTTTCTGATGATCTACGATCCATTTTTTTGCAAATGCGGTCCAAAGATCACCAGTATAGCATTTTGCCAAACCGGAAGCCACATTCTCACGATTATGCCAAACTTCTTTCTCTCCCCGATAAACTCCTTCGAATGGATAATGCTCGTGGCCATCCCGGTGCCGCATATAACCGTAAAATTCATCAAAACCACGGTTCAGCGGATGTCCCGGCCACTCATCACCATTCTCATTAAATCGGTTATCTCCCTGAAGTCCCCATTTCCCAACTACAACGGTAGAATATCCGGCTTCTTTAAGCACATTGGCCACGGTATAATTATCTTCCAGTGCTTTGTCAAACTGATTATCACGTACATTGCTATGCCCCTGATGCACACCCAATAGGAAAGATGCCCGGGAAGGGGCACAAACCGGTGCATTACAATAATGATCCGTCATCATCACGCCCTGAGTGGCCATTTTATCCAGATGCGGTGTTTTCAGAGCAGGATGGCTTTTATCGCCAGACCCTGTCCATTGGTTCTGATAGAAGACTCCCAGATCACCCCATCCAAGGTCATCAGTGAGTATAAAAAGAATGTTGGGTTTTTGAGGCTCTTCCTGGTTATGCTTTTGAATGGAAGAGCAGGAGGATAGGACAAGGATCAGAAAGACGTGGTAATAGAACTTCATAGAAATGAAATATTTATTTCTGAAATAGTAATAAGAAAAATAAAATATTGATTCTGAAAGGCTTAAGGCTACTTCATTTTTCGATGCTTAATATTCTTCCGGATTTTGGTAGGTACTTCTTATCCGGATAATATAGATAGCGTTCTCAATTATTTTATATGATATTCGAAAATGGCGGAGTTCGTAAGCTCTATAGTTCCCATCATTATCAGTCTTATATTTATCGGGAGGATTTCTATACGGATGAATGGCCAATTTTATAGTGGAATTTACGATCAAATCAAAAATTCTATCTGTCTGTAAAATTGAATCTTCAGCCAGATACAAGTATATATTATGTAACTGCTGCCGCGAGGTCTCAGTCCATATTACAGGGACTTTTTCCATTCTGTATTAAGGTTTTCAATCTGTTTATAAGCATAAATCCTACCAGCAACTATATCCTTTTCTGATTCAGCAATATCGTGGTTATATTCTTCAAGCGTAAAAGCAAGACTTTTTTTCCGTAGAAGTAACAAACGTTTGATAATTTCTATAAGGTCCGGGTCTCTGACTTTATTTAACTCATTCTGTATCCATTTAATCTCTGTTTGAACATCCATATTCTATTTTTTATTAAAATTTCAAAATCCAAACCACTCGCATATTAAAGATAATGATACTTAGTCTTGCTTTGAGCATTTTCCAAAAAATTCTACTACCGCCTAATCTAAGCTTTTATCATAAAAATCCAAATCAGGTACTCCTGATATTTTACAGGCAATCATAAGGCATTTAACAAAGTTGCTAAAAACAATACCCCTATAGATAATCTATCGAACGTAGCATCATCCCCGATCCAGCTCATCAAAGTTTATAGGAACCGAGATTCTCTGGACTGGCTTGGCATGCCCGTTGTGGCAGGTGTTACAGGTTACTTGGTATTCGGACAACAAATAATTGTCTTTAAAATCTCCGTCAGCTTCAAAGTACTTTTCATTTACATCCATGACCAATCTCATCATGTTTCTGGCTATCTCCTTATTGGGATGATCATCGGATTTAAAATCCAGCTTTTTAGGATCCTTTTCAGACTTGGCGTGACAGTCATTACAACCCATATTAAGCGCCACCTCGAAGCTTTTCATCACGGCCATAAGTTCATCATGGCTAATATCTTTGGGTAGTATTTTTAAGTTGTTATCCTGATCTTGAGGTTCTGGCTGCGGGATAGGACTAAAAGCAGAAGCAGCCAAAATCACCATACCTGCGATCATGGATATCATCACATTTTTCTTATTTTTCCTAAATTTCATACTTGCGTTTTTGGTTTGTTTTCAGTGAATTACGTCAATATAATAAATTTAAATCTGTGTGGTAAATGTTTAATGACAATTTTTTAGAATCTACATTTATTCATGGGTAGCGCTCTGATAAAGATGGCTACTCGAAAACAGGGTAAAACAAATTCACAGCAGGATGCATGGTATATAAAAAATGACTGGTATCATTAAATACTAATATCGGACTGGAGAAATCGCCCGGAATTATAGGATTGTCCGGGTATTTATCCCAATGGATCAGGTCGGTTGATCGGGCCACATTGGAAGTCCAGATACTCCTTCTGTTGTCAGTGAGCCATTCCTGATTGTCCGTGGCATGATAATACATGTAATAGTAATCGCCCTTTTTCACAATTTGATTCACGGCTACCGCTGAACGGTCATAGTGATCCGGCCCTTTCTCCAGTACCGGGTCATCCTGAACATTGGTCCAGTTAATTTTATCCGTCGATTCTGCCAGCCATATAGCAGAATCGTTTTGCTCGTAAAACAAATACCATCTGTCATTTTCCACCCATAGGGATGGTGTTCCAAAAGGTGCCGGGATCTTTTCACCCGTAGTTTTCCGGATAATCAAATCGCCCTGATCTTCCCAATGAATGCCATCCGATGAAGTAAGCAAATGAGCTATATCATTGGTTCCTTCCGCATACATATAGTAGGTTCCCTTGATCTTCGATACATGGACATCCTCTGTCCACCGGTCACTGTAAATAGGCTGGTCGGAATACCGCGTCCAGTGAATGCCATCAGGGGACGTGGCATATCCTAGCATCATCTGATCGGTCCGATCGTTATTATATCCGGTATACCACATTTTATACTGTCCTTCATCATACAGAATAAAACCCCGTTCCCGGATCTTCTTATCCCAGGTATCTTCTCCGGTACTGGTAAATACCGGGTTTCCTTCATATGGTTCAAAATTTACCAGCTGTGAAGGAAATGATTCCATGGAACTCTTTTCAGAAGAAGGATCTTGATTAGTTGAATTGCATTGAAACAGGACCAAGGTCATACCAATCAAAAAGAGTAGACTTTGCAGAAAGTTGATTGTTTTCATAAGTTGAATAATTAACTCGTAATATAGGAATTTACATCTTAACATTGGAAGGTTACCGCGTCTGATTGCCGAGTGTAGTTAATGCATCCAATGTCCATTAATCCGGAAGTTTGACATGGATAATGGAAGACGGGGGACTCAGATTCTTTATCCGATCCATATTCCGGACCACGTAACGGTACTTTTTACCAGGATCACATTTCGTATCAAAATAAAATGGTTCGGGTTTGAAACTGATTCCAATGATATGGGCTGCATTTTCTAAATTAATGTGTTCATTTTCTTCAAACCGATACACTACATAGCCATACATTTCTCCATTATCATTTACTTTTTCAGGTGATTTCCACCGCAAGCGTACAAACCGGTCGATGACCGTCGCACGAATATTCTCAGGTGGAGCAGGTGGAATATGGTCCATCCATTCCATAGGGGGCAACAAAGCAGGATACCGGTATAGGTCAAGCCGAAGCGAATCTGCGAAACCAGCCATATTGTTCATCAAAGAGCGTGAACTGAAATAGATGCTCCCATCAATATTTTCATTTTGCCGGAGCTCTCTTACCTGACGAGGCAGCTGACTCCAGTCTTCCCAGCCATTCTTTTCTTCCAGGGAGCGATAAGCAGCCTGGCCCACATACACCTGTCTTCCGAAACTGTTTTTGTTCCACCAATCAAGCAACTTTTCAAAGGCTGCAGGAGGGTATTTGAAAGGAAAATAAATCTGAGGGCTCACGTAGTCCAACCAGCCCTCTTCCAGCCATTTATAAACATCAGCATATAATCCATCATAGGTGGTGAATCCATTGGATTCTGATCCCAGTGGATCTTCCTTTTTATTCCGCCAGATAGCAAAGGGACTAATCCCAAACTTGACATTAGGTTTTTCCTGATGGATCTTTTCATTCAGTTCTTTGACCAGTAAATCAACATTGTGCCGTCGCCAGTCTTTGATCGATGTAAATTCACCTGCATTAAATTTTTCATAAGTCATGGAGTCTGGCAAAGGTTCTTTGCCTGGATAAGGATAAAAATAGTCGTCGAAATGAATACCGTCCACATCATAATTCCGGACAACTTCCAAAACCACATCGACTATGTACTCCCGAACTTGGGGTATCCCAGGGTTGAAGTAAGTTTTATTACCATAATTAAAAAACCACTCGGGCTTCTTGTAGGAGATGTGTTCAGGTGATCTTTTGCGTCTATCACTGTCTTGCGCTGCACGGTAGGGATTAAACCACGCGTGCAATTCCATATTACGATCGTGCGCAGCTTTGATGGCAAAATCCAGAGGATCATACATCGGCCCGGGTGCCTCCCCTTGTTTGCCAGTGAGGTAATAGCTCCAGGGTTCCTTGCCTTTCGCAAAAAATGCATCTGCTGTCGGTCGCACCTGAAAGATAACGGCATTGAGTCCCATTCCTTGATGCTTGTCAAATATCCGGAGTAATTCTCTTTTTTGGTCTTCGGTACTTAATCCCGGCTTAGAAGGCCAGTCAATGTTACTGACCGTGGCAATCCACACACCCCGGAATTCGTAAAGAGGAGCAGAGGTATGCTCTTGAGCTAAAAGGCCACTTAGTGTTGTAATCCAAAATAGGAGTATGAGTCTAAAAATCATACATCGAAAATAACTCTTTTACAGAAATGCCAGAATTTACTGTAAAAAATTATGAGATAGGAATTTAAAGCATTTTTATTTATTACTTTATTATCGGACGTTTACCTTGAGTTTTACTTTGCGGTAATAATCTTTCTGTGCATAAATCGTAGCATTTGAAGTGGGATCATCCTTATCATTGTATAAACTCTCCACCTTAAGCCACAACTCCAATTCCTGATTCTCAGGACAATCCTCAGATAAAGTTATTGGTGTAGCCACACTGGTCGCACCGGCCTGAGAAAATTTTTCCAGGTAATCAAGTGATTCAACATGCACATAGGGATTTTGCTGATAATTCATTAATTGGGTACGATGAAAAGTATTTACATCTTTTGGTCCCATGCCTTGTGGGAGTTTAACGTATATGAGTGCCTCTTCGCCGGGTTCCAATATGCCATTTCCATTCCCTTGCCCTCCGGAAATGGCAACATAATTGACTTCATTGGGTCCTTGTCGGAAAATAGGTACTTCTTCCACAGTTCTCCCATCAAGCACTATGATTTCGCTTTGCGTGATATACGGTGATCGGGGAACAGGGTAGAAAAATATTTTGCGCGTACCCATGTCTTGACCATCTATTGAAATCTCCAGATTGAGGCTGCTGATATACATCGTATCCACATACTCACGGGCCGAAAATTCAAAGACTTTTTGCAAATCCACCTTTGCTCCCGATGCTAGTTCATCCACGAGAATAAGACTATCCGTAAATTTAATATACGGATCTGCAGAAGATGCAGTAATCACAACATGCCGTGCAGTCTCTAAACCCAAATTTATCAGTTTTAAATCCAGATTATTGCGAACACCTTCTTCAAAATAAAAATAGGTTTGATCCTGGTTGGTTGCCAGTTGAAGCATAGGCTTCCTTTTAACACTTTTATTATTCAACCCCAAAATGTGGCCACCGCCATCCAATGAAAGGTGTAAACTCCCACTTTCAGAGGACGTTATGGTGTTTCTCGTAATTTCATCCGACGCAATGTTGTAATTGATAATTTCAAACGTTTCCTGACCTTTAGAGATAGCAGGAGTCGTTATCGTCATTTTATCATCTTTTAAGACAGGACCATCCGGGATAAAAGGTTTACACCTCACTTTCAACACATCAGGAGCCAGCTTTTCCATCAAAACAATAGGGGACTGACTGCTTTCAACAGCTACTGAATAACCCAACACCTCGAAAGAAGGAAATGGTGAGATGTGATTCCATTCCTCAGGTATAGGAGCAGCGATTTTAAAGTTTTTCATGTGAAAATCCAGCTGTTCAGGTATATCTGCTGCCCAATGATTGGGATATATTGCCATGTGAAAACTAAAATTATCCGGATAAGCGGTCTGAAACCTCCGTTTCATTTTCCAGTCATTGAATTTTAACCAGTCGCCATCGGTCATCGTAATGCATGGCGATATTATCTGCAGGATCAAATGCACTTACGGCACTCACGAGATCCTTGCTCTGGCCAGCTATATAATAAGCAGTCTGACCACCCATGCTAAGTCCAGATATAGCACGGTGTTGTCGATCCGGAACTGTTCTGAAATTACTATCCACATGATGAACCAAATCGCGAAAATACATCCTATAGTCCCATCCCCAGTGCTTGCTATCGGTTTCGTGAGCTACATCATAATCATAGGGTCGGGCACGACCGTACGTCAGGTCTTCTCTAAAATTCCTGCCCGGATGATTGTTGGGTTCGTAACCATCCCATGTTACAATGATCACCTCATGATTCTGGACATAGTCGGACCATTCCATGACATAAGGTGGTGATTTCCGACCATTACCAGGATAAAAAACGTCATCTTCGACCGTATATTCATCCCATTTATATCGCCCCCCATATCCATGAAAGTAATAAACCACCGGGTACTTCTTATCTGAGTCCCGATCATAATTTTTGGGCAGATAGATCCGATATAGTCTATCGGTCTGAAAGGCCGGACTATAAAACTCGATATCTTTATATTCCTGAGCGTAGCAGGCAAATTGCATAATCACAAGAACACAACAGAGGACACCCTTCTTAAGCAATACCATTTTTTTCATGAGACTGATTTGAGTTGCTACACTTTTACAAAGGTTTTATTCCGATACATATACCATAAGAAGGCATAGAGAATTCCAAAGCCAGCTATTGAAAGCAACACAGGATAAAAAGTCGGAATGTATTGCTCCCATCCATAAAGTATATGCTCAGCTAGCGCTTTAAAATCGACCAAATAACGCAACACATAAGCTGTGATGGCATTCATACCGATGACCCGAAGAAAAAAAGCCCATTTCCGATACCCCTTCACGTCAATAATCCAGTAAAACAAAGCCATTAATAAGAAACACAAACCCGATGAAAAAAGGACAAAAGAAGATGTCCATATTTTCTTGACTATGGGATGCCATATGCCCCAAATCAAGCCAAGTGCTACCCCAGCTATTCCCCATATTACGAGTTTCCTGACTACTTTGGGACGTGCAATCCCTGACTTTATGATTTCACCGGCAAATAAGCCGGAGAGGGTGGTAGCAGTAAATCCAATACTGGTCAATACGTAACTATACGCATTCCCCGTATCAAGTCGTCCCAGAAGCCATTCGTCAAAGTAATTGGCGAAATTCCCTTCCGGACGGATAACACTACGTCCAAATCCGGGCACGTTGGGTACCGTGAGGATTAAGGCATACACTATAAGACACGAAACAAAGAAAATAAATCTTCCCTTTTGTGAAAGATGAATATATGCCAATGAAGAAAACAAGTACCCCATGGCAATGGCCTGGAGCGTATTGCAATAGATTTTAAAGGTGTCCGGATTTAGATCCAGAAGATTTCCCTCCACGATCCAGCCTAATATAAATAAAATTACAAATCGCCTCGCGAGCCTGATATATACCGGTTTTAGACTCGGGTTTCGTTCCCGAATTCGGGATAACGAAAAGGGTATAACAGCCCCCACCATAAAGAGGA
>CAJDXA010000055.1_pt1 | contig 10460 bp, 6 predicted proteins | sample 7391711 | NCBI WGS metagenome assembly CAJDXA01 (sample SAMEA7055748, study PRJEB34461) | soil metagenome | biome: terrestrial ecosystem; feature: Peninsula; material: soil | place: Antarctica | collected 2016
CTTTGGGAATGGTACCCTGAAAATCGAGATATCTGACAGGGTGATCCTCGGTGTGAATAGCCAGTCGTTTATCATCCGGATTCATCGAGGGACCTTTTGGGACAGCCCAGCTCATGAGCACTCCTTCCATTTCAAGCCGGAGATCATAGTGCAGTCGCCGGGCATCATGACGCTGTATTACATAGCGAGATTGAGAAATATCACCATGGGATCCAAGTGGTTCTGGTGTCCGGGAAAAATTTCGTTTGCGGCAATATTCCTCCAAAGCCATAAATTATGAAGCTTTTTTTTCTTTCTTTTTCTGCTCCAGACTGGCTTTGAGTTTAGCCATCAGATCTGTAGCATCCGTCGGTGTCGATTTGATTTTTCGAAGTTTTGGTTTTTCTCCTTTGGCTTTATCGTGAATGATTTTCATCAATTTTTCATTGTAGACATCCTTGAAATTGTCAAACTTGAATTCTGAGGTATATTGTTCAATAAGTGAATGAGCCATATCAAGTTCCTTTTTAGAGACTTTAGTATCGGGGATCTCCAGTTTCGAAGGATCTCTGATTTCATCGGCAAACCGGATGATATGTAACACCAGAGCATCTTTATACACTCCAATCAGACACAGGTGTTCTTTCTGTCGCATAACGAACGTAGCAACCCCTAGCTTTTTCGATTCTTCAAGGGCTTTCTTCAATAACGAATAAGATTTCTCACCATCTTTTCGAGGTGCGATAAAATACGGCTTTTTGAACAAAACATCAGCTACTTCATTTTCCATCACAAATTCTTCGATATCGATGGTCTTGCTTTTTTCCATATCTGCCAAATCAAAATCATCATCCTCCAGCACGATATATTCATTTTCTATCAGGTATCCTTTGACGATATCGTCCCATTTTACCTCCTTCCCCGTTTTTTCATTGACACGCTTATAACGAATGCGGGACTTGTCGTGGCGATCAAGCATGTCCAGTTCTATTCTGCGTTCCTCTGAACCTGAAAAAAGCTTGATGGGGATCGATACTAAACCAAAGCTAATACTGCCATTCCAAACGGATCTCATAGGTGTCATTTTATTCTAAACTTCAAACAAAGTACCTTACTATAACAATTGAACATAAATTCAAAGTATATCACTCTCTGATAATATAGAGATATAAACTAATGATTTTACGATGAATATTTGGGTGAAAAGAATTCAGTTGTTCTATTACTTTAATTATTTATAGCCATGCATCGCCTACAACTTGCTTAATTTTCCTTTTTATTTAGCAGATAAGCGTATGGCTCCAGGCCCTTAGTACTGGCAAAGAATACCTTCAGTAAGCCAACCAATGGAAGGGCTATTACCGCACCTACGATTCCCCATAGCGAACCGAAGACAATGACACCAAAAATGGTAATAAAGGGATTGAGATCAGTTTTGTCCCCAATAATCCAGGGTATGAGTAGATAATTTTCAACCGATTGCGCGACTGTTATTACGATAAATACAGCCAGCCCGTCCGGCCAGCCTGAGTATATATAAGCTAATAACACGGCTGCACCACCTCCAATTAGAACTCCTAAATATGGAATGATGGAAAATAAGGCAGCGAACAGCGCCAGGAAAAATGCGTAGGGCACTCCACTCAACCAAAACCCCAGATAATAGACAACAAAGAGAATTGCCATGATCTTACCCTTACCCGAGAGATATTTAAAAACAATATCTCTCGCACCAATTTGAAAATGGTGCATGGCCTGGTGCTGAGAATCTGGTACCAGTTTGAATAAAAAATTCAAAAACATGCTCTTCTGAATCAAGAATAAAATGATGTAGACCAAAATAATCAAAGACTGAGACATAATAACCGAAATGGATGATAACATCGTCAACCCAAAGGTTTTCAACCGATCCTTCACTCCACCGGAGTTGGAGATATAGTTTACGAAATCAAATCCAAAAGTTGATTCACTCCATTTGTTGAGCAGTTCCAGTTTTTGACTACCCTTCTCTTCTATCTCATTCCAGTCATTGGCTATTTTGTCAATCTGCCAGGTAAGGACACCACTGATTATTAAAAAGGTAAATACCATTAAAAAAACCGATACACTGATAGCAGCCCATTTTGGTAATCGCCATTTACGAAATCTCTTTACTGGATTATTTAATACTATGGCAATAAGCACTGCTATGGTTAACGGAAGTAGAATCGTGCTGCCAAAGTACAGGACACAAATAATGCCTATGACGATCAGCAAAGCTCTTGCTGTCTGGACTTGAGAAATTTTAATTTTCTCCTCTCTGTTTTTTTGACCGGTCATCCATGGTATATTAGATATTTTCGGTGGTGTCAGAAAAAGTAAGTATCATCCAAGAGAACTGTCTTTTGGGATTCAAAAAATGGGACATCTGATCAGAAGCTACTATAAACCAGATAAACGAGAATGACCAATATAAGCGTAACTACGCCTACGATGACATAGAATCGTTTTTGGAAGCCCACATTCTTTTCCTTTTGTCTTTGTTTCTTGCTTTTATCGCTGTTTATTCCTCTCATTTAATTGGTATTTGAGTTCAAGCTTAAAACTAAAACATTTTTCGATAATATTGAATGATTCGCTCATCAGTTTGTATATCTTGGGGAGTCAGCGGTCTTTTTAGATGCACACCTTCCAGGTGGGTGCAACGGCTGAGCGCCACATAAGCCTGTCCATAATCAAATGCACCACTACCCATATCGATAATTACCTGATTGAAAGTCATGCCCTGACTCTTGTGAATGGTCATACCCCAGGCCAGATTTAGAGGATATTGTTCGAAAGTGCCAGTCACTTCTGTGGCGATCTGACCTTCATTATTGATGGAATAACGAATATGATCCCAGGTGGCTTTATCCACTTCTACCGTATATTCTTTATCATCGAGTAATTTTACCAAAATTGATTTATCGGAAATGCGGACTACAATACCCAAGCTGCCATTGACATATTTTCTCAATGGATCATTCCGAACAAACATGACCTGTGCTCCTTCTTTGAGCAAGAGCTCCGGGGGCGCAGGGCTGGTGGAACGCGAAAAGTTACCGGTCACTTTTGCTTGAAAAATGCTGGCGGTTCCAGGTAATTCATTTAGCCTTTTCAGGTTGATCGACCTGGCCAGGTAACGCCGGGTGCAAATGGTTATATTATCCGGTGGATCGGCTTCAGCTGGTTTATACCTTTCATTGATGGCTTCCAGTGTGTCCCAATCCGCCGTATTGTACCGGATTTCTTCCAACAACCGGAGAAAGTGCTGTTCTTCCTGCCTGTATATTTTGGTCAATTCTATACCTTGCATGGCCGTATTTTGTTGCCATACGTGTGCTGAAAAGAAATAAGGTGAGTCATAATGATATTCCAGATACTCCCGCTCCACTTGATCTGATACTATTGGCGGCAACTGGAACATATCCCCGAAAAAGACCATTTGTACACCGCCGAACGGATCATTATTACCCCGATTGAGTCGAAGTATCCTATCAATGTTATCTATCATATCCGCCCGAACCATGGAAATCTCATCGATGATAATGGTATCCAAAGATTGGATCAGCCGCTGATTTTTTAATTTGTCAAAGTCACCTGGTTCCATCATCCGGGGTGGGAATTGGAAAAATGAATGGATGGTTTGACCGCCTACCTGAAGGGCAGCAATGCCCGTGGGTGCGAGAACGACCATTTTTTTCTGGCTGCTTCGCTTCCATAAACGCAACAAAGTGGATTTTCCGGTACCTGCGCGTCCTGTGATGAAATAATGATCCGAAGATGACTCCAGTTCATTCATTGTGGCATTGAATTGATCATCAAGCCGAAGTATTCTTTTAGGTTGGGTCATGGAAGTTGCTTAGTGGATCCGGTCACCCCGAATCGCCAGCTCTTGCATGATCTCTGCTTCGTAGTCAAGGTATTCCTGCCACCGGATTGCGACTTTCTCCTTATCGCCATATTCTTCAGCGAGATTCAGGAACATCCGGTAATGGCCTGCTTCAGAAACCATGAAGCGGTGATAAAACTCTCTGAGTTCCTCTTCTTGTAGTTCCTGGGACAGCAGCCGGAATCGTTCACAACTCCGCGCTTCGATCAACGCACATATCAATAGTTTTTCAATCAATCGGTTTTCCCTTGAGCCACCCTTCATCATGAATCCGTTGAGTGCTGCCACATATTCATCCTTTCGTTGAAATCCAAGTGAGAGCTTACGCTTCTTTAGTTCGGCGATCACCATCCGGAAATGTCCCCATTCCTCGGTGACAACCGGAGCGACTTCTTCCACCAATCGTAATTTATCCGGATAAAGCTGGATGAGCGAGATGCATTGAGTCGCCGCTTTCTGCTCGCAATAAGCGTGATCGGTTAAAATTTCTTCCAGACTTTTCTCAGCCAAATTGACCCATCTAGGGTCGGTGGGTAATTTTAATCCCAGCATGTCATAGTGTGCATTAAATGAAATGTAATAATAAGAGTTAAATCGCGATAGAGCAAATTAGTTGGGATGAACTTGATCTCTATAATTTACGAATCGCTCTGCCAGGTTTGGGGGAGTTCTGTGATTTTATATCGGCTTCTATGCTTTTGGATAAACGCAATAATCTGGTCGTTAATAGCAAGAGCTGGCCGACAATCATCCAGATCTTCCGGTTGTATGCCAGAAAAACCAGCTGTCCCATCCAGACGTCCTGACTTAACCAACAGGCCACGCTGAAACACAAAACACATCGCTTCCTGATGAGAATAACTGTTATCGATGACTACACAATGGAATTGCCTCCGGGAATCCAAATGCCTTCTGAGTTGGTTGAAATGATCTGTCCAGACAGAGCGATCCTCTCCAGAAATTACTCCATTGTGAATATGAATTCCTGACCCTGATCGTTCCATATTAAGATATTCCGTCAACCCAAACTTTTCAAGCAGGTCTCGGATTTGTAATTTTCCTGATCGTATGCTTTTATAAGTTTTAATAAATCCGGTCTCTTCGTCATTCGTGATCGGATGCAATTCCAGATGGAAAAAAGGTTCAGTATGCTCATCTATCATCCGCAGACCATATGGCTTCAGCGTCTTTCGCTGAGCTACATTATATTCGGGACGTTCCCGTTTGATCACTTCATCCTCACGGAGAATAGCCGCAATCTCACTGCCAGTCTCCTCATAATCGATCCGGTGAGTCCTGGACAGGAATTTTAGCGATTTACTGGTTGGCTTTGAAAAATGTTGCATAACCCTTTTTTGAATGTTTTTACTTTTCCCAACATAAATGAGGTAGTCGTTTTCGCCAAAAAAGTAATAAATTCCACTGGTTTCCGGTATCCGGTGAATATCCTCCAGCGTGAGGTGATGGGGAAGTTTGCTGAGTTGAATACCATGATTAATGAGGCTGGAGAAGGTGTGCTTCTCTCGGTCTTTTGTCATCAGATGATCAAAGACCTCCACGGTGGCCAATACATCAGCCATTGCGCGGTGTCTGACGTCCGTGTGGATATCAAAAAAAATGATCAATTTATCCAGACTGTACCGGCCTATCTCAGGAAATAATTTTTTACTTAGTTGGCTCGTGCAAAGTTGCCGCCGCTGGTAGGAATAGCCCAACCGCTCGAATTCGCTACGGATAAACATATAATCAAACTTCACATTATGGGCTACGAAAATACATCCTTCGGTCATTTCGACGATCTTGCGAGCGATTTCATAAAAGTAGGGGGCACCTTCCACCATTTCGTTGGTGATGCCGGTTAGTTTCTGAATAAATGGAGGAATTGGCCTTTCCGGATTGACCAGACTTTCAAAAGTGTCAATTACCTTTTCACCATCGTGCACAGCGATTGCAATTTCTGTCACACGTTCCTGTCGGGCACTTCCACCGGTGGTTTCTACGTCGATAATCGCAAATTTTTGGGAAGTTGTCATAGTCATATGCTCGCTAAATTACTGAAAAAACATTACATAAAGATAATGGTTCTAAGTGTTTTAATCAACCGTTGGGAGGTAATAGATTTGACAGACCTTGCCTTGTCCGCTGCAGCTTGCAAAGCAAAGGAGAATGATTTGCGATTTTTTTCACCATCAAAACCCATACATCACCTGCATCTTTACCTGCTGACTGAATGAACCGGGAACCGCATTGTATCCGCTGCCCACTTGCTCTTCATCTGGAAGAATGGTCCAGCCTGTATGTAATTCTATTCTTAATCCATGGCGCCATTTCCTGCTGATCCTTGCCGCTAATCGCCAGCCCCGACCGTAAAATGAGGGGATACTAAAGCTGTAAAGGATATCCGGTTCAAAGGCATAAATGCGTGTAGAGTAAGACTGCGTATTGAAATAGGCCAAGCGACCGGCTAACGACCACCATGAACCAATAGGGGACCAGAGTAAATCGGTATAGCCCAGAAATCCATACTCAGGGAGGTCTTCTTCTGGCTGTAAACGGGTAACTTCCCATCGGTTTGTCCAGCGCCACTGCTGGTATTGTATTTTTCGGAACTGTACTCGCAAACTGAGTTGATTGCTGTAAGAAATCGCATTGTAAACGGGGAAAGTAGTCCGTTGATTATTGTTTCGATGCTTGAACTTGATTTGGGCATACGCTTCCCATTTCCGTCGCCTGGAGATGTCATATCGCAGAAACAGGTCCTGGTCAAACGAGGGGCCATGAGCTTGAAATGTAGGCCACAGTCCTTTCCAACTGTCGATGTAGAAAGCAAGACTGGAGAATGAGCTGAAATAATAATTTAGGCCGAGATACACACCGGATTCATTATTGGGCAAGGATCGGGCAGAAAAGGCCTTTCCATACATGGGAGCAAAATAAGCCGGGAACCTCCGGATTAGCAAACCACCATCCAGTCTGGAGTGGAAACTATACAATCCTGTCACGGTAAAAGCAGGTGGGTGGTAGTTCTGACTGGCTACTTCACCAAAAAAGTGAAGACTCTGCATGTATCCGCTGAAATCAATGGAATGGCTGATCAATTGCGAACCCGTCAACCGGTGAACATTGTCAATGCGGGTGATGGGTTGATAAGGCAAGGAAAATCTTTGATAGATAGAATTCAGTCCTATGGTCCAAAGATCCTTCCGCCACTGGAACCGGTGGCCTGCCATTGTTTCGGTCACCTGATTTCGTTTGGAATCTTCATTTATTGTTCGATGTAAACCACTGGTCTGAAAAGCGCTAAAGTAAGGTTCATCGTTATCAGGGTAAGTGCGCAGAGTAGCATCTCGTTTTTTGCGATGTAAAAAAATAAAATTCTGAATGCGTGGATTCACTTCTATTTCAACCGCTGCTCCTCTGAAATAATAATATTCACTTGTACCGGAGTACGGTTGAATAACAGATCCCATCCGTTTTATCATTAGTGGGTTGGATGATTTAGTGATAGCAAACCCGTGATACTGGATCAATCCTTGTCCCAGGCTGATCCGGTAATCTCCCAGGGCGATTGTTTTTATTTTGCCCGGTCGGGCGGTCTTGTAATAATGCATATGCAGATGATCGAAACCAGGCTTGCGATGAAAGTCAAATCGTTCACCCTGGTCTTTTTCCAGTGAACCACCATAACTAAAATTCCGGCTTTGATAGTGCCGGTATTTAATCAAGAGACTTAAAGGACCACCCAGGTAAGCGGGAGCTTTTTCGTTATTGGATCGAAATCCATTTCTGAGAGGGAAATAACCGGAAGATCTTAGTAATACGTATCCTTTACCATCCTGGTTGTTTGAATTCGTTTTTTCTACCGTGACGTAGGGTAGTAATTGTTGAATTTTTTCCAGTGGAAGATTTTCAATAACCTGTAATTCGTATGGATCAATAAAAGGACCGTACTCGGATCTGTAGTCAAAGATGGCTTCGATTTCAGCCGGCTGAAGGAAATAAAGCTTTTCGAGATCCCGCCTCTCAAGTGTATTAAGATTCATAGGGTGGTCAGCCAAATACAATAGAAATTCAAGAACATCAGTCTCATCCTGAATCTGTTCAATGTCTTCTTCAGAGAGATTATCCAGAATTTCCAGATGAGTATTATCTTGGTTTTGGCTAAAAAGAGGGTGGTTTGTCATGCAAAGTACGATACCAAGAATGCAGATCTTTCCACCATTTTTCATGGTAAATAAGTTTAGAATTCACAAATAACAAACTGTAATCACCTGGTTATCAAATATAACCAAATAATTGACTTAATTGGAAAAAACATTTCATAAAATCTTACATTGCGTGGGTGTTCAGATTACTATTACCTTTGTAAAATTGTAAAACCAATTAAATTGAACAACCAAATGTGTTTACCACGATTTTCCGCCCTTGAGACCATCATCGAACGAAGTCACAATACTAATAGCTCATTAAAAAAGCCATCGCCAAACATTGCTTCTTATTTTGGATGCAACACTTTTGGAGATGGGGCAATGACTAAGTATCTTTCCAGGGATACTTATGAATTACTCAAAGATGCTATTCGTGAAGGAAAGAATTTGTCCCGCACCTTAGCCGATGAAGTGGCAAGCGGGATGCAGAAATGGGCTCAGGATAAAGGTGCCACTCACTATGCACACTGGTTTCAGCCTCTGACTGGACGCACTGCAGAAAAACACGATTCGTTTTTTACAATTACTCCCGATGGATCTGTAATAGAAGAATTTCAGGGAAGTGCTTTGGCGCAACAGGAACCGGATGGTTCATCATTCCCGGGAGGAGGGTTGCGCTCGACATTCGAAGCGCGTGGTTATACTGCCTGGGATCCTTCCTCTCCTGCTTTTATTTTGGAAATAGGAGAGGGGAGAACCCTGTTTATTCCAACTATTTTCGTGACTTATGGAGGTGAAGCACTGGATTATAAGTTGCCACTGCTTAAGTCTGAAGATTACCTGACCAAAGCAGCGCTAAAGGTGTGTAAACTTTTTGAAGGTAATGCTAATCTCCGCAAGGTCAATGTAACTCTGGGATGGGAGCAAGAGTACTTTTTGGTCGATGAGGCTTTGTTTTATTCCCGTCCCGATCTCATGTTGACAGGCCGGACCCTCGTAGGTAAGAACTCGCCTAAAGGTCAGCAGCTTGACGATCATTATTTTGGACTCATCCCCGACCGTATTTACGCTTTTATGCGTGATCTCGAAATGGAATGTCACAAGCTCGGAATTCCGGTGAGAACACGGCACAACGAAGTGGGACCTGGTCAATATGAGATTGCACCCATGTTTGAAGAGGTGAATGTTGCCATTGACCACAATCAGCTTTTGATGGATTTGATGGACCGGATAGCTGCACGTCATCAACTTCGAGTGCTATTGCATGAGAAACCATTTGCAGGTGTGAACGGATCCGGTAAGCATAATAATTGGTCACTGTCCACCAATACAGGAAAAAACCTTCTTTCGCCTGGAACAAACCCAGGAAAAAGTCTGGAGTTTCTGACTTTTTTCGTGGCGACGATTCGTGCCGTCCATGAATATGCTGATCTGCTAAGAGCAAGCGTTGCCTCTGCTTCCAATGACCACCGATTGGGAGCTAACGAAGCACCTCCGGCCATCGTATCTGTATTTATCGGAGAATTCCTAACCAAGATACTGGATGATATAGCCGAAGAGAAACTGTCGAATGAGGAAGGCGTGAAAGATATTATGGAATTGCTCGCGAAGATTCCGGAGCTACAAAAAGACAATACCGACCGGAATAGAACTTCTCCTTTTGCATTTACAGGGAATAAGTTTGAGATCCGGATGGTGGGATCACGACAGAATTGTGCAGCACCTATGACCGTCATGAATACCATAGTTGGACATCAACTGGTTGATTTTTATGCCAAAGTAAATGAGAAGCTGGAGAACAATGTCCCCAAGGAAACAGCCATTCTAAAAGTGATCAAGGAATATATCCTGGAATCAAAACCTGTGCTTTTTGAAGGGGATGGATATAGTGAAGAGTGGAGAATAGAAGCTGAACGTCGGGGACTGCCAAATCTGGCTAAAACTCCTGAAGCTTTACATTCCTATATCACGGATAAGTCAAAAGCGTTGTTTTCCGAATCTGGTGTGTTGAGTGTAAGAGAGTTGGAAGCTCATTATGAAGTGATGGTGGAGAATTATATTCTTCATCTACAGATTGAATCCAGAACCTTGGGAGAAATGGTTATCAACCATATTTTGCCAGCAGCCTTTAGATATCAAAGCGACGTTCTGACCAATATGGAAAAACTTAAAAATTTGGGATTTGAAAGTCCTATTCCACAGACAGAACTTGTTACAGATATTTCAGAAAATGTGTCCATGGTGTATGATCGGGTCCATGAAATGACACAGGTCCGTCGAAAAGCTAATGAGCTGGAAGATGTAGAAGAGAAAGCCAGGGCCTATTGCTACAAGGTTTCACCGCTGATGGAGGAAATTCGGATCCATACAGACCGGCTTGAGTACCTGGTTGCTGATACGGTATGGCCGATGGTGAAATACCG
>CAJDXA010000057.1_pt1 | contig 10386 bp, 10 predicted proteins | sample 7391711 | NCBI WGS metagenome assembly CAJDXA01 (sample SAMEA7055748, study PRJEB34461) | soil metagenome | biome: terrestrial ecosystem; feature: Peninsula; material: soil | place: Antarctica | collected 2016
AAGGTTGCCAGGAAAGTCAGTTGTATATGTTCTAAGGTTTGCCTTAATATTGGGTGACGAGCTGTCATCCCCGGTTTCTTATGCACCATTCCCTTATCAGATAAAAAATCAAACACTACTGTCGCCAAAGGGATGCGTTCTACTTCATATTGATAGTTAAGCGACTGCATCGTTTTTTCATTTAGTGTGTTTGCCAACTGATTTATAGCTATCAGTGCCTCCGGGTACTTTTGGGTAAAGCCCTTCCTGTAAATTGGTACGGCATCATAAGGAGGAAAAAAATGTTGATCATCCTTCAATAATTGAAAGTTATAAGTATTTAGTCTTCCATCGGTGCTATAAGCATCTGTGATATCAATCTGCTTTTCTGCCAAAGCTTGGTAAGCCAGCCCATGATCGATACCACGGGGCGTCTCAAGCTGTAGATCGTAGAATTGATTAAGTCCGGGAAATCCATCTTTGCGTTGAAGAAATTCATTGCTGAATCCATACCGCAGGTCATTTCTGTTTTTGAGATCGGAGATGTTTTTCAAGCTCAGCTCTGGGCGAGTGGCTAAGGCGTATGTGTTGCTAAATCCGAAAGGAAATCCCAGAGTCATTTCATATTTATCCTCCAGAGAACGGGAAATAGAAAGATAATTACTGTCGTCAGATTGTTCTGGGTTCTCCATCTTGGCGGAGTTACCATTGGTAGCATCAGGATTGAGCGTTCCGGGCTGGTTTTTATCTGGATGGTTGGAATCCTGTTGAAGAATGGCAGTGAGGATGGTTCCGGTATACTCGGGGTAAAGATCAATTTCACCGGTCCGGAGCGCTTCGAAACAAATCAGAGTGCCACCAAGGCCAAACCGTCGTTGCACCTTCAAATCTGTATTTTGTTCGATGGCTTGTGCCATAATCTCTGCCAACACTCTGGACTCCCCATGAATCTTGGAGCCAATCGAAATGTGCTGACCGGATAGGGGTAGGACAAATAATAACCAAATGGCAATGAACTGGTATTTATTTTCCATATCCGGTTTCTATAAATTTGGTCACAAATTCGGAAGCGGGATGGTTTTGGATTTCTTCTGGTGTCCCATACTGGATCTTCCGGCCTTCATGGAGGATCAGTATCCGATCACCCAGAGTGAAAGCTTCACGGATATTATGGGTCACAAAAATGCTTGTGATCTGCAGATTTTTCTTGAGTTGGAGCACTTCCTGACCTAGTCCAGCCCGTGTCATGGGATCAAGGGCAGAAAAGGGTTCATCGTACAGCATTAATTTGGGCCGGGCTGCTAATGCCCTTGCGATTCCAATCCGTTGTTGTTGTCCGCCACTTAATTGGTGTGGATACCGATCTGCAAAATCACCTGCTGGTAATTGCATGAGTTGGAGCAGTTCACTGACCCGCTGGGAGATTTTTTCTTTGGGCCAATTCAACAGCCGTGGAACCAGACCAATATTTTTCCGTACGGTCCAGTGTGGAAACAACGCCGGTTGCTGCAATACATAGCCGATTTGACGTCGTAAATCCACAGCAGGTAAAGTATCAAGATTATTTCCCTGAAACAAGATCCTGCCATCTGAGGGTTCGAGCAGTCGGTTGATCATTTTTAGCAATGTGCTTTTTCCACTGCCGCTCATTCCAATGACACAGAGTGTCTCTCCTTCGTTCACCTGAAAGGAGATCCGATCCAGTGCTTTGACCCGGCCAAAATTCTTTGATATATCAATTCCCTGTATGATATAGTTGGATGATGTTATTTTTTACCCACTTCAATATAAAGATTATTTTATAACCAATTATATTTTGTCTAATTTTAGAGGTTGCTAATCAAAAAAATTGCCTTATGATGTATCTTTTAATTCTTGTGGTGATTGTTGTTCTCCTCGCGTTTTGGGGGATAGGGATCTACAACCGTCTCGTGAAAAACCGGAATATGATGGAGGAAGGTTACAGCGGAATGGATGTTCAATTGAAGAAGCGACATGATCTCATTCCCAATCTGGTGAATACCGTGAAAGGTTATGCCACCCATGAGCAGGAAACCTTCGAAAAGGTTATGGCTGCCCGGTCTCAAGCTATGAGCGGTATGAGTCGTGATCCTCAGACCGCAGAACAGTCTGCTGAAAAACAAAATCAGCTTACATCGGCGCTTGGTCGCTTGTTTGCGGTGGCTGAGAATTATCCTGAGCTCAAGGCGGATGCTAATTTCCGGGATCTTCAAAACCAATTATCTGCCATAGAAGGAGATATAGAGAAGTCACGGCGGTATTACAATGCCACAGTTCGGGATAATAACATTGCCGTTGAATCTTTTCCATCCAGTATTATTGCCGGTATGGGAGGATTCCAGCATGGTGTGTTTTTTGAAATGGAAGATCTGGGAAACCGGGAACTTCCGGAAGTCAAATTTTAATCCATGCGTCTTATCTATATCCTGATCCTGAGTCTGCTGACTGGTTGGCTCCATGGTCAGGAAGCTATTCTGAGCTATGATGTAGATATTGGGATACTGTCCGATAATACGATCGAGGTGACTGAGACCATCCAGGTTCGTGCTGAAGGCAATGCAATTAGCCGGGGAATTTTCAGGACCATTCCTACCCTTCGGCCGGATAAGCAAGGGAGAGATGAGCCGGTTCCTATTCATATTCAAAGCGTATTGCGGGATGGGAAAAAAGAAAACTATCATCTCGAGAAAAGCCAAAAAAAATTGGTTGTTCGTATTGGACAGAAATCTGTGATTTTGCAACCTGGCGTTTATACCTATACAATAAAATATACAGCAGAAAATCAAATTGGATTTTTCGAGGAATATGATGAATTGTATTGGAACGTGATCGGGCATGACTGGTCTTTTCCGGTTCATAAATATTCCGTTACCATCCATTTGCCAAAAGGAGCAGATTATATTCAGGGATCATGCTACACAGGCATCGCCGGAAGCTCGGAAACGAACTGTACGCTGAAATCCATGCCAGGGGCGGGTGTAGTCTATGGTGAAGGAAGTGCAATGCTGTATCCGGGGCAAGGATTCACCGTGGCAGTAGCCTGGCCAAAAGGATTTGTCACGGAACAAAATAATCGCACTTATGGGATAGGCTGGATCAATTACTTACTTTACGCAGCAGGCCTTGTGTTTTTTTTATTTTATGGATATAAGTTGTGGAATAAAGTTGGAGTTGATCCGCCGGAAATTACGGTAGTGCCTGATTGGCATCCACCAGGCAATTATAGTCCGGCAGAGGTAAATTATTTGCACAACCGGAAAATATCAAATGAAGCAGTGAGTGCGGCGTTGGTGAGTGCAGGGGTAAAAGGAGTTATTCGAATTGAGAATAAAAAGAAAAGATTCACCTTTCATCGTTTGACCGGTTCAGAAGTTTTGGAACCGGAAGAGAAAGCGCTGATAGATCGATTGCTACCACCTGGGGAGGAATCTTTTGTATTGAAAAGCAGTGGTTATTCCCGTTATCAGTCGGCCAAAAACGACTTTAATCAGTCTTTAGCGCGGAAATTAAATATTGCAGATTTTTTTAAACAGAATTGGACTGCGGGATTGAAGGCCATAGCTATAATGGCAGCAATCACTGCCTTAGCTTTATCCATGGGAATGTATCCACTGCTAACTAAGTTTTTGTATTCTTCACTGATGACCTTCCTTTTTGCTTTTGTTTTATTTGTTGTGATATCCTTCTTATTCAGAATCATGGAATGGTATAAATGGGTTTTTATCATTCCAGCCTGGTTATTGATGACTGGTCTTTTTGTGGCGATTTATTCACAGGCCTTGTTTTATACGACCAGTTATATCCCTGTGGCGGTGATCATTGGAATAGGTTTGTTTCTTGTAGGTGTATTCAATTATCTGATCTATGCACCTACACCCAAAGGACAAAAGACATCAGCAGAGGTTAAGGGATTCAGGATGTACCTGGATAAATCTGAAAAAGCGATGCTGGAATACTTCACTCCCCCTGAAAAAACACCGGAGTTGTTTGAAAAGATGCTCCCTTTTGCCATAGCTCTTGGTGTAGAGAATAAATGGGGAAATAAGTTTAAAAAGATATTGGATGATGCCATTGAAAAAGGTACGTATAGCCCTCTGTGGTATACGGGTAATATTCATCAGATCAACTCTCTGCATTCCAATTTTCAGTCATCTGTTTCCCATGCGGCTCCCAAATCTTCCAGCGGAAGTGGTGGTGGTGGATTTTCCGGTGGCGGCGGCGGCGGCGGCGGCGGTGGAGGATGGTAGGTAAAGTAGTCGGTGGTCGTTAGTCTGTAGTCGGCAGACAATAGTCTATAGTCGGTAGGCAAGGTAGACGATGGTCAGTAGTCATTAGTTTGGGCAAAGCTCGTACCACGATTGTAAAGAATTCATACAAACGCCAAACTTTTGCAGTGAACCCCAGTAGCGGCGGTTTTAACCGCCGATCGCGTGTGTTAAAGTCTCCATGCGTCATGCGATATCAGTGTCTCAAAAACTAAATAGCCATTTATAATAGAAGTTTTCACCCCGGTGATTCAGCCCGGAGTGTTGTAATTTACTGTAATGATGGGCTTTAGCTCATCATCAATTGGTATTTAGGGCTAAAGCCCAGATATTGGTGTTCATTTTAACCCCGGCATGAATACCGGGGCTATTGATATATTTGCGTTTTCACACAGCCTGTAAAGACACGGGGCAAAAATTCGGAGAACTAATTGATCCTGCCCATTAGCGGAGTTTTTAACCGCCGGGAAGTCCGCATAGCGGACGACAGTTCATAGCCAGGGTCGTGAGACCCTGGAATACGCGCTAATGAAATCCGCTAAGTCCGCCATTGGTGGACGACAGAAAAGAAAGCTCGTGCCGGTTTGCACGATAAATTAATAGTTGGCAGCACAGTCGATAGACAGCTAAGCGCATTTGAGCTCTAATTCCCATTTCAGATATGAATCGTGGATATCCTATAATGATCTTCCCCTGAATGTGTGGTTTAGGCAAAAAAAAACCGGAACGATCATCTTGGATCATTCCGGTTTTATCTGATAAGTTTTTACTCATTACTCAGATGAGGACTTTCTCATCCTCATCCTTAGCCTCAAATGACTTTATGCTCTATTTTAATTTGAGTCTGGTCTTTGAGTTTTGAGCTTTCAACTTTGAGCTTTATTACATCATACCGCCCATGCCTCCTGGCATTCCGCCTGGCATTCCACCTCCACCTTGGTTTTCCTCAGGCTTATCACTTACTACACAATCGGTAGTCAGGATCATACCTGCGATAGAAGCTGCATTTTCCAATGCAATCCGTGTTACTTTCGTCGGGTCGATAACACCTGCCTTTTTCAGGTCAGTATATTCATCTGTCCGCGCGTTATATCCGAAGGAACCTTTTCCTTCTTTCACTTTTTGCAACACAACAGAACCTTCTACACCGGCATTATTTGCAATAGCGCGAAGCGGAGCTTCGAGTGCATTGCGCACAATCTGAATGCCGACATTCTCATCCTGGTTGTTACCTTTCAGTTTGTCCAGGCTTTCGATACATCTTACCAAGGCTACTCCTCCTCCGGCTACGATTCCTTCTTCTACTGCTGCACGAGTTGCATGGAGAGCATCATCTACACGATCCTTTTTCTCCTTCATCTCCATTTCAGTTGCTGCACCTACATATAGAACAGCTACTCCACCAGCTAATTTAGCCAAACGCTCCTGAAGTTTTTCTTTGTCATACTCCGAAGTAGTGGTTTCAATTTGCTGCTTGATTTGGTTGATCCGAGAATCGATTTGATCTTGATCACCACGACCGTTAACTATGGTTGTGTTGTCTTTGTCAACTTCGATCTTCTCAGCTGAACCCAGGTGTGACAGCTCAGTGTTTTCCAGCTTGTAGCCTTTTTCTTCACTGATTACAGTACCACCGGTCAGAACAGCGATGTCTTCCAGCATAGCTTTACGACGGTCTCCAAATCCTGGAGCCTTCACTGCTACTACCTTAAGTTGTGCACGCAAACGGTTAACTACCAATACTCCAAGAGCCTGGCTGTCGATATCTTCCGCAATGATCAATAAAGGTCTTCCAGAACCAACTGCTTTCTCCAATAATGGGAGAATCTCCTGCATGTTGGAAATTTTCTTATCGTGGATCAGGATTAAGGCATCTTCATATTCAGCGACCATGTTCTCTGTATCAGTAACGAAGTAAGGAGACAAATATCCACGGTCAAACTGCATACCAATGACCTCATCAACATAAGTGTCAGTGCCTTTGGATTCTTCTACAGTGATAACACCGTCTTTGGTCACACGCTTCATAGCATCAGCTATCAGTTCTCCAATCTCAGAATCATTATTTGCAGAAATTGCTGCAACCTGCTTCACTCTTTCGAGATCGTTCTCGATTCGCTCTGATTGGCTCTTTAGGCTTTCAACCACATTCTTTACAGCCAGGTCGATGCCTCGCTTGAGATCCATCGGATTGGCACCTGCGGTAACGTTTTTCATACCGATGTGAATCATGGATTGTGCCAGAACAGTTGCGGTAGTAGTTCCGTCACCAGCGATATCAGCGGTTTTGGATGCTACTTCCTTCACCATCTGCGCACCCATGTTTTCTATAGGATCTTTTAATTCGATTTCTTTGGCCACTGTTACACCATCTTTTGTGATGGTCGGAGCACCAAATGATTTTTGAAGAACCACGTTACGACCTTTGGGGCCCAGGGTGATCTTTACTGCATTTGCTAATTGATCGATTCCAGACTTGAGTTTATTTCTCGCCTCGAGATTAAAGCTAATTTCTTTAGCCATTGTAATTAAATTTTAGATTTTGAAATAATTGAATAAAAAATGAAAGAAAGGGAATCTGACTATTCTGCCAGAATAACAAGGATGTCATCTTCACGCATGATCAGATAGTCGACTCCTTCCCAGGAGATCTCTTGTCCGGCATACTTTCCGTAAAGAACGACGTCTCCTTTGGATACATTCATTTCAATTCCTTCCTTTCCAGGACCTACTGCGACGACTTCACCACGCTGTGGTTTTTCTTTAGCAGTATCAGGGATAATAATACCCCCTTTGGATTTCTCATCAGCGGGAGCAGGCTTGATAACTACTCTGTCGTTGATTGGCTTCATCATAACACCTAAGGTTTTTATAGTTAAAAAAATGTTTTCGTACATAGGGCTATATTGCACTTTTGATGCCAATGGAATATTTACTGACAAAGTGGCAAATAGGCTGCAATATGTGCCGGTATTGAGCAAAAAAAAATGTCTCAGGAATTCCTAAGACATTTTGACACAAGTATTTCTTTATTGCTTCTTTATTCTGATAAGAGCTGAATGCCGGCATCTCCTCCCGCATTGCTGATTATTATGGTGGTAAGAATACATAGAGCCACTAATAAGAGAGCAAGACCCCAGGTAGTTTTTTCTACGAGATTCGTACTTCGAGCTGCGCCAAACATTTGGTTTGCGCTCTGACCACCAAAGGTGGAGTCGACTCCGCCTCCTTTGGGATTCTGGATCAGGACGACGAGCATAAGAAGAAGGCTAATAATTGCTATAAGGATTGTCAGTGCAGTAACCATGGTGCTATGATTTAAATAATTTTTGGTTTTCTTTTATCTTCTCCGCAAAGAAACGACTTTTCTCCGGATATTTCAAACTTAATTTTTCATACATCTGAATGGCCTTGTCATATAGTTTTTGCTGGGAATAAAGAAATGCCAGGGTTTCACTCACAATTTCTTCATTTTCCGCTATGCTTCGTTCCGCTTGTTTCTCTGCCTTGGTCTTCTTTTTTATTTTTTTCCGCTTTATTCCTTTTTTATTTTTCGTGAATTCGCGGGCAGTTCCTGGCTGTACTTCCAGATCATTCAACCAGGCTGAAAAACTCTTTTCTTTTTCTTCCGGTATTTCCTGTTCTTCGGGTGGCTTTGGGCGTGATTTTTTCTGTCGGTGTGCCTTTTTGGAAATCAATGTTTCCAACTTTGTTTTCTTCTTTTTACGTTTAGATGACTTCTTGGATTTAGAGGTTTCTGGTTCAGGCAGCTCCTGAATATATTCATTGTTGTTTTTATCAGGATTTTCCGCTGACACAGTAGGTTCTGTAGATTCAGGTAAAGGTTCGTCCCCGATGAAATAGTCTGTATTTTCTTCCACGGTTTCATGGCTCTCATTGAGAAGGTCGGTCTGTGTAGTCTCGTCCACGGTGATAGGAGATGACTCCGTAGAATGTTGATTTATAGTGTGCTCATTCCCATCATTTCTAATATCCTCGTCAGGTGAAGCTGTAGGGGAGTGCGAGGCTTCTTCTTGATTCAGGGAATCTCTGCGACTTTGTAGCAGATCTGATTTCGTAGGAAAGCCCTGTAAGATCCGCAGCATTTCCTGCAGGGAGCTTTTATCATTTTCTATGGCAATCAGATGATGAACTAATTCATCATCAATACGACCAAAAGCAAATTTTTGCTTCAGCAAAGTCAGAAAAGCCAGCTCGGTTTGCGCAGGATGTTCTTCGATACTGATTAGAAGATCTTCATAATCTATATCTTCCAGACGAATCGGATCTTCAATATAGTAGGTGGGGCTGTTCATGGTTTACCAGTTTGAGAAAGTTTCATTGAAGATATCTTCGCTGATTTGGTCAAATATTTCTTTGACGAGTTGGTCCTGGACATCCAGAAAGTTTACATTTCGGTCAAAATTTCTGAAATCTGAAAATGACTTAGTCCAATTGTTTTCTTCATCCAGATGATCGATATAGTTCGCCTGAATCGATATGTCCAATCGGCTAAAAGAAGTGGTTTCGTCAGGCTGTGGTGCGACTGAACGAATAGCAAATTGGGAAATCTCCCCACTAAATTCCACATCAGGATTTGATTCATTAAAATTGAGACGGGATTCACGCATCACTTTTCGCTTAAACTGATCTGTAAATACAGTACCGAGCTGTCTCGGTGCTTTCATAGCCCGGTTACTGATCTCAAAATCCTGAATGTAAAATGTGCTTACCTCTTGTGGGATACTCACCCCTTTGAAGGAGTAGCAACCGGATACCATAAGTCCAGTGCAACCTATTATTATTGCCTGAATTACTAGCCACTTAAGTCTGTTAAAACCACGATAGGATGTGGTAGACTCTTTTAAGTTCTGTTGGTTTTTCCTATTTAAGATCAATTTTTCTGTATTGATGTTCATTGTTTAAGTGATCGTGAAAAACCAGTCAGACCAGCCTCTGTTAAAATTTTTGCCAGGCAGACTTGGTCCGGAATGTTTATATGTAGCCCAGATCATTCCAGTTCATATTGCTTGATTTTCCGATAGAGCGTCCGTTCTGATATACCCAGTTCTTCGGAAGCATCCTTGCGTTTACCATTGTACTTTTTCAGTGCTTTTCTGATCATTTCCTTCTCCATATCTTCCAGAGACAGGTTTTCTTCCTCGGGTTCGGAATGATCGTAATATGTATGTTCTTTTTTCCGCTCTTGAATTATAATAGAAGGAATGTCATCATTTTGGTCATAAAAATTTGAATCGATGAGATGATCCTTTTCCTTGCGGGAAAGCGACTCACTTTGCCAACTTGAGTGCCCTGCATGTTCAGGAAGACTCAATATCTTCTGCGCATCAGGAATGTCGAGTTTGTTTTCCTTGATGAGTCCAAATACCAATGATTTTAATTCATTGAGATCGGACTTCATGTCAAACAATAATTTATAAAGGATCTCCCGCTCCTGTAGATTACCATCATTCCCCAGGTGAGCTGTGGTGCGGGCAGGAAGATATCGTTTGTTTAATTCCGGGAGTACTTCGAGAAGATCGTCTTTGTCTATAGTGCGTCGCTCGGACATGATGGAAAGTTGCTCAGCCACATTTTTGAGCTCCCTGATGTTTCCTGGCCACTGGTAGCGTAAGAGTAATGCTTTTGCTTCCGGTGTCAGGGTGATTGGATCGATACGGTGTCGTTCTGCAATGTCCAGACTGAATTTCCTGAAGATCATCCAGATATCATCCCGTCGTTCGCGAAGGGGTGGGATAAGAATAGGAACCGTGTTCAGTCGGTAATACAGGTCACGCCGGAATTTACCTCTCTCTACTTGTTGATATAAATCCACATTTGTAGCGGCGACAATCCGCACGTCTGTATGCAGTACGGCAGAAGATCCAACGCGGATAAATTCTCCTGTTTCCAGTATTCTCAGCAAGTATGACTGAGTGTCCAGAGGCAGTTCTCCGATTTCATCGAGAAAAATGGTTCCACCATGTACGGTTTCGAAGTAGCCCTTGCGGTCGGAAGTAGCACCGGTAAAAGAGCCTTTTTCATGTCCAAACAACTCGGAGTTGATCGTACCCTCCGGTATAGCTCCACAGTTGATCGCTATAAAGGGGTTGTGTTTACG
>CAJDXA010000058.1_pt1 | contig 10374 bp, 5 predicted proteins | sample 7391711 | NCBI WGS metagenome assembly CAJDXA01 (sample SAMEA7055748, study PRJEB34461) | soil metagenome | biome: terrestrial ecosystem; feature: Peninsula; material: soil | place: Antarctica | collected 2016
TAGTGCTTTTCTGACCAATAGCCAGTTAGTGGCACAGAACGAATTGGATGTGATTCGGGGCAACTGGCTTCAGTTCACTGATGCTCCCAATTCATTGTATCATCATCTGACCGATGAAGCATACCAGCTGCTTGATTCAAGAGAAGAAATAATTTCACACCTGAACACAAAAAACGCATGGGAGCAAAGGCAGCAAGAAATGAAGCAGAGAATATGGGATGTAGTTGGGCCTTTTCCCGACAAAACACCTCTAAACACAAAAATCACAGGAAAAGTAAAAAAAGAAGGCTACACCATTGAAAACTTAATATATGAATCATTACCAGGTTTTTATGTAACCGCATCTCTTTTTATTCCCGATAATCTTAAAAAGCCTGCTCCCGCTATTCTATTTTGTACCGGACACAGTGGCATTGCATATCGTCGTCCACTCTATCAGCAACCGCTTTTAAACCTGGTTAAAAAGGGCTTTATCGTGTTAGCTTTTGATCCTATCGGCCAAGGGGAGCGACTTCAATATTATGATCAGGAAAAAGGTGAATCCGTTATAGGAAGCTCTACCCAGGAACATTCTTATCCTTCGCCTCAGGTTTCATTAATTGGACAATCGGTTGCCCGTTATTTCATTTGGGATGGTATTCGAGGGATAGATTACCTTGTCAGCCGCAAAGAAGTGGATGCGAGCAGGATAGGAGTGCATGGGCTATCAGGTGGAGGTACACAAACCGCCTATATTTCTGCTCTGGATGATCGCGTAGCTGCATCTGCTCCCGCAGGCTATATCACCAGCTATAGGCGCCTCTTAGAATCGATCGGAGTACAGGATGGAGAGCAAAATTTCTACCATGGGCTGTTGAAAGGGATCGACCATGCAGACTATATTGAAGCACGCGCTCCAAAGCCTACCTTGATAATGGCGACTACCAGCGACTTCTTTAGTATCCAAGGGGCCCGTGAAACCTTTAAGGAGTTAAAAAGAGTGTATCATATTTTCGGGAAATCGGACAACATTGAATTGGTTGAGGACGATTATGGGCATGGCTACACAAAGAAAACCCGAGAAGCCATGTATGCTTTTTTTCAGAAGCACCTTTCCTTGCCAGGCTCATCGGAGGAAGAAGAAGTGGTGTACCTCACTGAAGAGGAATTGCGAAAAACTTCTACTGGACAACTTGCCACATCCCTAGCTGGTGAAACTGTTTTCAGTCTCAATCACAGCGTGGCTAAAAAACATACCATGGAACTGCAAAAGACACGAAATGACCTTGTAAAACATCTGCCATTGGTAACCAAAGCAGCGCGGGAACTTTCGGGTTATAGACAGCCATCATCTTCAGATACTCCTGTATTTACAGGGAGGATTCAAAAAGAAGGATATGTAATCGAAAAGTATTTTATAAAAGGAGAAGGGGAGTACGTGGTTCCTTATCTTCTCTTAATTCCGGATCAGAAGAACGGTAAAGCGATTCTTTACCTTCATCCGGAAGGAAAGTCAGGCATAACTAAAGAAGAAAATGAAATAAGCTGGTTAATCAAAAATGGCTTTACGGTTCTTGCACCTGATCTGCTGGGCATCGGAGAGCTTGGAAATGGTTCCCTAAAAGGGGATGCCTATATCAATAATATTTCCTACAATATGTGGTTTACAGCTATGCTTATTGGAAGAAGCATCGTAGGGATTCAGGCTGCCGATGTTGTGAAATTGGCTCATTTACTTAAACAAGATTGGCCAATCAACAATGTCTATGGCATTGCCCGGGAAGAGATGTCACCCGTATTATTACATGCTGCTGCGTTTGATTCCAACATTTCACGAGTAGCATTTATTAAGCCTTATTCTTCTTATAGCTCTTTTGTTGAGAACCGTTTTTACAACCCAAAATTTGTTTACAGCATAGTACCCGGAGCACTTTTATCATACGATCTTTCTGATCTTGCCGCTACTTTAGCACCAAGAAAAATTTTAATTGTAGGTCCGACAGACAATGAGGGTGAATTTATTAATACAAACCAATCGGAGAAGAATTATGAGGTTTTAAAAGCAGCATATAATCAGAACAATGCAAAAAATCAACTGGAAGTTTTACCCAATGAATCCATTGTGAATCCGGATACTATGTTTAAGAAATGGATAAGATAGCCAGCAGACCAAACATTAGCGCATTCGAATCTAAAATAAGAAAGTTGTGAAAAGGAGTTTCCACTTCTGGTCTGTCCGCTTTGAGAATTAGTACCTATTATTAGACAATTTAGTCATTCTAAAAAACAAAGATTTTCTATGCAACTTTCCAATCTATATTTTTTGTTACCAATTATCTTCTTAGTTCATACAGCCTATAGCCAGATCCCGGGAGATAATCCTCCGAATCCGTATGCTGTTTCCACCTATGAATGCGCGGGGCTATACTGGAAAACCTCTGAATCGGGATCATGTACCATTAGATATAAAGAGATAAAGGGCAATACCTGGAAAAAGGGACTTGAACTGGTTTATGATTCACGGGATGGAGAATATCGGGGAAGTATTATAGACTTGGCTCCCGATTCCGAATACGAGATTGAACTAACGAACAACAGTACTAAAACGAGATTGACGTTCAAAACAAAAGATGATAATTTCCCAATTGGTAAAACAACAGTACTGCCCGAAGGGGAGACTGACAAACCGATTGTCATCACCGAATCTGGTTCGCCCGATGCCTATCACCTCGTTACAGTTCCAATGAATTCCCGATCAGTAGTGAATATAAAAAATGTATATGACCACGGTATTGAAATCGATGCCGATTATGTCATAGTAAGAGGTCTGGAAATTCGGAATGCAAAAATCCATGGTATTCGTATCAGCAGAGATCGGCATGATATCGTTATTGAGCAATGCTACATTACATTTTGGGGAAGAATAGGTGGACCAATAACTTATGGAAACCTTGAAGGAAGCACGGACAGCGGAATCTATGCAGAAAAAGGTACCTGGAATCTAACCATCCAACGAAATTTATTGGAAGACCCCAGAGGTGCCTCCAATGATTGGGAAACTGGTCATCCAGCAGGGCCACAGGGCATTACCGTGGTGCAAAGCCTTGGGGGAAATGTTATCCGATACAATGATATCGTTACCACCGAAGATCATGGGTTTAACGATGCCATTGGGGGAGGGAGTAATTATTCTGATGTAGGGAACATGAACCGTGATTCCGATATTTATGGGAATTTTATCCGCAGTGTGTGGGACGACGCTATTGAGGTAGAAGGGGCCAATATGAATGTACGGATTTATGGTAATTACATAGACCTGTTTTTCAATGGTGTTGCCACCGCCGCAACTACTAAAGGGCCCATTTATATATTCAGAAATGTAGTAGGGGAGAGCAGAACCGGGCAGAGAAATACACAAGGGGGATCATTCATCAAAACCGGTGAAAGAGAGCCTTTTAATGGTGGACGAAGGTATGTGTTTCACAATACGACCTTGCAGCCCAATGGGGTATCCCATGCATTTAGCGGTCATGTGAATCCAAATTGTGTGACCAGGAACAATATTTTCGATGTTCCCGGAAGGTTAGCCACACAACATGAAAAAGGACCAGCGAGTGACTATGACTATGATTATTATTCTGGTATTTCGAAAGGTACAGCAAAAGAAGAAAATGGCATCCATTTGAGCACTACACCTTCGGGCACAAGGCTGTACATTTCTTCGCATAAACTAGAGTTTTACCCACGTAATCGGGTAAATAGCATTATCTGGGGCAGGTATCCTTATGAATTCGGCGATAAGAAAAGAGATATTACCGACCCCGTTGTCCAAGTTAAAAGTCCTTTAATTGATGGTGGAATTGAAATCCCAGGATTTAATTCTGACTTTAAAGGAACCGCCCCCGACATTGGTGCATTTGAAACAGGCGCCCCTCCCCTGGAATACGGACGTCGGGCCTATCTTAGTTATGATGAGGGATGGTGTCCGTGGGAATCATTTTGACAGTCAACTATAAATTGAGGTTAAAATTGGTCATTGCAGTGCTATAGTTTTTGCATAAATAATTACTCCAAAATAATCGCATAGTAGAATGCTCTTCCTTGGCTTTTAGTTGATTTCCAACATTTACTTTATTTGAATTCATTATTGAGTCCACTCCGGGAAGTCATTGTTATAAATCTGTAGCCCCGGTGCTTCAGACCGGGGTGGAATTCATATCGAATAGATTGGCTTTAGCCATTAAAATAGGCGCTGTTAAGGGCTAAAGCCCAATATTAATTCGACACCAAATCCCCGTCCGCCATAGGCTGAGCGGGGCTACTCATGCATAAATCCGATTTTCCAGAGAAGACTCATTATTCAAACGTTGAGTTCGCAGTGATAAGAAAATAACGATAATTTCCCAAGATGAAATTATTATAAAAAAATACATACATTTGTTAGCCATATGGTGCCGTGGCTTTGATCCTTTCTCGATAGAGATTTCAGCACCATTCCATTTTCTAATACCTTGAATACTTTTGATGAATAGTAATATAAGATTTAACTCGTTCTACCTGGTATTTCTGCTCTTTATAGTATTTTCTGGATGCCAGAGCCCGGACAACCCAGCCCGGAATATCTCCGTAACTCCACTTTTTACGGACAACATGGTATTACAACAGAAACGAACCATACCAGTATGGGGGAAAGCTGAACCGAGAGGTGAAGTGTCAGTAGCATTAAACGGGCAAAATGAAAAAGCAATCGCTGATAACGATGGAAAATGGAGGGTTAATCTCGCCGCTATTCCCGCCGGCGGGCCTTATGAATTGTTAATTAGCGGGGAAGAATCCATTTCGATAAAGAATGTGATGGTTGGCGAAGTATGGATTTGTTCAGGCCAGTCCAATATGGAAATGGCACTTGCCGGTTGGGGAGAAATAGACAACTATGAAGAGGAGGTCAGGAACGCAAAGTATCCGAATATCCGCCTGTTGACGGTTGATAAAGCCACAGCCAGCCAGCCTCAGGAAGATTTCAATAGCGATGGATGGAAAGAATGCAATCCTGAAAACGTTGCTCTCTTTTCAGCTGTGGCCTATTTCTTTGGACGCGATTTGTATCAGAACTTGAATGTCCCTGTCGGATTAATACATACCTCCTGGGGTGGCACGCTTGCTGAAGTCTGGACCAGCGGTCCGACATTAAAAACGTTTCCGGAGTTTGCAGAAGAAGTAAAAATGGTCGAATCCGATACCTTGTCTAACCAGGCGAAAATTCTGGCAAGAGAAAAAAAGAAAGCAGAATGGCCTGATAAAATTGAACAGATATTAGTTGACAAAGGAACCTTGAATCATGGGTTTCAGGATCCTGGATATAAATCAGATAATTGGCAGACGATGGCCCTGCCGACTCTCTGGGAAGATACCGGACTAAATGTAGATGGCGTAGTTTGGTTCAGCAAAGAAGTGAATATCCCTGAATCATGGAAAGGGGAGGACCTTGTACTTTCTTTGGGGAAAATTAATGATTATGATATTACCTGGTTTAATGGCGTCCGGGTCGGGCGGGGTATTGATGTTTCGGATTTGAGAAACTACAATATTCCCAATTCTATCGTGGTTCCGGGTAAAAACAAAATTGTCGTGGAAGTGCTCGATATAGGTAATATGGGAGGCATGTACGGACCTGCCGACGAAATGAAGTTAGAATCTGCCAAAGGTTCTGTTCCGTTAACAGGGGAGTGGAGCTATAAAATTGACCCAATTAATATCGATATCGGAGAATTGCCAAGAAAACCGGATGATAATAGTGAGGTCAACCGTCCAACGGTACTATATAACGCCATGATCAATCCTTTGCTTCCCTATGGTATTCAGGGAGCAATATGGTATCAGGGCGAATCCAATGCCGATAGAGCGTATCAATACCGGAAGTTGTTCCAGGAATTGATTGGCGATTGGCGAAAAAACTGGGGCCAGGGAGATTTTCCATTTTTATTTGTACAACTTGCCAATTTTATGGAGGTAAAGTCTCAGCCGGAAGAAGATGCCTGGGCCGAGCTTCGTGAAGCCCAGTCGATGGCATTGGAATTGCCCAATACCGGTATGGCCGTTGCTATTGATATAGGGGATGAAAAGGATATTCATCCGAAAAACAAGCAAGATGTTGGCCGTCGTTTGGCACTCAATGCCCTGGCGAAAGTTTACGATAGAGATATAGCCTATTCCGGACCAATATATAAGTCTATGAAGATAGAGGAGGGTAAAGTTCGTCTTCAGTTCAACCATGCAGATGGAGGATTGAAAATAAAGGAGGGAGATCAATTAAAAGGTTTTGCGATTGCCGGTGACAACAAAAAATTTGTATGGGCGGAAGCAAAAATTGATGGCGATGAAATCGTGGTTTGGAATCCGAACATACCCCAGCCCGTATCTGTGCGATATGCATGGGCTTCTAATCCGGTCTGTAATTTATATAACGGAGCAGGATTGCCAGCATCTCCATTTCGGACCGATAGTTGGGAAGGATTGACTTTTGATGAAAAATAAATAAACATCCATTTCTTAAAGATAAATAACAAACAAAAGCATGAAAAGTAGTAGTTTTTATTCCATCGTAATAGCGGCATTTCTTTGGTTATCCCCAGCATGGGTTCTGGCTGAAATTGAACTTCCGGCCATTTTCGGAGATCATATGGTTTTGCAACAACAAACCGATGCTGGTATATGGGGAAAAGCCTCGCCTGGTAAAACAGTAAAGGTGGTTACTTCATGGAATAATAAAAGTTATTCCACCACAGCGGATAAAAGTGGTGCCTGGAAATTGAAAGTTCAGACTCCAATAGCCGGTGGTCCTTATTCCATCGATATTTCCGATGGAAGCAAATTAACGCTGAAGGATGTATTAATTGGTGAAGTGTGGATTTGTTCGGGGCAGTCGAACATGCAAATGCCGATGTCCGGTAATAATAATGAACCAATTTTGGGAGCTAACGAAGCAGTAGCTACCTCTGCCAATAAATCAATCCGATTGTTAACTGTTGATCGGGTGAAGAGCCTCGATCGGGAAACCAATTTTCCAGGAGAATGGCTTATGTGTTCCCCTGAAAATGTAGCAGAATTTAGTGCTGTGGCTTATTTCTTTGCGGAGATGATCCAACAAGCTTTGGATGTTCCGGTGGGTATAATTAACTCCAGTTGGGGTGGAACCCGTATCGAACCTTGGATCAGTGAAGCTGGCATCAAGAATTTCGATTGGGTCAGTCTTCCGGATAAAAAGAAGGAAGGAGAATTATCTCCTCAAACACCAACCGTTTTATTTAATGCGATGATAGCCCCAATGGTCGGTTATGCCTTCCGAGGTGGATTATGGTATCAGGGTGAATCCAACAAAAACGAACCCGCAGAGTATGAGAAACTGATGTCAGGACTCATTGAAGATTGGCGAAGCGAATGGGGAATAGGTGATTTCCCGTTTTACTATGTACAAATTGCGCCCTTCGATTACGGAACCTCTGGTTTGAATTCCGCTTACCTTCGGGAAGCACAGCTGAAAGCAGCAGATGCGACACCAAATACTGGAATGGCATCGACAATGGATGTAGGGGAAAAGAAAAGTATTCACCCGGCCAATAAAAAGGTGGTAGGTGAAAGACTGGCGTATTTAGCGCTTGGAAAGGCATATGGCCAGAAAGGCATAGGATATTCAGGTCCGGTTTTAAAAGAAATGAAAATAGATGGCCAGGTGGCCAAACTTAGTTTTGATCATGCAGATAAAGGGCTTACGACCTATGGTAAAAAACTGGAGAACTTCACCATAGCCGGAGAAAATAAACGGTTTGTACCCGCAGAAGCCTATATTAAAGGTAAAGAGATTATCGTTTTTTCGCCATGGGTAGAGAAACCGATTGCGGTACGGTATGCTTTCGATGACTTTGTCATTGGTGAGCTTTTTAACACCCAGGGATTACCTGCTTCCTCATTTCGTACCGACGATTGGGAAATCAAGTAGAAACATAACAATATGAGAAAAATATTTATTATAGGTTTATTCACGCTGAATATATATTCAGCTTTTTCTCAAACGAAAAACACAGCCCGTTTAAGCCCCGAGGAGTTTGTAATTATCCCATGGGATTGGCCTACAGGTGATTCTGCTACATTGAAAGATCTCTACGATTGCGGATTCAATGTAGCCGGTTTTGTAGGAATGGAAGATTTGGACGCTGTTGCTGAGGCCGGGATGAAAGCGATCGTTAGTGATAATTCAACACGCATTTCCAAAAGTGACTCGGAATTGAGTAAGGAGGAAATAGGTAAAAGAGTACGTGCCATTTCAATGAAAACGGCTCAAAACCCAATTGTTTTTGGCCATTATATGATCGATGAACCTGGGGCCTCCATGTTCCCCTATTTGAAAAAATGGAAAGATGCCTGGAGTGAGAATGATCCGAATAGACTTGCTTATATTAATCTTTTTCCAAACTATGCAAATAATGAAGACCAGTTAAATTCTGAAAACTATGAGGATTATCTTGAAAAATATGTTTCCATCGTAAAACCTGACTTCATAAGTTACGATAACTACTCCATCAGGAGTGACCTGACAGTTAATAATAGCTATTATAAAAACCTGGCTTCGGTTCGGAATATCGCACTGAAAAACAATATACCTTTCTGGAACATTGTTTCATCCATGGCCTTTTTCAAGCTTACAGAACCAACGTATTCAAGTTTGTGTTTTTCTCTATATACCACATTGGCATATGGGGGGAAGGGTATTTGTTATTTCAAATATTTTAGTCCACCCATGGGAGATTTTCGGTTAGCGCCCGTCGATCCGTTTGGAAATAAAACGCCCTCCTGGGCCCTATTGCAAAATGTCAATCTCCAGATGCACGCTATTGGGAAAGTCTATTCTAAACTAAAGAGTGTACATGTTTTTCACTACACGAATTCGAATGGGTATAGCTGGGAATTGGCCTCTTCAAATTTCATTGCTTCGGTACAACAGGGCGAGGATTTACTGGTAGGGGAATTTGTAGACGAAGCAAAAAAACCATACGTGATCGTCGTCAATAAAAGCCTCACAAAATCACAATATGTAGAACTTACGTTTAAAGAGCCGGGAACCATTTATCAGATTAACAATTATACCGGAGCTGCAAATCGCTTCACAGGAGAAAATTGCTGGCTGGCTCCGGGACAAGGACGGATTTTGTATGTACAAAATTAAAACAGGAGTAGTGCCTGGCAGATAACTGAAAAAGGATGTGCCATTAAAGCTGAACCTAAAAAAAGAGAGCAACAAGAGACTCATCCGGTTGGAAGAATTAAACCTGGATAATGCTAAAAAATTATGATGCAATTTCCTATTATAAGAAACAGATTAGGATCTATACTTGTAACCATGAAAAAAGGAACCTATAAGCCAGTATAATGAATAGAAAAAAATTCTTGAAATCTGCTTCAATATTTACTATCGCCTCACTTAGTGGTAGTGAATTATTAAATGCTGCGATATATAATAGCAAGAAATCGCTACCAATAATTGATACCCATCAACATCTTTGGGATATTAAACGATTCAAAGAAGGCTGGTCTGTACCTCCCGTTCCCGGAAATTATGGAATGCAGGAATACCTCGCTGCGACGACAGGAATGAATGTGGTAAAGACTGTTTACATGGAAGTGGCCGTCCCACCTAATAAACGTCACGAAGAGGCTCTTTACGCAATAGAACTTTGTAAAGACAAATTGAATCCAATGGAAGCTGCAGTAATAGCTGTTGATCCTAATAGAATTGATTTCGCGAAGTATATGTCCGAATTTGAAGACTCGCCTTATATCAAGGGGATTCGATATTTTTTCAAATCTCAGGATGAAATTCTACAGAAAGAGGTTATTAAAAACATTCGCGTATTAGGCGAAATGGGAAAGCATTTTGAATTTTCAATACCTGTGAATTGGCTTCCTACCATGACTGAAATGATAAATCTATGTCCTGATACTCTATTTTTTGTTCAGCATTGCGGAAATGCAGATCCAAAAGCATTCTTTAAGCCCAAGGATTTGGTAGGTAAGCCTGACCATGATCCGGAAAAATGGGTCATCGATATGAAAGCTATCGCTTCTAAAGTAAATGTTGTGTGTAAAATTTCAGGGATTGTGACCCGTGCCCCCGGTTATACTTTGACCGCAAAAAATCTGGCTCCTGCTGTCAATCATTGCATTGATATTTTTGGCCCCGACAGAGTTATGTTTGCGAGTGATTGGCCTGTTTGCCTAAAAAGCATGGAAATGCAAAATTGGGTGAATATTTTAAAAAGAATAGTTATGAAAAGACCCTACGAGGATCAAAAGAAATTATTTCACGATAACGCCATAAAATATTATGATATTTAATCGTGT
>CAJDXA010000403.1_pt1 | contig 10363 bp, 7 predicted proteins | sample 7391711 | NCBI WGS metagenome assembly CAJDXA01 (sample SAMEA7055748, study PRJEB34461) | soil metagenome | biome: terrestrial ecosystem; feature: Peninsula; material: soil | place: Antarctica | collected 2016
AGGTTTCGCATAATATTAATTACAAGCATATTATATATTACAATATGTAATTTTTTAATTAAAATCACACAAACCTGTTAGGTTTTAACACAGTCTCTTCAGCCCGGCGTGGTATTCGTATCGAATACATTGGTTTTAGCCATTAAAATAGGTGGTGTTAAGGGCTAAAGCCAATATCAATTCGACACCAAATCCCCGGCCTAAAGGCACGCGGCTACTCATGCATAAATTCGGCTTTCGGAATGGACTCAATGTTTAATTTTCGTTCCGTAGAGCTTGTCCACCTTCGGAGGATACCGTGCGTGCGTTGAGGCTTGTCTTGCATGAACAGATATTATTTATTTAGATGTCTACCAACAATAGGCCTGCGGCAGGCAGGTTCGATTTGGGTTTAATCTAAGTTTTAATAGCCAGTATTAGGAGGAAATAACAAGGATAACATTACGAGGAAATGACAGGGATAACCTCCAAGGTGTCACGCATTGTAAGGACTTATCATTAGACGTAAAGTTCCAATTTCTCTGGAGCTTCTAAAGCCTATTCTATTCGTCCTTATCTATTTGAATGGCATAGATTAAAGCCTAGCTGATTATATTCCAAAAGTCTGATAAAACGCTTTTCCCAAATGATCAGTGATATCAGAACTGACCATTGAAATCTGACTGTGACCCTCGACCGCCATATCCCCGGCCAGACCGTGAATATATACGCCCAATATAGCCGCCTTTTTTGCACCGAGTCCCTGTGCGCACAATCCTGTTATAATCCCGGTAAGCGTATCTCCACTCCCTGCTGTAGCCATGCCTGGATTACCGGTGGAATTGAAATAAATTTCTCCATGGGGACAGGATACGGAAGTATTTGCTCCTTTTAAGACAATATAAATCCCATATTTTCGGGAAATGTTCCGCTGTCGATCAAATTTTTCAACATCATTTTCCCATGCTCCAAATAGTCGCTTAAATTCGCCGGGATGAGGAGTCAGAATCGACTCATCCGGTAATTCTTCCAGCCAATCTTCATGCTGAGCAATAATATTAAGCGCATCAGCATCCAGGACAAGGGGAGATTTTGCATTCTTAATTACATGAAGTAAGGCTTCGCATACCCCATTGCGGTTGTCCAGGCCGGAACCTATACCAATGGAATCATATCCCGAAACATCAATTTTCGTATGAAAATAAAATTCATGCTGATCAACAGACACCATGGATTCAGGTACTGATATCTGCATGATGGTATAGCCAACGTGTGGTACGTGGCACGTTAGTAGACCAACTCCACTACGAAGGCATGCGCGTGCTGCCAAAATAGCTGCTCCCATCTTACCGTAGGAACCATTGACGAGCAGTGCGTGTCCAAAAGTACCTTTATGTGAAAATTTCCGTCGATTTAAATCGATATGGCCTTTTATATAGGAAGTATCAATAAAATGATTTGATGATTGACATTTCTCAATGGCCTGTTTCGATAATTTGATATCTATGATGTACCACGTCCCGACATTCTGAGCGAGATCGGAGAAAAAGAAGGTGTATTTAGGCTGGCCAATAGTCAGGGTGATATCAGCGTATACGCTAATGGAATCTGCTATGATTTCATCAGGATGTAAACCAGATGGAATATCAATGCTGATGACGCGATTGGATGTATGTGCATTAATGTGCTCGACTACTTTCTTCCACAAACCTTCCAACGCCCGGTTGATGCCAGAACCAAATAAAGCATCTATAATAATTCCGCCGGGTTCAAATAAAGGAAGATCTTCTTCCTTTATTATATTGTATTCAGTCAGGTACTTCCGATGGGGGAGGTGCTCCCGCATATGCGAGTTTTCCTTGCTGGGTGTCGCATAATCACAATAAAATAATTTCACCTCCACTCCTTCTTCCCCCAGTAATCTGGCCAGACCGATTCCGTCTCCACCATTATTTCCAGAGCCGGCAAAAATATAAACAGGCGACAAGGGATCGAACCAGGAAAAGCCTTTAATGCATTTATAAAGCTCGTGAACCGCCCTTTCCATCAATTCGATGGAACTAATGTGTTGGTCCACCATGGTTTGCTGGTCCACCCATTGCATTTGTTCCTGATTCAGAATCTTCATTCGTCTTATGATATTTTATGCCATTCGGATAGAACCATCATCGGGACATTCCCTCAATAAATTCCAATGTCTTTCTCACACGATCGGTGAGGACATCCCATTTTTTATCAGATATAATATCTTTTGAGATCATTTGGGAACCCATACCTACTGCTGATACTCCTGCATCAAACCACCCCTTTAAGTTATCTTCGTCAGTAGAAACACCACCTGTGGGCATAATACGTGTCCATGGACTGGGACCCTTGATGGACTTGACAAACCCCGGCCCGTATACACTACCTGGGAAAAGCTTAACGAATTCGCAACCCATTTCTTCTGCTGTCCCTATTTCAGTCAACGTTCCACATCCCGGTACATAGAGTATCTTGCGGCGATTACATATGCGTGCGATATCCTCCCGGTAGGAAGCTCCTACGATAAAGTTAGCTCCCATCTGCATATACATCGCAGCTGTAGGAGCATCATTTACAGAGCCAATACCCAATACTAATTCCGGTAGTTCTTTTAGAACGTATTGGTTCAAAGTAGCAAATACATCCTGAGCAAAATCGCCTCGGTTGGTAAATTCCATCAATCTCGCACCCCCTTGGTAGCAGGCTTTCAGTATTTGCTTACCGGTTTCCACATCCGGATGATAAAAAAGAGGAACCAGTCGTTGTTCCAGCATAGTTTGAATAACTTCTGTACGTGCAAATTTTGCCATTGGATATCAATTAATTGATTTATGTTATAAAATGAATGGTACTAAATGCTATAGCCACTTAGTTTACTTATCGACTTACTCTTCCACTGGCATCTCCTCCCATCAGTTTTTCTACTTCCGATATAGTTGCCAGATTTGCATCTCCAAAAATAGTGTGCTTTAAGGCAGATGCTGAAACAGCAAAATTCAAGGCACTCTGCAAATCATCCTCATAATGTATCAACCCATAAATAAGCCCACCCATGAAACTATCACCACCCCCTACACGGTCAACAATGTGTGTGATATTAAAATCCGGTCCTTTATAAAGCTTTTTACCATCGTAGAGCACTCCTGACCAGGTATTGTGCGAAGCACTCAAAGAGCCCCGAAGCGTCACTATAACTTTTTTTGCCCTGGGGAATCGTTTCATAAGTTGTTGGCAGACGGAAATATAAGCGTCCGCATCAATCGTATCTCCCTGTGAAACGTCCACACCTTCCGGGTGAATATCGAAATGTTTTTCAGCATCTTCTTCGTTCCCCAGAATGACATCACAGCCAGCTACGAGCTCCGGCATGATTTCATGACTCTTTTTTCCGTAATTCCATAAATTTTTTCTATAGTTGAGGTCTGTTGAAACTGTGATTCCCAGTTCATTTGCTGCGGTTATAGCTTCCAGGCAGACATCTGCAGCAGCTTGTGAGATAGCGGGCGTAATTCCTGTCCAATGGAACCATTGAGCATCCTGAAAGACTTCTTTCCAGTCAATCATACCAGATTGTATTTCCGAAATAGCAGAATGTGCCCGGTCGTAAACTACTTTACTTCCCCGCGATACAGCCCCCATCTCCAGAAAATAGATTCCAAGACGTTCTCCGCCTCGTTCAATAAATCGGGTACCAACATTTCTCTTCCGGAGTTCAGCCACAGCGCATTCGCCGATATCATTATCTGGTATTCTGCTTACAAATTCCACCGGAATCCCATAGTTAGCCAAGGAAACAGCTACATTGGATTCGCCTCCACCATAGATCACGTCCAATGTGGATGCCTGAGAGAAGCGTCTGCTTTGGACTTTTATGGGCATGGGAGCATGGGAGCATGGGAGAATTTACTGATGGCAATAGCAGCAGATTTGCTAATCATATTATATTTTAAGGCATTTCGATTTTAACCTGAGCGAGCTAGTTAAATAAATGGACACCATATACGAATAACGTAGCTACTTTGACCACTTCCAGTAGCAGGTAATATTTGTGAAGTGATGATCTTGTCACACTCATTCCTGATATGATCTTTTTTGCCCGCAAGTTCAACGCAGGTAATGCCCATAGAGACTGAATAATCAATATGACTATCGCACAACCGATCCAGGCAATATTCCAGCCCAGATAATTATCATGAAAAACCATATAAATAAGTACAATAGCTCCGGCTAATACCCATTCTATCTTATTAAGTGCCCCAAATACCAGGCGACCGATTCCCAGGCCTATTGGTAAAGTGATTCCAGGTGCTCTAAATTTGAGCCCGGCTTCCAAAAAGCTGATCGCACATACAAATCCAATCCAAAGAAAGGTTATGGCCACGATGGTGGGGTCAAAAACTTCAGTCATATCAATTAATTGCTATTTATTGAACTAAATTTAATTTCAGATTTCATCGACATCACGATCAAAGCTTTGAATTCCTCCAGGATGATCATAGAATGTAACTTACCTGCCGGGATAAGAAATGTATCACCGGTATGCAGGATAAATTCTTTGTCTGGAAATTGTAACTTTGATTCTCCCAATTTGACAGTTACTACTGCCTCTTCGGTGCTGTAATGGAGGGGCATCGTCATTCCAGGTGATCCAGAGACTTCGTATACTTTCAATGTTTCTCCAGTGGCAACAGATAATAGTTCCGGGTGAGTGGATGGATTAATTGTTATTGTATTTTTCATAACGATACTATTTAGAATTAATACAAATAGCGGCATAATTCAAAGGTAGCGATTCATCATTAAAAAGACAAGTACATCCAGATATATTTTCCGAGATAGAAGGAATATGATCTGAAATAATGAGGATAGAATTAATTAATCTACGGAATGCTTTAGATATTTGCCATTGTGAATATTTTTAGCGTTATTTCCTTAAATACCATTAAATAATAAGGCATTGAGAATTCTTTCCATTCTGTCCAAAATAATCGCAGGGATTCTCATATTGGTATTTTTGATAATACTGTTTATACGAAGCCCATGGGGGCAAAACATCATTAAGGAGCAGGTGATATCCTACATTAGCAGTAAAACTCAAGCTACCATTTCTCTAAGCAGACTATATATCACTTTCACAGGAGATATAACTGTAGAGGATCTTTATATTGAAGATCTGAATAAGGACACTTTGCTTTATTCCAGGTCTTTGACAGCTGATATTCCATTATGGCCCATTCTTACAGGAGGAGGTATAACTGTAGATAAGTTGGATTGGATAGATGTTCGTGCAAATGTATATCGGGAAAATGAAGAAATGGGTTTCAACTATCAGTTTTTAATAGACGCTTTTATATCATCTGATACTACTGAAGTTGTCCTTAAAGACTCCCGTCGCACTACTGTGAACCTATCGGTAGGAGAAATTAACCTGAGTAATATTATCGTTGATTATAATGATCAGGTGGGAGGAATAGCTGCTCAGTTGAATTTGGGAGCCTTTAACATTATTATGGACCAAACAAATATTGGAGAAATGAAGTTTGAGGTAGGATCCGCAAAATTAAAGGATAGCCGTATAACATACATTCAAACCAAACCTCTTCCTGAAACCACTGATACAACTGAAACTCCTTTACCTTATTTGGCGTTGAAGAATATTCAGATAAATAATTTATCCGGTCTCTACCAGTCTGATCCCGATGGAATAAAAGCAGATTTTGATATTAAAGATTTAAGGCTTCATGCGCCAGAGATTGATCTGGCTGATAATATCATCAATATCAGTAATTTTCGATTGAAACAATCCGTAGTGAATCTACAGATGAATCAGGAAAAAGGAATAGTTATTCCAGAAATCGAAACTTCTCCCGGGTCCCAAAGTGAGGTTGCTTTTACATGGCCAGAGTGGCAGATAATGCTGGATGAAATCGTATTAACAGATAATGAGATCTCCTACCAGGTAAATAATACGCTGCCTGTAATGGGGAAGTTCAATCCGGATGTTGTTGTTTTGAATGAATTCACATTGAAAGCAGATGATTTTTATCTCAGGAATCAATCAGCAGGAGGCCGACTAAGAGAATTACATTTTAAGGAAGGATCTGGATTGGCAGTGGATAAGTTCCAGTTTCTGTTGAAAATGGATAACGATGATTTTAATCTTTCCGATCTGAAAGTAGAAGCACTTAATAGCCATTTGGTTGGTAAAATAACGGCCCAATATGCTTCTATTGAGTCTTTGATCAATGAACCGGATAAAACGATTTTAGACCTGGATTTATCTAACATTGCTGTGGATATAAATGATTTTTACCGCTTTCAGCCTGGCAGGTAATCTCAAGGCCTCCGGGCAGTTATCTTCGTTGAGAATTCCTGATGCTGGTATCCGGTGGGGAAGTCAAACCGCCATTTTTGCTTCCGGCCGTCTTTATCACCCTACCGATCCGAAACGACTGGGTTTTGATTTTTCCAAAGTTCTCATAAGATCAACCAGGGCAGATATGAATCGGTTTATGAATGAGGATAGCCTGGGAATTCGCTATCCTGAAGAAGCCAGAATAACAGCAAAGTTGACGGGTAATATGGAAGATATCACAGCAGAAGCTTTGTTGGAAACTACTTTGGGGAATATCAATTTGAAGGGTAATTATGAAAACAGAGATTCTCTGGCTTTTTTAGTTGATATGCAGATTGAAAATCTACAATTGGATACCTTATTACAAAATCCTCAGCTGGGGAATTTGTACCTGACTGTCAAAGCAAATGGTCAAGGGAAAGACATTAATTCCCTGGATGCCTCAGTGCAAGCCACAGTAGATAGTTTTTCATTCAATGATTATCCAATTGTCAATTGGCAGCTGGACGGTAGTATTGCAGATGGATCGGGTATGATAGAATCGGTTTACCTGGATAGCAATCTCAATGTGAAATTAAATGCGCATGTCGTACTGGATTCGGTAGCTCCGGAAGTGGATGCCTCCCTCCACTTAATTGGTGCGGATCTATTTGCACTGGGAATTATGGACAAAAAGGTAAAAATGGCCTTACAGTTAAATGGTGATTTTAAGGGAAATGGAAGTACGTTCAATACATCGGCGATCATCAAAGATGGAACAGTTGTGTATGGCGGAAAGTCGTATCCTTTAGGCTTGATGAATCTGACCGCTTATGTAACACCTGATACGACATCCGCTAGTATCAAGAGTAGAATGCTTGATCTGATCCTTCGATCCAATACGTCGCCGGGAGGATTCTCTTCTGCCATAATTCGTCATATAGAAAGTTATCTTACAGATTCACTGGAGACCCGGGATAGTTTAATCATGCCAGTCCATGTCCTTGTTGAAGCCTCGCTCAGAGAAGATCCTTTGCTCAGCGGGGTTTTTCTTCCAGGTTTGCAGGAAATGGATACCATGAAACTGAATATCAATTTTGATGAAGAAGATAAGAATTTGATGGGTAAAATTGAAGTGCCTTATCTGAAATATTCAGGAATTGAAATTGACAGTGTTGGGGTGTCGGCTTATTCTGATCAGGATCACTTCCACATGGAGATGGGATTGCGTGAAGTAATCGCAGGTCCGTTGACTATTAACCGGACATTTCTTGTAAATGAAGTTCGGAATCAAACTTTATATTCACATTTCCAAGCTAAATACCAGGGTAAAGAGCTAGTCCACTTTAAAACAGAAATATCGAAACGGGACGATAGCCTTCGAATTCATATTAATCCGGATGATTTGGTATTTGATGCCAGGGATTGGGAAATACCGGCTTTGAATGAGATACTAATCGGTGAGAGGAAAATTCAATTCAAGAATTTTAGAATTCATAGCGGAGAACAGAAACTGACTATCAATGATAATCCCGGCCAAACAGATTTGAGCATTGAATTTCAGCAATTTAATTTAGCCAATCTAATTAGTTATTTTAATCCAAATTCATTATTGGCCAGTGGTGATCTCAATGGGAAGATTACGCTTAAGGAGCCTCTGGGAGATGCAGCTCTTATAGCTAATCTTAAAATCGATGCTTTTCATGTTCTGGATGTTGACATGGGTACGATGACATTAAATGGTGAAACAGAAGATGCAAAGAATTATTCGTTTGATCTCAATTTACAGGGTGGTGAAGTGGATCTTTCAACCATAGCAGAATATCATGCCACCGAGAATGCCTCAGATGTTTCTTTGGATATCTCAATTGACCGGATTAACATGAAAGCTGTTGAATCATTTTCTTTGGGAGAAATTGAGAATTCATCGGGATATTTGTCCGGGCATGTCAAAGCGAATGGTTCTTTATCGGATTTGGATTATGGCGGACAGCTGGTATTCAATGATGCCTCCCTGACTCCATCGATATTGCAGACTCCTTTTATTTTGGGTAATCAGCAGATTAAGTTTGATAATGAAGGAATCAAGCTGAACAACTTTAGTATCAGTGATAAAGATGGAAATTCATTTACGATCAGTGGGGATATTCTAATAGGAAATATACTCAATCCTTCCTTTGATTTGAAAATGACGGCTAATAATTTTCAGGTGCTCAATGCGTCAGAAGAAAAAAATAGTCTTTTTTTCGGCAAAGCCAGTTTTGATGCAAAAGCTGCTCTTACAGGAGATTTGAGTCTTCCAATATTGGATTTGCAATTGGATATCGGTTCAGGAACCGATGTTACTTACATCATGCCTCAGGGGCAGGCTGATCTTAATAAACGAGATGGTATAGTAGAGTTCGTAAATAAAGTGGAACCCGATAATATTCTATCTAAAGAGGAAGACGAATCGGTAGTGGTCAGAGGCTATGATATCAATGCGGTGGTATCCGTAGGAAAAGAAGCTTCTTTCACGGTCATCATCAGTAAGGAAACGGGTGATAATTTCAAGATATCGGGTGATGGAGATTTGAATTTTAGCATTGATCCCAATGGAAGAACTACTTTGTCTGGCATTTATACGCTACAAGACGGACACTATGAAATGAATTTATATAATCTTGTAAACCGAAGATTTGATATAGACAAGGGGAGTACGGTTTCATGGTCCGGGGATCCTTTTGATGCCAAACTGGACGTTCGTGCCATATACCGCGTAGAAACTACGCCCGTTTCTCTGATGGCCAGTCAAACATCAGGGGCTGATCCATCAGTGAAAAATCAATATCGCAGGAAATTACCATTTTTTGTATATCTCAATGTAGACGGACAATTATCAGAGCCTAAATTGTCATTTAGCCTTGATATGCCCGAAGATTCAAGAGGAGACATGGGAGGGCAGGTATATGGTCGTATCCAACAGGTCAATCAGGAGGATCAGGTGCTGAATAAGCAGGTCTTTTCGCTGCTGGTTCTTGGTCGCTTTTATCCTGATTCTGGTAGCGATGGAAGTTCGGGTGGGATCGTCAATGTGGCCAGAGACAATCTTAATCAGGCACTATCTGATCAACTCAATTTATTCTCAGATAAACTTTTAGGTGATACAGGGCTGGAGTTAAATTTTGGATTGGATAGTTACACCGATTATCAAGGACAGAATCCACAAAGCAGAACAGAACTGGATATAGCGGCACAAAAAAAGTTTCTGGATGATCGTTTGATTGTGAAAGTAGGGAGTGAGGTGGATATTGAAGGGGGAAGCAACAATCCTGGCGAAGAAAATCCATTAATAGGAAATGTCAGTGTGGAGTACTTATTGACGGAAAACGGTCAGTTCAGAATCAGAGCTTTCCGAAAGAATGTGTTTGAGAATGTCATCGATGGTCAAACGATAGTCAGTGGATTGGCGCTTCTTTTCACCCGCGAGTTCAATAAGTTTAATGAATTGTGGAAACCTATGGTGGCAAGAAGAAAGATAAATGCAGCGGAAGAACCAAAAGAAAAATGAGCGATTTATGATTTATGAAATTAAACCATATGAGCCAACGGAATTATGAGTAATAAAGTGAAGATAAATATTCAAAAGACGTTTGTGCTCTTCTTGCTGGTCCAAATCATCTCTTCCTGCAGTGTAAGGAAATATATTCCAGAGGATAAAATTCTTTATACGGGGGCTGAACTTAAGATGGACACAATTGGGAAGATTAGGGATTATAAAGAAATCAAAGAGATTCTGGAAGGATTATTTCAACCGGCACCTAACAGTAAAATACTGGGTATGCGACCTGGTTTATTCTTTCATTACAAAGCTGAAGCTGATTCCGGGTGGATTTTTCGTTTTCTTGACAGGAAAATGGGGCAAGAGCCTGTTTATTTGGATGAAGTGAACCGGAAATCAGTAGAAGATTTGATGCATAATCGATTGATGAACCGGGGCCACTTTTTTAGCATCATCACTAGTGATGTTCAGGTGGATACAACAAA
>CAJDXA010000203.1_pt1 | contig 10356 bp, 11 predicted proteins | sample 7391711 | NCBI WGS metagenome assembly CAJDXA01 (sample SAMEA7055748, study PRJEB34461) | soil metagenome | biome: terrestrial ecosystem; feature: Peninsula; material: soil | place: Antarctica | collected 2016
TGATTATGTACCAAAATCAGCTCTGACCCGCGATCACCCCACCATGTACTTCTCATTGCGGCATGACAGACAGGTTCTTTACGATAGGATCAATCGCAGAGTTGATAATATGATGGATGAAGGGCTGATCGAGGAAGTCCGGTCACTTTTACCCTATCAAAATAGTCCGGCGATGCGGACCGTGGGTTATAAGGAACTTATTCCCTATTTCCAGAATCAGGTGACTCTTGAGGAAGCCACTGATAAAATCAAACAACACAGCCGGAATTATGCGAAACGACAGATGACCTGGCTGAGAAAGCACGGTGACTGGAATTGGATCACTCCAACGGATATTGAACCCATTACAAATTGGCTGAAACAGCATCTATGAATTAGGAGTTTTGTCACACTTTAAACTTATTCTGGACAAGAGTGAGCCAAGCAGGAATATCAATTATCGCCAGAAATTGATTGTTTAGATAATAAAAGACCTCAGAGAGGTCTCAAGTATGTTAGCTGTCGGATTGAACAAAGGTATTGACCTCAGTGAGGTCAAAATGAAAGAATGGCTCATCCACTGTAATTATTCCCAGAATTCAAATAAATATTCCTCTTTGAATTCAATTTCAAAAGCTTCTAATATTTGTAGATACTCCTTTTTGAATGACTTTTTTTGATGATGTTCTTCCTGATTCATAATGTATTTAATAATAGCAGGCTTTTCTCTGTACCCATGTGAGAACACTCCATATCCACTTTGCCATTGAAACTTTGATCTTGTTAATCGATTGTTTTTGATATAATCATTACTGATTTTCTTAAGTTCTCGGACTAGATCTGAAATTAGTTCTTTCCCCTTATAATCAAAAAACAAATGAACATGATCAAAGCTACCATTCACGGCGAGCGAATAATTTCCACGATTATTGATAATACCCGCCATATAAGCGTATAAATCGTTTCGCCATGATTTATCTAATAGCGCCTGCCTATTTTTAACAGCGAATACAATTTGCAGATACACTTTGGAATAAACATCTGCCATAACATTACTTTAAGTCAATATACAATTAAATTAATTCCCTTTCACAACTAGTGGTAAACGTGACGGATTATTTATAACTATCATTACGACCTCGCCGAGGTCGAGATATCTAACTAATAACATTGGCTAACATACTCTGACCCACGCTGTAGGTCAATTCTTTCATTGGTACTAATTTCTAAGCCCTGAGAACCTTACTACCGACTATACCATATATGTTAAAGATTAAGGCAAAGTCCGGTCACTTTTATCCTATCAAAATAGCCCGACGATGCGGACCGTGGGCTATAAGGAACTTATTCCCTATTTCCAGAATCAGGTGACCCTCGAGGAAGCCACTGATAAAATCAAACAACACAGCCGAAATTATGCGAAACGACAGATGACCTGGCTGAGAAAGCACGGTGACTGGAATTGGATCACTCCAACGGATATTGAGCCCATTACAAATTGGCTGAAGAATTACTTAGGAACTAGGATTTAGATCTTAGGATTTAGGTGCCTAAACCCCAATACCTATTCCCCTTCCCCCTCACAATAATTCCCGGACATTTGCCGGCGGTCGTCCAAGAACAGCCCGCTCTCCCTGGATCACAATGGGGCGTTCAATCAACCGCGGATTCGCCACCATCACTTCTATCCATTCCTCATCCGATAAATCCTGACCTTTGAATTCATTTTTATATACCTCTTCATTCTTTCTGATCAGTGCCTGAGGTTTTATATCCAATTTTTCAAGAACCGAACGCAGTTCATCCACCGTGGGAGGATCATCCAAATATTTTCTGATCTCAAAATCAACCTTGGCTTCCTGGAGAATTTTTAAGGTTTGGCGTGATTTCTGGCAGCGTGGATTATGATAAATTTCCATTCCGTTTTATTTATTTATATTGGCCTCAAAATAGGAATTTTTATGTCAATATGGAAACAAAATATTTCAATCGACCAGCTCAACCTCCTGAATAAGAATACAATGGGAACAGCTATTGGACTGGAATTTACAGAATTTGGAGACGATTATCTCGAAGCAACCTTACCGGTAGATCACCGGACTGTACAACCTATGGGCCTGTTACATGGCGGTGCTTCTGTTGCACTAGCTGAAACCCTCGGAAGTGTAGCAGGTATTCTTGTGTTGGATGATCCGGACAGGCAGGCAGTAGTTGGCATTGAGATAAATGCCAACCATCTTCGTGCAGTGAAAACAGGGAAAGTCACAGGAAGAGTGGAGCCGATCAGGATTGGTCGTTCAATACAGGTATGGAGAATCATAATCAGAGATGAAAAGAACCGGCAGGTTTGTGAAAGCCGATTGACTACTATGGTTATAAATCGCCAAAAATGATTCGAAATATTGTTTTTGACCTGGGTGGAGTCTTGGTCCAATGGGATCCTGTCCATTTGTATAGAAAAATTTTCAATGACGAATTAAAGGTGCAAGATTTTCTTAATCGTATATGCACGTACGAATGGAATCTGGAACAGGACAGAGGAAGGACGATTCATGAAGCCACCAGACAAAAAATCGAAGAATTTCCGGAATACGAAAAAGAAATCAAAGCGTATTACCACCGTTGGGATGAAATGTTTGACGGAATTATTGCAGAAAATGTCCGAATTCTGGAAGAATACCTGGCCAACGATTCATATAAGGTGTATGCACTGACCAACTGGTCGCGTGAGACATTTCCAATTGCTTTAAAATTATTCCCCTTCTTTGGGGATTTTGAAGGCGTTGTAATTTCTGGTGTAGAAGGTGTGATCAAACCCGATCCGGTCATTTACCAGACTTTACTCAACCGATATAACCTTGTACCCGAAGAAAGCGTATTTATCGATGATCGAAAGGAAAATGTAGAGGCAGCCATAGCGATGAAAATAAAAGGCATTCACTATCATTCATCTGCTGTATCCCTGGCCAATGAACTGGATCGCATCACTTCATGAAAATAAGTAGCTGACGGACTTTCAAGGAATCGTATCCAATCCAATTCATAATCCACATCATTTAACATGGGTAATAGTTCGTACTTCAAAGTCCTGTCTCTAACTCTGCTGATGGTCTGTTCCAATACCTGATCGGTGGACCAGTCCACTCCTGAGAAGACATCCAATGATTGTTTCATACCCAATCCATAATATCCTCCGTCATCCGCAGGACCGATAACTACATCCATATCTTTTGATTCGAGTCGGCTCACAGCGTCCAGGATCTGATGTGCATTAAAATAAGGGCAATCGGTTCCAAGAATAAAAGCCCCATTATGATCCATCAACACTTCCTCGAAAGCCTGATGCATTCTGGTTCCGAGATCAGACTTCACCTGTACACGAAACTGATACAAATCCGCACCGGTGACCAATCTGTTATTTCTTAAAAACTCCGGGTCGATAAAATCAGAAAAATAAAAGAAAGCAGGTAAACCTGTTTTCCTTACCTCTTCAATCGTATAAGTACAGAGCTGTCTATATATTTCAAGAGCCTTCTTTTCCCCCATGGTTTGAGCCAACCGCGTTTTGACTGCCCCCAGTCGGAAATTTTTAATAAATACGATTAATGCTGCTTGTTTCATTGACCAGGACTTTTTAGATAAATCTGCAAGCTTCGTTTCCTGGCCAGATATTCATATTTTGCAATCAGAAATTTAATCTCCGCCTCTTCTTTCCTGTTTTGGGCATTAATAAGATCAAAACTGGTGGAAGCACCAATATCATAGCTCAACTTAATATTATTAAAAAATCTCGTAGAAGCCGTCAAAGTTTTCTCCGAGGCAATGTAACTCCGGTAAGAGGATTTCAGATCTGTGATGTTACGCTCCAGTTCTTCGGTAAATTGTTGAGTCTGTTGCTCCTTTTGGATCAGAGTCGATTGGTGGTTAACGCGGGCCCGTTGGACATTCGCCTGCAGGTTCCCCTGAGAATAAATAGGTACGGATAGCTGCAAACCAAACCCAAGCCCCCAGTTATCCTTCAATTGATTCCCATACGGGATGGATTCAAAACGGTAGGTAGGATTTTCAAAACCTACTGTTACCGGATTCCCATCCAGAAATACAGTCTGATTCGTGACCGATGTACCGGTATTAATTGCGTCTCTTCGTGCGGATGAATAATTCGTACTAAGTGAACCCCCCATTGACAAGCTCGGATAGTATTGACTCTGTGCGATTCGTATTCCCAGTGCTGCACTTTCCACCCGGGCTTCTGCAGCATGGATGGATGGAGATAATGCCATTGCTCTATTACGCAACTCAGCCAGAGATAGCAGGTCGGTTTCATCCGGTCGGATATCAGCCGCAGGTGGCAGTTGCAGGAAAATGGTCTCTTCGACCGGTAATCGAAGCAATTGTTTGAATTGCAGGTCAGCCAGATCCTGCTGATTTTCAGCATCGATCAGCCGTTGTTCCGATAAAGCAACTTCAGCCTGGATTTCAAGCAACTCATTTTCAGGCTTAGATCCGGCAGATACTTCTGCCTGGGTTCGATCCACTTGACCTTTCAGCAGTTCAAGATTAGATTTTGCCAGAGTTACATTCTCCCTGGCAAACAAACCTTGAAAAAATTGCTGTACAACCATAAGAAGTACATTCTCCGTGATCGCCTCAACCTGAAGTTCAGCCTGCCGTTCCCCAATTCTTGCATTCTGTACCTGCTTGTGAATCAATCCGCCATTGAACAATTGGACACCTGTGTTCAGATTTGCACTCTGATTGTAATTACTTTCCGTCGTAAAATCGTTGGTCGTGGGGTCAATCGTTCGGCCTGTACTGCTACTCAAATTACTCCCAAAACTCAGTGAAGGAATCCTTTGCTGTCGGATAGCAGCCAGATCGATCTCTGCCCGCTTAGTATCATAACGAGCCTGAATAATCTGTAAACTATTTTTCTCCGCATGGGCTAATGCGCGATCCAGTGTCCATACTTCCTGGCCTGATGCACTCAGACCTGCAAAACTGAATAACAAAATGGTTAAATATTCTTTCATGGAAACAATTTCCTTCATTGGGTTAAAAAACATGACAAATTTAACTATTTGATCAATGGGACAAAATTCTTTTCTACTAAATGAGGCAGGGCAAGGATAGAAAGAAAATTAGTGACGTTACTTATTTGTTTTTACCTCAGGTGGATGCCGTCGAATTCAGAAAATATCGGTTGCGATCTGTTATCTTGACATAGGAGTATTTAAATAATAGGTGATAATCAAACCTACAATGACCACCACTGAAAAGCTCAATAGTGTCCCAATCAAAATATATTCTGTCTTCTTATGTTGCATTCCCTTCGTAAGGTCTCCGAACCGAAAAATAGATTTCGCACCGATAAGAAAACCCAAGGCAGTGAATTGTCCAAGAAGGATGAAAGTGAGAGCTAGAAATCGTTCCAGCTGACCTATTGTCCGTCCTGCATGAGGAAGACCTTCTTCTTGATCGTGCGATTCTAAATAGATCTGCCAATCTCTTGTTGATAAATCTATAAAAGTGGATGCCGGGTACAATATAAAATAATAACCAAGAGCCACGATCAATATTTTGGTCAGTTGGTCTGCATCTCCGCTGATCCACAAGCTATTTTGAAGCCAGGTCCCTACCAGAAACAACACAAAAAAATGCCCAAGCTGATCCCACAAAAAGACCATGCCTCGCTGGAGCCCGACTTCTTTCTTTTCGCTTTCGATATACTTGACATAATAGATTTTCGACAGATCAAAAACGAAGTGGCTCAAAGCAATTATTATAGCCGCCACTATAGCCGTCCAATAAAACCCACCAGACAACCATACAATCACAGCAACTGCAAGTAGAAAATGTACCAAAACATGATAATAGAGAAAAGGGCTTCGCCATTTACGGCGTCGCTTTTCACTGGCCCAATGGGGTGGCTGGAAGGTGAAATCTCCCATAAAATGTGCTACTAATAGCCAAACCATAAGTTGCAGATCAGGGTATGTCATGAGTTGTGTGACTTTATGTCCACAAACGTTCGATCACTATGTCGAGATATCTGGATATAAGATCAAGTTCCTCGTTCGTTGAATCCCAGGGTGAAACGATCGCCATAAAGTGATTTTTTGGCAGTTCATCCAGCTTGCGACCTGATCGTTGGAAGGCAGGTCCATTGGAATTACTAATCTGTTTTGCACGATAAGTCACCTCGCCTATCCCTACGACCAGTTTACAACTCCAGGATAATGGCGTAGGCTTCCTAAAATCATCCGAGATCCCTCCTTTCAAAGCTGCCTTTATCAATAAGGCTGCTTCAAGTCCCCGCTCTGCAGATAGGAGACACTGAAAACTATCTCCCCGAAATGATATAAAATCTTCTTTTCCCAACCATCCTTTATCTCGCATCAAACCAAAGGCCTTAGACAGATTTTCGTCAATCATGCTAAATTGATCCTGAGTAAACTTTCCTCTGGGTGAGGTAGAATCGACTATATCTCCTGTGATTACGGCATACATGGCTACAATATAAAGTAAATAACTACAATAGTCTTTATATGGAATTAATGGACAACGACGCAGTATAGAACGTATAGTCAATAACATCCAAATATAGAGTATATGATAGATAATAAGCAAATATAGATTATATAATCTATAATAATCCGCCAGAGCTCAAATTGTTTATGAAGCTCCTAAAATTCTCAACTATAAGTTAGTTACACCATCAGCAAAAAACATTGAGTATCGTTACCGTTCGAACTACATTAAACGTGTATTAATGTTCTATCGCGCTCTACTATCATTCAAATATATTGATTGAATTGGTTGATTTAATAATAAATTTTCATATTTTTCGCTTTGGCATTAACAGAATCAAATTAAGACCATGCTTAAACCGGACAAACAGAAATACTGGAAAAAGAATTTAACCTACCTAATGGTGCTATTGACCATTTGGTTCTTGGTTTCTTTTGGATTTGGTATTATCTGGGTAAAAGAGCTCAATCAATTCCGCCTGGGTGGTTATAAACTCGGGTTTTGGTTTGCACAACAAGGGTCTATATATATTTTTGTCGTGATCATATTCATCTATGTCTGGCTGATGAACAGACTGGATCGCAAATTTCAAGTTAATGAGGATTAATCCTTCAACTCCACAATTATGATAGAGAACATCTGGACCTACGGTTGGGTAGGTTTTACTTTCGCCATCTATATTGGTGTAGCCATTTGGTCTAGAGCCGGGTCAACAAAAGAATTTTACGTTGCCGGAGGCGGTGTTTCTCCCCTGGCAAACGGAATGGCAACAGCGGCAGATTGGATGTCAGCAGCCTCCTTTCTTTCGATGGCGGGTATCATTTCGTTCTCAGGTTATATAGGTTCTCAGTATTTGATGGGATGGACCGGAGGCTACGTGTTACTGGCTTTGCTATTGGCACCCTATCTGAGAAAATTCGGAAAATTTACCGTGCCTGACTTTATCGGTGAAAGATATTACAGTCAGACAGCCCGTGTCGTAGCAGTGATCTGTGCACTTTTTATATCCTTTACTTATTCGGTAGGGCAAATGAAAGGTGTCGGTGTTGCATTTGCACGATTCCTGGAAGTAAAATTTGAAGTCGGAGTCGCCATCGGAATCGTGATTGTCATGTTCTATGCGGTATTAGGTGGTATGAAAGGAATCACCTATACGCAGGTAGCGCAATATTGTGTTTTAATTTTTGCTTATCTGGTTCCCGCTATTTTTATTTCACTTTTAGTGGTTGGCAATCCGGTACCCCAAATTGGAATGGGTGGAAGGGTAGCTGATGGTGCCTGGCTCCTGGATCGGTTGGATCAGATACATACGGACCTGGGTTTTAAAGCCTATACATCGGCAGATGTCAACCGGCTGGATATGTTTTTCGTGACCGCGGCACTGATGCTGGGGACTGCCGGTCTTCCTCACGTGATTGTACGATTTTTTACCGTACCAAGGGTGAAAGATGCGCGGTTGTCAGCAGGATATGCGTTGATATTTATCGCTATACTCTATACAACTGCACCAGCTATTGCTGTATTTGCAAAGACGAATCTGATCTCCACTGTACAAGGCAAACCTTACTCTGAAATGCCTTCCTGGTTCACCGACTGGGAACATACTGGTCTCCTCCACTTTGATGACAAAAACCAGGATGGTCGTATAGAATATTACAATGACCAAAACCCGGAATTTGCTGAAACTGCCAAATCCAGAGGATTGCAAGGGAATGAACTCACGATAGACCCGGACATCATTGTTCTGGCCAATCCTGAAATGGCCAATCTTCCTGCCTGGGTCATCGGATTAGTAGTAGCAGGTGGTTTGGCTGCTGCCTTATCAACCGCAGCCGGTTTGCTATTGGTGATTTCAACCTCTATTTCACATGATTTATTAAAAAAATGGCTAAAACCTGATATCTCAGAAAAAAATGAACTTAGGACAGCCCGAATCACCATCATGATAGCCGTTATCATTTCAGGAATTGCCGGTATCAATCCACCTGGTTTCGTGGCAGAAGTAGTTGCTTTTGCTTTTGGATTGGCAGCAGCATCCTTTTTTCCTGCTATTGTTTTGGGCATATTCGCTTCCAGGGTGAATAAAGAAGGTGCGTTAGCTGGCATGATTGTAGGATTGGTCTTTACGGGGAGTTATATAATTTATTTCGCCGTCCTCGGTTATGGTGGTCCGGAAGATTACTTTTTCGGTATTTCACCGAAGGGGATTGGAACAGTTGGGATGTTACTGAACCTTGTGGTAACTTTGGTCATTACCTTTATGACACCTCCTCCTCCCCAGGAGATACGGGATATGGTTCAACGGATAAGGGTACCTAGAGATTAACGCAACGTAGATCTTCGGGATGAAGATAAAACATAGATATTCAAAAGATTATCATCGTGTTTTTTGTACCCGTATGAGCCCTTCCTGAAAATTACAGGAAATACCATGATCAATTCTTTGGTATTCACGAAATAAATGTGAAATTTAAGCAATTCATAAAAATTAATAACAAAGTGAAAATGGAGGACTTAAGAATCAGAACCAAAGAAGATTACCAGGTTGCCTATAAGGAGAGTGTCGATCATCCGGAGCAATTCTGGTCGAAAATAGCCGATACTTTCGTGTGGCGAAAGCCCTATGAAAAGGTGTTGGAGTGGGAATTTGAAACACCAGACATCAAGTGGTTTCAGGGAGGCCAAATCAATATGACAGAAAACTGCCTGGATCGTTATGTTAAAACACAACCGGACAAGACAGCCATTCTGTGGGAACCCAATGACCCCAATGACGATGGTATTGCCTGGAGTTATAAAGAACTTCACACCAAGGTTTGTAAATTTGCCAATGTACTCAAGTCCAACGGGATCGTAAAAGGAGACCGGGTCTGTATCTATATGCCTATGGTTCCGGAACTCGCCATGGCTCTGTTGGCCTGTGCACGAATTGGAGCGATCCATTCTGTCGTTTTTGCAGGTTTTTCAGCCCAATCAGTGGCTGACCGGATCAATGATTCAAAATGCAAAATGGTTCTTACTACAGACGGAAGCTTTAGAGGACACAAAGAAATAGCCGTCAAGGATATCGTAGATGAAGCCTTGACCAAAACGGATAGCGTAGAAACGGTTGTTGTCCTGAAGCGAACCGGTCAGTACATTCATATGGAAAAAGGCCGGGATCTTTGGTGGGATGAAGAAATGAATAAATCCAGTGCAGACTGTCCGGCTGAACCAATGGACGCAGAAGATCCTTTATATATTCTGTACACCTCTGGAAGTACCGGAAAACCCAAAGGAGTGGTACATACCACCGCCGGGTATATGGTGAGCACCTATTACACTTTTCTCAATGTATTTCAATACGAAGGCAATGATGTCTTTTGGTGTACCGCTGACATCGGATGGGTCACCGGTCATTCCTACATAGTTTATGGACCGCTACTGGCGGGGGCGACTACGTTGATGTTTGAAGGGATTCCAACCTGGCCAGATCCGGGTCGTTTCTGGGCCATTGTGGATAAATATCAGGTAAATCAAATCTATACCGCTCCTACAGCTATCCGGTCGCTGATGGCTCATGGACTTGAACCGGTTGCCCGGTACTCCTTAAACTCGTTGAAAGTCATCGGCTCTGTAGGAGAGCCAATAAATGAAGAAGCGTGGAAGTGGTACCATACGTATATCGGCAAAGGAAAATGTCCATTGGTGGATACCTGGTGGCAGACCGAGAACGGCTCCATCCTTATATCTCCTATTCCCCATGTCACAGAATTGAAGCCCATGTTTGCCACATATCCTTTACCTGGCGTTCAACCCATTATCCTCGATAAAGATGGTAATGAGATCACTGAACCCAATGTCGAA
>CAJDXA010000122.1_pt1 | contig 10324 bp, 11 predicted proteins | sample 7391711 | NCBI WGS metagenome assembly CAJDXA01 (sample SAMEA7055748, study PRJEB34461) | soil metagenome | biome: terrestrial ecosystem; feature: Peninsula; material: soil | place: Antarctica | collected 2016
GGCTTTGGGGAAGGCGGCTAATCTTGGCATTGTTTTTAGTTGTAAGTTATTAATTATGAGGTATGGTCTGTTTATTTCAAACCTCTGCTCTTTGTTGTTATAATAATTGAAGCTAACATTTTTTGAATTTGATTGCATTCATCGTGCAAGTGGGAGTCACTTTCGTTAAGATAGCCCGACCCCATGAGCAATTCCAGCCAATAGGCAGTTTCATTGGCTTCTTTCTGAGCAATTGCCATTTTATGAATGAAATCTGCTGTACTTTCCGCATGGTCTGCTTCACGGATAAGAGCTCCTATGCTAGTCGCACTTCGCAAAAGTTGTTTACTCATTACATATTCCCTCCGCTCATCAATCAAATATTGGTATATTTTTATAATAGCAAGAGAAAAATGAAATGATTTATACTTAACCGTTTTTTCTGGAATCATGCGATACTAATTATCAGTTTGTTTTACGGTCCAGTTCTTAGACTGTTGTAATGATGGCAGCAGCGTTTTGGTACTTGGATAGATCTGTTATTTAAATCGATTTAACTTTTTTTCAAAATAACCAGAAGCCCTCTGTAATTCAAATAGATTGACTAGTAAAATGGCCTCTTTTCTACGTGTTGGCTCAATGGGACATAATTACCCCCACTTACCAGACACTATTCCTCATTTCCTACTTACCACTCACCATTTATAACTCATAACTAATAGTAGTGGTGTCTTTCGGTGCATTCCTGCCAATGAGTGGATACTGTTCCAGTTCCACCACCTGCCCGGTGATAGGTCCAGCTTCATCGGATATCCAGTAAATTACGGCGTTGGCTATTTCTTCAGGCCAGATTATGCGACCGGCTGGTGCATACATGACTGGCAGATCTTTGTACCAGTCTTCAGACAGGCCATGTGATTTTTTTCGTTCAATTTCTTTTTCTGTAAGTACCCATCCTGGATTGATCTGATTCACTCTCACGCCATAATCACGGAAAAGAGCATCTCCCAGATTACGTGTCATCGTCATCATTGCTCCTTTGCTCATACTATATGCCAGAAGATTGGGTTCACCACTCCAGGCATTGACAGAACCAATGTTGAGAACTGATCCCCGATTCTTGGCCATGGCTTTTAATCCTTCTTTGATCAGTAAAAAAGGGGTGTAGGTATTCACCTTGAATACATCATCCAAAAGACTGGCATCCGTAGTATCGATATTGGAAGTGGCTACATAAGCGGCATTATTGATTATACTATCTAATCTTCCATAATGATCAAGAGATTGCTGTATAATCCTTTTGGCAGAAGTTGTGTCGGCCAGATCATCCAGGATAAGGAACGCTTTGTCTTTTCCCAGTTCATTTACTAAATCTGCTCCAGATGCCTCATCGCGGCCATGTACCACAACTCGGGCTCCTTCTTCGACACATTTCCTGGCAATGGCTTTGCCAATACCTGTTGTACTCCCTGTGATCAATATCACTTTATCCTTTAGTCTCATATTTACCATTTATTGTTTAAGAACACTCTTGACTACTTCACCATGGTGCATTTTATTAAAAGCTTCCTCCCAGTCTTCCAATGCCCAAACCCCACCGATGATGTGAGAAACGTCGAGCTGACCATTGGCCATCAAGGCTATAACTCTTTCCCAGATAGGCCAATTGTGGCTAAAGCTACCTTGTAATGTGGCGTTTTTCTGAACCAAAGGATCCAGTGAAAACTGTAGCGGAGCTTTACCCCAACCTACTTTGGTAATATGACCAGCAGGGCGAACCAGATCGATGGCCATTTTTAGGGTAGCGCTGACGCCGGCTGCATCGATAATGCAATCTGCACCCAAACCATCCCTCTCCATAGCCCAATCTGTGGCATCTCCAATAATGGGGGTTACACCATATTTCTGAGCAACTTCCAACCGGTTTTTGTCTGACTCCAATCCGGCGATAGCTACATCACCACCACAAAGTTTTGCCATGGCGGCACACAGGATACCGATCGTTCCAGGTCCGATCACCAGTACCCGGTCTCCGGGTTTGATCTTACTGTTTTCGACTACTGCATTGAAAGCTACGCAGCACGGTTCAGTGAGGCAAGCGTGTTCGAACGGAACATGATCCGGCACATGGTGAAGACACCGAGCCGGTACCTTTACATATCGCGTCATAGCACCATTAACACCGTATCCGAAACCTTTACGCGTAGGATCAAGGTTGTACATACCTTGTCGGGACATAGGGTTATTGGGATCTATCACTGCTGCAGTTTCACTCACCACTCGATCTCCTTCCTTCCAGCCCGTTACCCGCTCTCCCAAAGCAACTATCCGACCACCAAATTCATGACCCAGGACTACCGGATAATTTACCGGCCAACTGTGATCTGCTGTCCATTGGTGGAGATCGCTTCCACATACTCCCACATTTTCCATCTCGAGCAATACATCTTCCGGTCCGATCTCAGGGGTAGGGATTTCACGCAGTTCCACAGATCCTTTCGTTGGCGCATAATTAACGACTGCTATTGCACTCATAGTTTTATTTTTTTATTTGTTTGTGTGTTTATCTGTTTATTCGTTTAGACATTGAATTATCGGATCGTTTATATTTGATCATCAGTTTCACTTGCATTAATCTCTTCACCGTATGGCTACTCAGGCCAGTGACGAAAGAGTCCGTACTGCGTAACGCGGCACGAGTTATGGATGTATCCCAAAGAATCCAGCGACCATCACTCAATTAATAACGTAACGCGGCACGAGTTTTGGATGTATCCCAAAGAATCCAGCGACCATCACTCAATTAATAATTAAACATTAAAATTACAAAATTAATATTTTGCGTTGTGGATCTTTTCGCAGATCATTCTTAAAGAACCCTCCAGATCACCGTCTGCTGTCTTGAACGCATCGGCATCGATGGTTAACGGAGCTCCTAATACTACTAACGGAGCACCATATTGAGGACACATTATAGCCTGCTCCAAAGTTAGGCCACCAACAGCCTGTACTGGGATCGAAACAGCTTCTACCACTTCCCGGAGTTGATCCAGTGGACTCGGCATTCGATTACCCTGTGCAGCAATTCCACGTCGTTCGTCATAGCCGATGTGGTGGATAACATAATCACAACCCAATTCCTCCAAGAGACGAGCTCCGGCTACCATATCAGGACAGCCCAGATTATCACCCATTACTTTTACACCGAAGTCCTTACCAGCCTGTACTACACACTTTATGGTTTCTGGATGTGCGCGCGCCATTACGACCACGTGAGTGGCTCCTGCTTTGGCCATCATCTCAGCTTCGAGGTATCCACCATCCATGGTCTTGAGATCCGCTACAATGGGCGTGTCAGGAAAGGCTTCCCTCAGTTTTCGCACACCGTGCAATCCTTCGGCTAAAATTAGTGGTGTCCCAGCTTCGAGCCAGTCTACTCCAGCACGCATGGCTAATGCTGCTGTTTCAAGGGCTTCATCTATGTTGGTAAGGTCTAAAGAAATTTGAACGATTGGTCTCATTATATCATTTATAGTTTAAATATTCAAAATAGGATTCTTCCCTTAGTTGAGTAAATTTTGTGCAAAGATGCGGGATTCTAATGGAAATCCATATGGATATTTTCACCATACCTAATATTATATTGTCATGGTACCTAATTTTACTCCTTGGTTGCACATTTCTGACTTTTCCGCTCAGAAAGCCCATTTGAAAAAAATCAATATTTATAGGGTATGATCCATAAATATTATTAATTTTGTTAATATAATGTAATAATCAATGGAGGTCTTGGAACAGCAAACAAATACAACATCCAATACAACTGGTATGGATCCGTACACACTCAAAATGAAGAATGCCGATATCTATCAGAAGGACTATCTTGTTCTTAGCAAGGTAAATCTTCAGATCGTGCCCGGAGAATTTCTTTTTCTTATTGGAAAAACCGGTTCGGGTAAATCATCCTTACTGAAAACAATTTATGGTGCGTTGCCGCTTCAAAAAGGCGAGGCCCAGGTGGCTGGTTACGATTTGAATTCCATTCGCCGTAAACAATTGCCATTCATGCGCAGGAAGCTGGGAATGATTTTTCAGGACTTTCTTTTACTGGAAGACCGGACCGTCTATGATAATTTAGCTTTCGTGCTGAAAGCTACCGGATGGAAAGATAAGAATGAGATAGACCGGAAGATCCTACAATCGTTGCAGGAAGTCGGGATGAAATACCAGTCACATAAAATGCCACATCAATTATCGGGTGGAGAAAAACAGCGACTGGCTATTTCCAGGGCTCTGATCAATAGTCCGGAACTTATTATCGCCGACGAGGCCACTGGAAATCTAGACCCAGATACATCGATGGAAATATTACAACTCATTGTTAATCTTCAGAAAAGCCACAATACATCCGTCCTCTTTGCTACTCATGATTATACGCTGATCGAGAAAAAATTTGATGTCAGGGTATTGAAATGTGAGAAAGGGCAGATTGTGGAGTTGTAGAAGTTATGAGTTATTCTAGTTATGAGTTATAAGTTATAAGTTTTGAGTTGTTGGTTATAAGCTATTTACTGCAGTTTCACCTTCCAGCTTCTAACCTCCAATTTCTACTTTCCAGCTTCTAACCTCCGGCTTCCAGCTTTGACCTTTTCACTTCGCTACTTACTCTTCCAGACATTTTATCTGGTCCATAAAGAAGGTGATCGGATATATAGGATATTCTTCGTATCCTCTTTCCCAATATACGGTGAGATTTATGATGGGATGCTTTTGGAGTAATTTGATTTGACGGGGATGAAGAAGAAACAGAGCCTGCATATTATGCGTAGTCTGGTCTTCATTTTGTTGCCATGCAGATTCTTTGTTGTTATACAATGTTACAGACTTATCATCGGTAAGATAACATCGGATGGCGCCCTGGGCTTTCAAGCGGCCATACGCTGAATGAGGATTTTTGGCATTCCAATGGAATAGGATGGACAAATAAGTATATCCACCACCGAATTTTATCATTTTAGCTTCCGCCACCAACATATCCTTTCCGGAAAGATAGGGTTTGATATTGGAAGCGGTATAAGAAAAAAACGGTTCGAACTCGAGCTCTTTTTTTCGTTCACCTGACGCTGGATCTTTGCCATTAAAAATGACGTCACAGTTATATGGTTTTAAATAAGACTTGCTATCGGGGAATAATGCGTTAGATACCTCCTCTGGCTCTATGGTTCTTTTTGGTTTCCTGTGGAAGAATGGGAAGGTATCTACATGATAGAATCTATTCCCGTTGATCCGGTTATAATTATTCAAGAATTGTACATCGTTCAAAGATTCTACTAATTGATTTTTGAATTCAAAATTACTATTTGAACTGACTGCTTGAGTGGAAGTAAGGGACAAGAATAGAATTACCAGAACCACTAAAAGTCGATCCATTAGAATCTTTATATTTTTCATATTCTCTAAATATATCTTACATTAGCATCAGATGAAAGATCATTAGGATCCTTCATTTGGTTTTTCAATGTAAACTTAAAGGTAAGATAATCCATGTCAACTTTAAACGAATATTTGTCAACTAAAGAGTCGGAATCTCTCGAAGAATTGAAGGAATTCCTTAGGATACCCTCTATTTCAGCCGATTCGAAATATAAAAATGATATACGCAGAGCAGCTGAATGGCTGAATAACAGACTAAAAGACCTGGGTGCAGATACAAGGATCTACGAAACACCGGGGCATCCCATTGTTTATGGGGAGTATATGATTTCACCTGATAAACCAACGGTTTTATTTTATGGTCATTATGATGTTCAGCCACCCGATCCTTTGGGACTCTGGGAAACTGAACCTTTTGATCCTGTGGTCAGGAAAACGGAGATACATCCCGATGGGGCTATCTTTGCGCGGGGATCATGCGATGATAAAGGTCAGCTATACATGCAAGTGAAGGCTGTGGAAGCATTGATTCACCACGATTTACTGGATTGCAATCTGAAATTCATCTACGAAGGTGAAGAAGAAATAGGTTCAGATCATTTAGATCAGTTTTGCATGGATCACACAGATTTGCTGACAAACGATGTGATCATGATATGTGACACGTCTATCTTATCCAATGACCAGCCGACTATTACTACCGGATTACGTGGACTGAGCTATGTAGAAGTAAAGGTTACGGGGCCCAAAGTAGACCTTCACAGTGGTGTGTATGGGGGAGCGGTTGCCAATCCTATCAATGTGTTGGCCCAAATGATTGCAGATATGCACGATGAGGATGGACGGATAACGATTCCGGGTTTTTATGATGATGTTGATATAGTATCTTCTGAAGAACGAGAAGCCATGAACAAGGCACCGTTTAACCTGGAGAAATATAAAAAGGATTTGGGAATCAAGGAGGTACAGGGTGAAAAAGGCTATACTTCACTGGAACGCACCTCCATACGCCCAGCTCTCGATGTGAACGGTATATGGGGAGGATATACGGGTGAGGGAGCTAAAACAGTCCTTCCCTCCGAAGCTTTCGCTAAAATATCCATGCGTCTTGTACCTAATCAGAATCCGGATCAGATCACTGATTTGTTTGTGGATTATTTTAAATTAAAAGCACCGGAAACGGTTCAGGTGGAAGTTAATCCTCATCACGGTGGACGACCAGCTGTCACACCGGTGGACTCGGTAGCATATCGTGCTGCCAGTAAAGCAATGAAAAAAGCTTTTGGGAAGGAACCAATTCCTGTAAGAGGAGGAGGAAGCATTCCTATCGTAGCTATGTTCAAAGAAGTGCTGAAATCAGATTCTATATTGATGGGATTCGGACTGGATTCGGATGCTATTCATTCGCCAAATGAACATTTTGGACTTTTCAACTTCTATATAGGAATTCAGACGATAGCAGAGTTTTTGATCCAATATGGAAAGGACGCCCGGAAAATATGAGAATAGATATTATTGCTGCCGTACCAGAGCTCCTGGATTCCACATTGAATCACAGCATGATGAAACGGGCTCAGGACAAGGGCCTGCTTGAGATTCATACGCACGATTTGCGTCAGTATGGTATTGGAAACTATCGACAGATTGATGACTATTCTTATGGTGGAGGTGCAGGTATGGTGATGAAAGTAGAACCTATCTTTGAATGCATTGAAATATTAAAAGCCGAACGAACATATGATGAGATAATCTATATGACTCCTGACGGTGATGTACTCACACAATCCACTGTGAATTTCTTGTCTCTTCAAAAAAACCTCATCATACTTTGTGGTCATTATAAAGGTGTAGATCAACGGGTACGGGATCGTCTTATTACACGTGAAATTTCGATAGGAGATTATGTGTTGAGCGGCGGAGAGCTAGCTGCTGCTATATTAACGGATGCTATCGGGCGACTGATTCCGGGAGTACTCAATGATGAATGTAGTGCCCTGGAGGATTCTTTTCAAGACAATTTGCTGGCACCTCCGGTTTATACCCGACCGGCGAAATATCGTGATATGGATGTGCCTACTGTCCTTTTATCTGGTCACGATGCACGGATTCGGGAATGGCGGGAAAATATGGCATGGGAAATTACTAAGCGAAAACGGCCCGATTTATTGGAGGAATAAATTATATGACAGCTCCCGATTTTCTCATCGATTGCTTACTTGCGCTCTGAAGTACTAAAGCCCATAGGACAGTAACTTGTACCATTAGCTATAGCTGACACAATCTGCTATAGATAGGTTAGGAGGAGGTTAGTTCAGCTCAGTGTGGACATTCAGTCAAACAGCTCTTCATAAGATTCGTCCGAATCCTGAGATTTCTTCCCTCTTTCCAATTTAATTGGGTCTGCCTGGTAACCTTCCAGATCAAGGAAATCATCATCAAGTAAAGGTGTGCTCTCACCAAGTAACATGATAGTGCTGTTCTTTTCCCATTCTTCCAACATCTTCAGTCCCTGTTCTTCGAAGACTCCGTTCTGTAGGTCCACGCTATCCATTACAGATGAAGACATTTCCATAAAGTGTTCCATTTCACCGACTTTGTTAGCCAGGTCATCGGCGATATTTTCCAATGCTGCATCAAACATTTCGCGTTTGCCGCCAGAACCGGAAATGATATCCATCGCATTTTTCATGGCACTATAACTGGTACGAATTGCCTTACGTTCCTGCTCTTTTAGCTTGACCTGATCTTTGGTGTCTTCCAGGAGTACCTCCGAATTGCTGTACATCTTGGAAAGCACCCGGTATAGAACGGACATTTTCTGATGAAGAGCATGGTATTTTTGATTGCTTTCTTTCAGACGAGCCGCCTTACGGGAAGAAAGAAGCATTTGACTTTCATTGTTCATTTCCCGGGCTTTCTGCGCCAGCAGCATGCTGTTTTCTATTTCTTTATTATTGTCTGACATCAGGGTTTTCAACCGGCGCATTTGTCCGCGAAGAGATCCTATTTGCTTGCTGAGTTTTTTGAGATTATCTTCCAAATCCTGGACATAGCTTTTTAGAATGCCGATCGGGTCAATTTGTACAAATAAACCGGTCACCCATCTCATGACACTTTTATACATGTACCAGACGAGGTTACGCATCCGTGGATCGAGTATCATGTAAAGGATGACGGCCAGTGCGATCAGAATGAGTGATAGATAAAGCACATTGGACATAAGTGCTACAATAGCAGCCATATTGGTAGCAATCAGGTAGCCACCTGCCAAAATTATACCGCCTAAAAAGAGGATTCCTGTAACTCCTTCCGGTTTTTTCCAGAAAGTTTTCGGCTTTGATGTTTTGAATGATTGTAATTCTGACATAGATAATGTTTTAGGCGGTAGATGATGTAATTGTGATGAGTATAGTTTTGCGTTTACGACAATTCTGACTTAAACCTTTCCATATCCGTTTCTATTCGTTTTGTAAGGGCATGGAGCGTTTGACCAAATCGTTCACTTGTTTCTTCGATCTTTTCCCGGGCGGCTTCAGCCTCCGTGTCAATGCTTTTTAACTTATTTTCTAGCTCATTAAGTTCTGAATTAAGAGCATTTATCTTTTTTTCAATAGCCGCTTTTTTAGATTCAAGGCTGGACTTCAGTTTTTCCTTTGAATGCACCTTGGATTCCATTTGTTTATCGAGGGCATTATTAAATTGCTTGAACTCTTCTTTTAGCACTGTCAGATAGTAATCGGCGCTTTCGAGTAAATTGCTCCTGGTGAGGCCAACGGTAGAAGCAGTAGCGAAGGCAGTTTTGATGGCTGTATCCGGATCTACTTTCATATTATTGAGCCGGATTAACGCTTGTTTGAATTCCAGGTAGTCAAATCCAGATTGATTATTTTTCTCAATGGCTTTGAGCAAAAATTCCAGAGACTTTTTGTCCAGCTGGCTTTTGTCGTCGAAAATTTCTTTAAGGTTAATATTCATGCTGATAGTTTAAAAACCAAAGATAAGATTGAAATCTGACCTTAAAAGTAATGATAATCATTTTTATATGAAATCTTTATTTTCATCGTCCGGAATTAGAGATGACCCCATGAATCTTCTTTACCTACTCAACTATCCATAGCATTATATTATGAGGTATGGATCTGAAATTCTGTCCTGATGGTGGAGAGGTTGTCTTTCAAGGCGGGGGTATGGAATGACTTTTTGTCATGTAATCGCACGAAATATGACATAGAGAAACTATTGAAAGGTAATTTTATGCCAATATGGTTGTATAACTGATGATGGCATTTTAGTTGCATTGTATAGAATGATTTTGTAATGTAAAATGTAAACTAAAAATTAAATTGATATGGGAAAGATTATCGGAATTGACTTAGGTACAACGAATTCGGTTGTGTCTGTGATGGAAGGTAATGAACCGGTGGTTATTCCAAATGACGAAGGTAAGAGAACGACACCCTCTGTGGTTGCATTTCTTGACAACGGGGAGCGAAAGGTAGGTGATCCGGCCAAACGTCAGGCAATAACCAATCCGCAAAAGACTATTAATTCCATTAAGAGGTTTATGGGTGCACGATACGATGCGCATTTGGAAGAAATCAAGAAGATGTCTTACGAGGTTGTAAAAGGTGATAACAACACAGTTCGCGTCAAAATTGATGACCGGGATTACACTCCACAAGAGATTTCGGCTATGATTCTTCAAAAAATGAAGAAAGTAGCTTCTGATTATTTGGGACAAGAGGTTACAGAAGCAGTTGTAACTGTACCTGCTTATTTCAATGATTCTCAAAGACAGGCCACCAAAGAAGCGGGGGAGATTGCAGGACTTGTTATCAAGCGGATAATCAACGAACCTACCGCAGCAGCCCTGGCTTATGGATTGGATAAGAGTCATAAGGATCAGACCATA
>CAJDXA010000159.1_pt1 | contig 10300 bp, 13 predicted proteins | sample 7391711 | NCBI WGS metagenome assembly CAJDXA01 (sample SAMEA7055748, study PRJEB34461) | soil metagenome | biome: terrestrial ecosystem; feature: Peninsula; material: soil | place: Antarctica | collected 2016
GGATCTCAATGAGTACATCCTTTTTCCCCTGATCAGCCGTGAAATTCACCGCATCTGGTTTTAAAAATTCATCTTCCAGCTCGGCTCCTTTTTGAAATGCCTCCAGATCTTCCGTAGTGACATCTTTGTCCAGGGTCGCTTGATAAACCTTTGTGATTTCATAGCTGGGATGGGATAGTTTCTGGGCGAGATGACCATCATTTGTCAGGATTAAAAGCCCCGTAGTATTGCGATCGAGACGCCCCACGGGATAAAGCCGATAATCCTTCGATTCCTTGACCAGGTCGAGCACGGTGCGTCGGTCTTTTTCATCGCTGACGGTAGAGATACAATTTTTTGGCTTGTTAATCAATAGATAGATAAACTCCCGTGTGGGTTCAATAATCTTACCTTTATACCGAACCTCATCTTCCTGTTGTATTTCGATAAATGGGATGTCAACCACTTCACCATTCACGGAGACTTTGCCGTCTTTGACCAGCTTTTCGGCATTGCGGCGTGAAGCTATCCCAGCATAGGCAATATACTTGTTGAGCCGCATAGGCCATAATTTGTCTATATTTTGATTCATGGATTGATTCGTTTATCATGCCAGGTAAAGGCCGCTTTCAAAGTGCTATCCACTAACTAATTTCCTTTAACAGGCACTGGTGGAAGAAACAGTTTGGCACGCTCACTGCAATGCCTCAATCTGCCCGCTACACCTTTGATTGCATTAATTTAAAAGGGAATGTCATCGTCCATATTCATCCGGGATGGTTTGGTTACGCTAGCTCCACCTTCATCATCAAAAGAAGGGAAACTAAATTCATCTAGATTTTCAAATCGGGTGTATTCCTTCACAAACCTTAATTTAATGGAATCCGTGGGTCCATTCCGATGTTTAGCTACGATGATTTCGGCTATGCCCGCCAGAGATTGATCCATTTCATCTGTGTGAATATCGTAATACTCGGGACGGTAAATAAAAGAGACCAAATCCGCATCCTGCTCGATGGCTCCCGATTCCCGAAGATCCGAAAGTTGTGGTCGTTTATCTGAGCTCCTTGTTTCTACGGCCCGGGACAACTGTGACAGGGCAATGACCGGTATTTCAAGTTCTTTTGCCATCGACTTCAGCGCCCGTGATATCGAGGATATTTCCTGTTCACGAGTACCGTTTTTCTTATCTACACCACCGGTCATTAACTGAAGATAATCGATCATAACCATTTGAATGTCGTGTTTCATTTTAAGTCGGCGACATTTAGCTCTTAGTTCAAAGATATTAATAGCTGGCGTGTCGTCGATATATATAGGAACTTCACTGAGTTGCTCAACTGCTCCGTTGAACCGGCGCCATTCATCCTCTTCCAGTTTACCGGTACGTAGCTTTGAGAGAGTGACTCCCGATTCCATGGAGATTAATCTTTGAGTGAGCTGAACATCTGACATCTCCAACGAGAAAAACGCCACTCCTTTATTGTGCAACATCGCAGCATTCTTTGCAAGGGCCAGGGTAAAAGATGTTTTTCCCATACCAGGTCTCGCCGCAATAATAATCAGGTCGGAAGGCTGCCAGCCCCCTGTTAATCTATCTAGATTCATGTATCCGGACGGGACACCGGAGATGCTTTCTTCTCTGGAAGCCAGTTCCTCCATCTTTCGCTGGGCTTTTCCTGCGAGGCTGCTCAGGCTTTCGTAACTGCGGTTAAGGTTTTGCTGCGTGATATCAAACAGGTTTCGTTCAGATTCATCGAGCAGTTCAAACACATCAAAGGTATCATCAAAAGCGTTGGAAATCGTTTTGGTAGAAACCCGGATCAATTCCCGCTTGATGTGTTTCTGAGCAATGATTCTCGCATGATATTCAATGTTGGCAGCCGATGCTACCCGTTCGGTTAATTCGGCCAAATAAGCCGGTCCTCCAACTGCTTCCAGTTTCCCCATTTTCAGGAGCTCTTCATGCATCGTCAGCAGGTCAATAGTCTTGGCCTGATTGAAAAGCTGTTGCATCGCTTCAAAAATGAGTTGATGCGCCTCATGGTAAAAACTATCAGGTCGCAGCAAGTCAATAATGTCTGGCATGGCATCACGATCAAGCATGAGTGCACCCAAAACTGCTTCTTCTAATTCTAGCGCTTGTGGCTGAAGTTTCCCGTAAACCATTCTATTTAGATCGCTCTGGGGTTTTAGAGCTTTTAGCTTATTCGATTTGAAGGGGGTGGCGTAATTTGTCTGATCTGACATTTATAGATTTTTAATAATATGACTTAACAATGACAAATGTAATATATTCTAAATATGAATTTTTTTAGTGACTTCTCACACCTGTTAGTTCTCTGTGGAAAACTTCCAATCTTATGTTAGGTACTACACAACTAACGGTGAATTAGTTTCAATAAATTGTGAATTGTTTCAAATTTTTCACCAGGTCAATATCAGATATATTTGATTGGTGAAAATCATACGTCCCTTTATAATCAATGCTGTAAGGTGATATATTATAATAATTAATTTGTATAACCAACTGATTTGCTTTCGTGAGTCCGGAATACAGTCGAATTGTTAAAAAATTAATATATATATATTTATCTTATGTATAACCTCATTGATAAATCGTAAAGTAGAAAATAATGGGGTGTAAAAACCTCAAAGTCATCAATCTATGAAAACTAGCACTCTGAAATGTGAATAAAGGCCAAAAGGACTCTATTCCCCTCTTTGGGAGAAGGCTAAATGTTCATCCTTAAATAATTAGGAGGGTGGCCTTGGAACTTTAATTTAATTCGATTGGACGTCGGAAAGCTTTTTTTGAGTTTGTTGGATCACATTTCTTTGGCCTTGAATTTTATCAGCAATTTGATCCTGCTCCCGAAGATTCTCTTCGATTTTGATCCTGATTTCCTTAATGGTTTCTTCGTTTTTTACTTCCAGTTTTACATGGGCAGCATCCAGTTCAGTAAAGAATTGATCGATAAAACGGTCAATGTTATTGTATGCCGTGGGATCAGATTGCTGGGTGATGTATTTTTTGTCCTTTACGAACCACAACCTCATTTCTGTATCGTCACCCCTTTTTTCAAAAAGGGATTTAACATCGATATCACCGCCCAGACCATCAATAGCGACATTTTTTGACATATTTACCTTGGATCCTTTAATACGCACAACTTTACTTTTATGTTTACTCATATAGTTTTTCCAGGTATCACGAGCTACATTATCATTGGTGTTGTCCAGGCTGATAACATAGGACATTTCCCGGCCTTCGGGAGAATCAGCAGCACGGTCAGTCATTTCCTCCGCGAATCCACAGGAGATCATCAAAAAACCAGTAAGAGCTGAAAAGAATAAATAAATTGTAGAATTTTTCATAGTTTTTTTATTTAGCGATCTTTGAAATATTATGATTATATCTTTGAAAACAGATGACTCTCATACTATGGACACACTAGTAATAAAAAAAGTTTCAAAACACTACGGAAATTTTACAGCGGTTGACTCGGTATCCTTCCAGGTGCCCCAGGAAACCATCTTTGGATTGCTCGGTCCCAATGGTGCGGGGAAGACTTCACTCATCCGTATTATCAATTCGATTACGATGGCTGATGAGGGTGAAATATCCTTTCTGGGCAGACCGCTAAGCCGGGAAGACCAGTCTCAAATAGGCTACCTACCTGAGGAACGGGGGCTGTATAAAAAAATGACGGTTCAGGATCAACTGGAATATTTGGGGCAACTAAAAGGGCTGGATCGAAAAACAGTCCGTAAGCGTATTGCGGAATGGTATGAGATCCTTGGGATGAAGGAGTGGGGGAATAAGAAAATCGAAGACCTGTCAAAAGGGATGCAACAAAAAGTACAATTTGTATCTACTGTACTCCATGAGCCAAAGTTGCTGATCCTGGATGAGCCTTTTAGCGGTCTTGACCCGGTGAATACCAATTTGCTGAAAGAAGAAATAAGACGACTGCGTGATAATGGAGCAACTATTTTGTTCTCCACGCACCGGATGGAACAGGTGGAAGAAATTTGTGAACGGATTGCGCTGATCAATAAAGGATCGCTGGTTCTGGAAGGTCAGATCGATGCCATCAAGCAAAAGTATAAAGACTTTTTATTTGAATTTATTTTTGTGAATGGCCAACGACCGGATCTGACAGATGAGACGATGCAGTTTTCCAACAAGTCAAATGGGGTAGTGGTTAAACTCGAAAGTCTCCAAGAGGCAAATGAGAGAATGAAACAATGGATGAATGAAGGGTTTCTGATCCAGGAGTTCCGCGAAATATTGCCTTCGATTAACGACATTTTTATTAAAATAGTGACTACAGAATCATAGGTTATGCGAAAGATATTGCTTATTGCCAGACGTGAATTCCTTATCCGGGTTAAAAATCGAAAATTTTGGATAATGACTCTTTTAGGACCTGTTTTGCTGGCTGTATTTATGGTCGTGGTCGGATTTATATTTGCGTATTCCGGTGATGACGAAAAACATGTGGTTATCGTAGATGAACCTGGATTGTTTGAAAGAGTACTGAAGGATCAATCTAATTTTTATTTTACTTTTTCAGATAAGGATCTGGAAACTCTAAGGGCTGAAGAAAGCCCTGATTTTGATGGGATCTTATATATCCCCTCCAGTGAAGACCTCAATAGTTCGGAAGTGAAGGTCCATTTTTATACTTCAAAGAATCTCAATCTGGATAAGCTCAACAGTCTGAAGTCCATCATCCAATCTGAGGTCCGGGAACACAAGCTGAAATTGCTAAATATAACCGAAAACCAACTGAATGATCTGATTACCAGAGTCACGATTCAATCCGACGATATCAATCCGGCAGCATCCGGGTCAGATGTCTCCACGGTAAAATCCTCTGAATTCAGTTCTTATCTGGGTGCCGGGATTGGTATGCTTATGGGATTCGTCATGTATTTGCTGGTATTCATTAATGGTTCCATGGTTATGCGGAGTGTGATGGAGGAAAAAACCAACCGGATCGTTGAAGTAATTATATCTTCGGTAAAACCGTTTGAGCTGATGCTGGGTAAGATTTTTGGAGTAGGATTGATCGGAATCATCCAGTTTCTATCGTGGGCTATTATCATCCCTGTCATTGTCCTGCTTGGGAATTTGGCTTTTGGTTTTGAGACAAATATGCAGGCATTGGAAAATATGAATGCTGCGGGTAGCATATCCCCTGATGATATGGAATATATGGTCTATCAATTCATGAAAGAGGTGGATCAAGTTCCGTGGTTCAAGATCATATCATTGTTTATTTTGTTCTTTATAGGTGGATATCTCATTTACTCCTCCCTGTTTGCTGCGGTTGGGTCAGCTATAGGGGATGATATGCAGGACAGTCAGTCTCTGGTTCTGCCGATCACTATACCTGTTTTAATGGCCTTTTATATTATGATCACGACACTTCGGGTTCCTGATAGCTCACTGGCGGTTTGGTCGAGCATCTTCCCCTTGTTTTCTCCGATCGTAATGCCGGCCCGGTTAGCTTTTGATCCACCGTGGTGGCAGATTATACTTTCCCTGGTACTTCTACTGATTACGGTAATCGTATTGGTTTGGGTTTCGGGACGTATTTACCGTGTAGGTATTCTGATGTATGGGAAAAAAGCGTCCATGCGGGAGCTGGTAAAATGGATATTCCGGAAGGACGTATGATTTCAGGTTATAGAGTTTATTTAAAGTAATAAAATTCAAAAGATGAGTTTACTCCCGAAAGTAGTTTTTAGGAGAACCCGAGCTAGATTGACTTTTAATAAATTGTATAATCATGACGCCTCAGCCTACGGTTGTGATTATCATGGTGTGGAAATTGACTTTAACCATTAAAGTGTTATATACTAAAGGCGTATTCCATATTTAATCTCCTACCATAATTCTGTCCGCTTGTGGCAGAACTGGATTATTTGATCGTGAAATAAATAGCGCTTCAAAGGATTTTGACTTTTCAGAGTAACCTGAAAGATTTTATATCTGACTTTAATCCCTAGAATTTCATTTTTGTCCTTCCTTATCACTTGTAAAAAAAGCATTTCAGTGAACTTAAACCTAAAAATATGTTTATAATATATAAGGCTTAAAATGTAAATATTCTTACGAAATAGAATTTCTTTCTAGTTGTGATAAATTGAAATTAAAATCTATTGGTTTGCCATATCAAAAATACAAGCAGGAATGAATATCTCAGAATTAATTACAATATCACCTAATATTCAAAGTGGTGAAGCTGTGTTTACGGATACAAGAGTTCCAGTAAAAATCTTATTTGATTACCTGAAGGCAGGTGAATCTTTCGAAGAGTTTTTGAATGACTTTCCATCTGTAAAGAAGGTGCAGGTAATCGAATTACTTTCACTTTTTGAACAAATATTCAATATCAGAACTGTTGAACATGAAAATCATTTTGCTGGATGAAAATTTACCAGTTCCATTAAAAAATGAATTCTCAAATAGTTTTGAAGTAATCACAGTATATGACAAAGAATGGCAATCTAAGGAAAACGGAGAATTACTCAAAGCTATAGATGAGAACAGAATAGATTTTTTAATGACAGCTGATAGGAACTTAAAAATCCCCTTTTTATCCATTATTCTTTAATTACAGATCAAACAACAAACAACAAACACCAAACGGCTGAAAGCCCGTCAGCTATAAATCGTTGCCACCACCTTTCTCTCATGACGCTGATTCCGGAATTCACAATAGTAAATGCCCTGCCAGATACCCAGGTTGAGCTGGCCATCTGTGATGGGAAGAGTAACAGAATTACCGCATAGTACGCTCTTGACATGAGCAGGCATATCGTCAGGTCCTTCAATGGTGTGCTTTAACTGGGGGAAATCTTCGGGCACCAGATGGTCAAACAGGCTTTCGAAATCCTCAAGAACCGTGGGGTCAGCATTTTCATTAATGCAAAGACCTGCGGAGGTGTGTTTCATAAACAGGTGAAGCAGTCCCTGTTCGGGCAGCTCGGGAATAGCCTCCAGGATCTCCTGTGTGACAATATGGAATCCCCTGCCCAATGCAGGAAGCGTAATTTCTGTTTGTTTGATCATGGTTTTTATTTTGAGATGTCGGGGCATTGAAGGCCACCGAAAAAATAAGTTACTCCAATTCCAATGTAATTATAGCTGTCTTTGTTTACGCTATCCCCCCGTTGTTTGCCGACATAACTATTTTCTGTGGGATCAGAAAATAAGCCGGCTTGAGGATCATTGCGCAGAGACTCAATGACAAGAAGGTCAGGATAAGTTGTACTCACATCATCGAGGTAATCGGTGGTCAGAAATCGCGTACTGGCAACCAGGGACACGATCCACCGGCTGTTCAATGCATATTTGAATCCACCGGAGAGCAGGCCGGTAAACTTAGTAGGCAGATATTCTTCACCTACGTTCTGTCCTTCGGTACCCAGCAGGCGCAGTTTTTTGGTGACACCCTGGTAGGTGGCTTTTGGCTCGAACTTAAAAAGCCCAAATCCTGCACTCAGGAACGGGGTAAAGAACTTCTCACGATCCCCCGGTTTGAATGCAAAGAAGTTAAATTCTATTTCACTGCCAATTTCCCAGACATTACTATGGAAATTCAATCCTCGGTTCTGCTGAAAGTCGTTATCGTAAAAATTGTCATCGCTATACAAGTAGAAATAATTCACTCCAAATTTCAAGGCGAGTCGATCATTGAACACGTACTTTACGATAGCACCACCCGCCCCGCCGGGATGTGTAATGTCATAGTCGGGATTGAGGTCACCAAAGTAGATGCTCGGTCCAATCCAACCACCGGCTTCTATCCCTTTCTGGCCATAAGAAAGGTAATGACACAGGCTAAAAAAAATAATAGTGCTATATGAAGTTAATTTCAAATGGATTACTTTTTTTGTTAAACGACCGTGGAATAGAATGATTGTATGATCAGGATTAATTCTTATTCGCCAATTGCCCGCAAGCTGCGTCGATGTCCTTGCCGCGGCTGCGACGTACTGTAACAGGTACATTACGGTCTGCCATCATCTTGATAAAGCTATCAAATCGATCACTGGAAGACTTTACTAATTTAACACCACTTACGGGATTGTACTCCAGTAGATTAACGGTGACTGGAAAAGAACGGCAAAGCTTAGCCAGTGCGTCAGCATCTTCCTCAAAATCATTAAACTCATGGAAGAGGATGTATTCATAGGTCAGTCGGTGGCGGGTTTTATCAAAATAATACTGAAGTGCTTCCATCAAAACATCAATGTTGTCGTTTTTATTGATGGGCATGATTTGATCTCTTTTATGATCCAATGCTGCATGCAGAGACAAGGCAAGTTTGCATTGCAATCCGTCATCCGCCATTTTTTTAATAATCTTGGCAATGCCAGCTGTACTAATGGTGATCCGTCGGGTAGCCATATTCATGCCCTCATCCGAATTAATAAGCTCAATACTTCTTTTGACATTCTTGTAGGAGAGCAATGGTTCACCCATGCCCATGTAAACTATATTGGTTAATCGATGATTAAAATGTGCTTCGCTATGTTGATTGACTTTGAATACCTGCTCATAAATCTCTGCAGCGGAAAGATTTCGCTCCCGTTTCATCTGTCCGGTGGCACAGAATTCGCACGCAAGGCTGCAGCCCACCTGAGAGGACACACAGACGGTATAGCGGTTGTCATCCGGGACTGGTATCAACACACTCTCTATCTTATGGCCATCATGGAGAACAAATCTGAATTTCACAGTGCCATCCAGACTTTGCTGAGTGATATCTGCTACCATTGTGAAAATTCCAAAATCTTTTTTGAGTTGATCCCGTGTTTTTTGGGGCAGGTTGGTCATTTCGTCAAAAGAAAGGACGCCATATTTCCAGAGCCATTGATATATCTGATCTGCCCGGTAGGATGGTTCACCCAAATTCTCAAGATAATTTGTAATTTCACTGACCGAGAGATCACGGATATCAGAAATTTCGCCTTGTTCCACGTTTTTCATGTTAAATGCAAAGATACAATAATAACAAGTCCGGGAATCATTCGTTTAGATAAAAATAGCAACGAATCGCCTTCGATGGATATTTATAAAAGGAAGAATAGATGGAAAATTAACCTGGTAATTGCTGGGATTTTTATTGTCATCATTACGATAGGTTATACTTTTTACCTGGGTAGCCGGCTCAAAGAAGTACTAGAGATTAACATGGAGAACTTTGCAGATGCTTATGAAAGCATGATGCAGGATTTTGATGACCTGAACAAGGATGTCAACTTTGAGACCGATGTTCTTCAACGTAATACCAATATACCCATTATCATTGTGGATGAAGTGGATTCCATTTCCATGAGCTATAATTATTCAGAAACACAAATGAATAATTCCCGGTATTTACGCAGGCAGCTGGCAAAAATGGAATCCTCGGATCGTAAACCCATAACCGTTGAATCCAAAGTGGGTGTTTACCGGATTTATTATGCCCCTCCGTTTGAATACCAGCTATTTGGGTAGGCATGGCAAGGGAAACCGCTCATCAACTGGGCACACCGATCTCGGCCATTATTGCCTGGCTGGAACATCTGAAAATTACAGAGGTAGATGAAGAACAAATGGACATCATTGAGGAATTGGAAAATGATGTCAGCCGACTGGAATTAATTGCAGACCGTTTTTCCAAGATTGGTGCAGAACCTAGTCTGGACAGAATGAACGTCGTAGAACTTATCCGGGATACGATGGCCTATATGGATAAAAGAGCACCTCGTAAAGTAGAATTTAAGTTATTGGTTAATAGCGGTGAGGTGCACTATGCACGAGTAAATAAGCATTTGATCAATTGGGTGTTTGAGAACCTTATGCGCAATGCACTCGATTCTATGGGAGGAGAGGGTACTATTACGACAGTAGTCAGTGAAGATGGTGAGTGTGTGAACATCGATGTAAGTGATACCGGAAAGGGAATCCCATCGGGGAATGTGAAAACTGTTTTTGAGCCGGGTTTTACCACACGGAAGCGCGGCTGGGGATTGGGTTTATCCCTTGCCCGGCGAATTATAGAAAACTATCATCAGGGGAAGATCTTTGTAAAAGGAAGCGTAGTGGGGGAGGGTACGACATTTACGATCCGGTTGCCGAAAGGTTGAAAGGATTTTCTTTTCAACTTTGTCATGACACAAAGTTGATCAAAAGTCTAGAAAAAATGATCGCTTACGAACATAGCTTGTGGCGCTATAGCGTTACAGGCACCCGCATCCACGCATTTTTTCGGGGCAGCCCGCCACAAGCGACATGTACTAAATGTGTTTTACCACA
>CAJDXA010000145.1_pt1 | contig 10298 bp, 8 predicted proteins | sample 7391711 | NCBI WGS metagenome assembly CAJDXA01 (sample SAMEA7055748, study PRJEB34461) | soil metagenome | biome: terrestrial ecosystem; feature: Peninsula; material: soil | place: Antarctica | collected 2016
AATTCATAAACCGATTCCAGTAATCACCGAAAAAGACGGGTTGTGATTGCTGAATCGGAAAGAAGTCAAAAACACCATAACCTCGCAGGAGTCCCAGGTCATTGACTTTTAGAAGAGGCTCCGTTGTTTTTTTGATTTCTCCGTTTATAAGACAGTAAGTATTCATTTTAATTTTTGATTATTTAGTGACCAATAGCTGTGTTATCACCCCGGCTGGAATCGGGTGCACCTTCAATCAGATTGTCTTTATATATCATGATGGCATCGCAACTACCGATTTGGCCGCGGTCCTGGAATTTATAGTTCATGTTCTTTAACTGATCCACCACCTTGGGTGAAAAAGCACCGCTTTCATGAAGGATAATATCCGGCATCCACTGGTGATGAAACCGTCGGGCATCAACCGCTTCCTGCATGGACATATTAAATACAGTGGCATTTAGAATGGTTTGCAGGACAGTCGTGATGATGGTCGAGCCTCCAGGACTACCGAGGACCATATAAAGTTTTCCATCCCGTTCCAAAATAGTAGGTGTCATACTGCTCAACATCCTTTTTCCCGGTTCTATACTGTTGATTTCATTGCCTAGCAACCCAAACTGATTCGGAACGCCTGGCTTCACAGAAAAATCATCCATTTCATTGTTCAAGAAAAAGCCTGCCCCATCTACCCACACTTTGGAGCCGAAATTTGAATTAATGGTTGTGGTAATGGCGACAGCATTACCTCCTTTATCTACAATGGAAAAATGGGTCGTTTCCACTGATTCCACTATTTCTACCGTTCCTTCTTTAATTACTGAGGAAGGAGTGGCTTTATTTTTTGCTATATCACCCATACGATCCCGTATGTAGGCTTCACTTAGCAACCGTTCTACCGGGACCGGAACAAAATCAGGATCACCCATATATGTGGCCCGATCCGCATATGCTCTTTTTTCTACTTCCAACAAATAATGGGTATAGGGAGCTGAATTATGCTCATATCGGTTTAGTCGGAACTTTTCCAACCCCTTGAGCATCTGGATCAACGCCACTCCACCACTGCTTGGCGGACCCATCGTTATAACGTTGTAGTTTTTATATTTTCCCTTAAGAGGTAATCGCCATTTGGATTGATACCTGACAAGATCTTCATAATCAATAAGACCACCTCCTGATTCCATTTCCTGCGTGATCAGTTGTGCGGTCTTACCCGTATAAAATCCCGTCGGTCCCTCATCCCTGACTCTTTTCAAGGTTTCCGCCAGGTCAGGGAGATGTATGATATTCCCTGTTTTCCATCCTCCTTCTTTGATAAATGGTATGTCATGACGATTCACCTCTAAAAATACCTTGCTAAAATGATTAAAAATGGAAGCTTGGCGTTCAGAGACTTCAAAGCCATTTTCAGCGAGGTCAATGGCGGGTTGGAGAATTTCTTGCCAGGAAAGCTGACCTTTCCAGCGGTGCAGCTCATACATACCATGAACAGAACCTGGAACTCCACTGGCCAGATGTCCTTTCAGACTCAGATCGGATATGACATTTTTATCTTTATCCAGGTACATGTCCCGTGTTGCATGACGAGAGGCCTTTTCCCTGAAGTCGAGTGTTCTGCTTTCTCCGTCGTGCATCCGAACAACTGCAAATCCACCTCCTCCGATATTCCCGGCTTGCGGATAGGTCACGGCAAGAGCAAACTGAACAGCAACGGCTGCATCGATAGCATTACCACCTTTAGCAAGAATCTGACTGCCAACTTTCGTCGCAAACGGAGAGGCCGTAACGACCATATCCTCTGAGGAGGTAATCCCTTTGGACCCGGTAGCCTTTTTTGCCGTATTACATCCCGATGCAAGTATACATGTTAATAAACAAAGCATCAATGGGTTGCAGCGTAAATGCCTTGTGAGGAAAGTAGTTCTTGATCGCATAGAGTAATTTGTAAACTAACAACGAAATCATATAAATAGATACACGCTCTCTGTTAGAGCATCATAAAAATAATCATAGATATGTAAAGTAATCTCTTTGTGAGTAGTAAAAATGCAGAAATAAAACCGGGTGGGTGTTATCAAGGTTTTTGGGACGGCCTGAATCTTTCCATTCTTTTCTCATGGATTTTAATTCTTCCAGGTCAAGTGGCTCCTCATCCCATTCTTCTCCTTGATAACCGCCTTCTTCTGTATGTGTATCTTTTATATCGGAAGGGGTATCTTCTTCACTATCGGAGGCATCAATGTACTTATGTATAATGGAAATGGTCATTGGAATGGCTATGATGAAAAAGACAAATGAAGGAACCCTGACCCGAAGGAATAGAAATGCGAAGAATAGTATCATAAGTATGTAGGATACCAGACTTTTTTTAAACGTGCGTTTACCGTCCTGATGCTGTCTTTTATTCCGTGTGTGTTTTTTCATCCCAATTCTAAGTTTGATTATTAAACGATTTTTTGCTGTTATCGTTTTGTGTTCGAAGAGATTTATTCAGAAAATGACCGGTTAACGCTCCCATTCCACCCAAAATGCCACCTAGCAGACCCGAAAACACCACAAGGGTTGGCCCGTTGGACAGTCCAAATAATAGCGCTAGCCTGGAAGACAAAATACTGTTATTCCCACCATCTATGATCAGTGAGGCAGTTAACCATACCACAAATATGCTTATGAATCCTATGAAAAGATCTACTAAAGTATTTTTATTTGGCAAAAAAAGAGTAAAGGTAAAGGGTAATAAATAGGAAAAGCGCCAATCCAAATAGTAGGATAACAACCACCCGCCACAAATCAATAATACGATTTTGAGTAATTTTTTCATTTGGGTAAAAGATAAATAGAATAATGTATAGATTGGCTAACCTTTTCCGGCGTAGGTTCCAGGTTGACTTCGTAGTATTTGCCCTGAAGCCAGTCTTCTATAAAATTGTCATAATATTTTGAACCCGGATTGCCTGATTGACCTCCAGGGTATATGACATGACCTCTCACACTGTCTCTGTCCAGTTCCACAATCATTCGCCAGCTGGGCCCATTGGTTGTGGTTGTTGCATTAATCGTGTTACCATTCCCGCCCGTCATCAGATTCTGATGAGAAAATTCTGGAATATTGAGTAAATGACTGATTGACAGTCCGGCATGTTTTCCCCAGACTCTGTTATTAAGGGGAATGCTTTCATAGGATTCGCGCGCAGAATGCCAGGCGGATTGAACGATATCGCTGGCGGTTTCCCGGATAGTGGGTGTGCTGATCTGATCAAAAATAATATCCCATCGATTCCGGAGCAATTCATTCAACCGCCACTCATTGGGTACCATCATATCCGGAATATGCTGGAGGAGAGCGGGAAGAATTTCTTCGGCTTTGAGATTTAAATTGCTGTTTTGAATTTCCTTCATCCGGGACAATGTAAGTGGTTGCTGAGAATCCAGATATCGGGCAATCGTACGGCCGCGGTAATGATCAAACCTACCTGAGTAATAATAAGGGTAGTCCGGGTATGTAGGCCATTCGTTGGCTGATAGTACATATCCTTTGTCAGGGTTGATCATACGAGGAAGATCTTTCTGGGGTATGATTCCCTGCCAATCGTTGGAGGTGAGGCTACCATCCAGTATAAATCTTCCCTGTCGGGGACGTTTTATCGGAAATATACCCTGCACGGTTATGGCGATAGAATCTTCTACAGAGGCAAAAACAATGTTCTGTCCAGGAACATAAAAACTCTCCAGTGCTTGTTCATAGTCCACGAGATCTTTAGCTTTCATAAGACCATAAAGGGCATTGAGATCACATTTATCATTGGGAAGGGCACTCATCCACTTTACTGCGATATTTTGATCCGAAGAAGTGCCATTACCATATAGTACAGGACCCCAATAGGTATCATAAATTTCTTCTGTATGGGAAGGTTTACCTTTGATCCCGATAACTTCCTTTCTCAGGTTGGCTGTTTCCTCTTGCCCATCCAGGATATAGATACCTTGGCTTTTATCTTTCCACTTAATTTTATAGGTGTCGAGTACATCGATAGGAGCATTGGTCAGACCCCAGGCAATACGATCGTTGAATCCGATGACAATAGCCGGCATCCCGGGAACAGAAACACCATGAGTATTGAATTCAGGTGTATGCATTTGAAGTTCGTACCAGATACTCGGTAAGGACAGCTTCAGATGAGGATCATTGGCCAACAATGGGATGGAATCTTTGGTAAGGGCTGCCCGTACAGCCCAGTTGTTACTACCTATCCCTGGTCCTGGGTCTGGTGGTAGTTGTGCACGCAAATAATCAAGCCGGTGATAATCCTGGGGTTCGAATATAGGGACTGAATCCGGATAAGATTCCCTGTCTGTATCTACAGGAAGTAATGAGTCGGCAAACAATGGGAATATCTTTTCGAAGAGCTTGGGACCTACGTTCCATAAGGTGTTGGTTTGTTTGAAATCGTCTAAGTTCAGATTGAGAGTAGCTGCCAGGGAGAGTGAAATGGAAATCGATTTGAGGATGGTCCATTTTTCCGGTTTGGAATTTAGAAGTTTGTATTCCAAAGGATAATTCTTGGGTTGTAGGGTATTGATATAATCATTCACTCCCTGCACATAAGCTTCTACAAATGCCATCATATCCGGATGATTCTGCCAACTCTGATATTTATTTTCTATGGCTTGTGGAAAATTAATACGGCGTGCAAATATATCCTGGCTCAGCGCTCGTTCGCCCAGTATTTCAGATAGACGGCCTGTCATAGCCCTTGAAGTGAGATCCATCTGAAATAAACGATTTTTAGCATGAAGATACCCCTGAGCATAAAAAGCATCGCCGGTTTTTCGTGCAAAAATATGCGGGACCATTCTTTTATCAAACTCTATCTGAATACTATCTGTCAGAAAAGTACTGTAATAACTTTCATGACTGCCCGCTTTTCCTGATTCTGCCTGATTCCAAAATCCACTGAAAGGATTGATGAAATGACCTATTGGAGGCAGAGTTTTGTCTCCTATGGTAAGATTACGAGACAATAGTATCAGCAAGGTTACACTCAGTGCCATGCTAACCAGGAACATCCAGGTGTATTTCATGAATTACTTTTTCTGGTCATTTGTCGCAAATAATTGAATCCGTACAATATAAACAGATCTTGTAATATACCCAAGATATATTATTTCATGAATGAGAGCTCCTGAAGCAAAAGAAATGGTTTATTTTGTAAAGAATAATTCCCGTTTGGAAGATAGTTGTTCATTGAACCCATATCCATCCATGTCGAATCCCTGCAGATGTTCTATATTCTCTATTTTATTTTTGATAATAAACCGAGCCATCATGCCCCGGGCTTTTTTAGCATTGAAAGAAATGAAAGTCCATTTCTCATTTCGCCATTCCCGGAAGTTTATTTCTATGACATCTCCCTCTATTTTGTTGAAATCAAGTGCTTTGGAGTATTCATTGGAAGCTAGATTAATCAGGTAAGAGGTGCTGGTTTTTTTAAGTGCCTTGTTTATCTGTTCCGTTAGATCGTTGGCCCAGAAAGTATAAAGATTTTTATTCCGGCCAACTTTGAGTTTGGTTCCCATTTCCAGACGATAAGGTTGTACAATGGTGCTCGGTTTAAGGACACCATACAATCCTGATAAGATAAATAATCTTGGTTCGGCATATTTCAAGTCTCTTTCACCCCAGGATTCAGCTTCTAAACCTAGGAAAACATCTCCTTTAAAGGTAAATATAGCCGGTTCGCCCATTCCACTATCGAGGTCGTCATCGAATTTCTTATATCGATCATAATTAAGGTCTGCCAGATTATCACTTATGCCCATAAGCTTTTTAAGCTCGGGTTTTGTGAGTCGTTCGAGCTTTCGCATAAGTTTGCCTGTCTTTTCAGGGAACAGGGGAGAAGTAGGAGCAGGGTGATTGATTTCTTCATCCCGGAGGGTCTTGGATGGTGAAAGAATGATTATCATAGGTAGTAGGTTTTAGACAGAGAAGCAAGATCTTACGTCTCTGTTCTGTATTATCAATAAAAAAACCCTTGAAAAGTTTTAAAACTTTTCAAGGGTTCCGCATGGAAAAATTATTTCTATTTTACTTAGAAAGCAGCGTGGTCCTGAGCAGGAACACTCTTATCTTCTTCTTTGTAAACTTTACCTTTAATGTTAAGAACGATTTTTTCATCCTTCGTGGTCATCAGTGTAATCGTCTTTCCAAAAGGACCTACTCTTTGTGTATCATATCGTACCTTGACTTCACTTTTTTGACCGGGCATGATCGGTTCTTTTGGGTATTCTGGAACGGTGCATCCACATGATCCTTTCGCACTTTTTATAGCAACCGGTTCACCACTCGTATTTTCGAAAACAAAAGAACGATACGGATCCGAACCTTTTTGTATATCACCGTAATCAACCGTTGTATTTTCAAATTTCAAACTGGTTTTTTGTTCTTCAGTGGAAGTACTGTTTTGCGCCAATCCCCAGGAAACGAATCCGAAGACGAACATGAACGTTAGTGCAATATGTTTCATTTTTAATGATTTAGATGAATGAATAGGCTGCTAATATACGGCATATGGCTAAATTTTTTAGTGCATCGTTCCAATAAATAAACGTTAAATCAAGAAGAGAGTAGAGATAGGGGTGTAAGTCGTTGATATATAACATAATAGATATATTTAAAGAGGAGTTGAAACGAGATTGGAGACACATTGGTATTTTGTAAATTCTTATATTTGTCGTAATTTGTAAAATTATCAACAATAATCTATGGAGAACCTGATCAGTAACACGGGAGTAGATCAATTCATATCACAGAACGATCCTTATATCCGTGAAGTCTTGCATGATTTTTGGATATGTTGTGTCAGCCGGGAGGCTTCAATTATGTGCCGTCGTGAAGTACTGACAGGAAAGGCCAAGTTTGGAATTGGGGGAAGTGGGAAAGAAGTGGCTCAAGTGGCTATGGCGCGTGCTTTCAAAAAGGGTGATTTTCGCAGCGGTTACTACCGGGATCAGACCTTTATGTTTGCTATCGGGGAAGCAGACCTCGAAAGTTATTTTGCTGAAGTCTATGCGGACAGTAAAAATGATCCATTTTCAGGTGGCCGGCAAATGGCCAGTCATTTTGCGACGCGGTTTATTGATGATGACGGTAAATTCCTGGACTTGAAAGAAAGGTACAATGTTACTGCTGATATCTCATCTACCGCAGGACAGGTTGCACGGGGATTGGGTATCGCATTAGCTTCCAGTAAATTCCGTGATGTGCCTGAGTTAGCCGACCATCCATTAAATGATAAAGGTCAGGGGATTTCATTTTTTACCATAGGAGATGGGAGTACATCTGAAGGTCCTTTTTGGGAAATGATGAATGCGGCAGCGGTGATGAAAGTTCCCATGGCTGTCAGTGTGTGGGATGATGGCTTTGCCATTTCAGTTCCGAAAAAATATCAGACCGTGAAAGAAAGTATTTCACGGGCCATGGAGGGTTTTTTGATTGATGAAAATAAGAATGGAATCCGGATTTATACGGCGAAAGCCTGGGATTATCCTGGACTGGTAGAACTCTATGAACGAGCAGTTAATAAAATTCGGGAAGAACATATTCCAGCGTTGATTCACGTGATGGACATGACACAGCCACTGGGCCATAGTACTTCTGGTTCCCACGAAAGATACAAGTCAAGTGAACGCCTTGAATGGGAGCAAAATAATGATTGTATAGTCAAGTTCCAGGATTGGATCATCGAGAATAACATGGCTACTAAGGCTGAGCTTGAAAAGCTGAGGGAAGAAGCAGTCAAACATGTCAAAAACGCCAAAAACAAAACCTGGAAAAAACTGACTTCCCGGATTAAAAAGGAAAAGGAAGGTTTTGCAGAAATAGTACGGGAAATTTACCGGACTAATGGTGAACCTGCGTTTCTCAAAGAGAAATATGATAAGTTGAATGATTTGCCGTTTCCACGACTGTCACATGTGGTATCCACAGGGAGGCAGATCAGTCATGAGCTGGCCCTCAATAACATTGCTCAACCGCGATTGATTCAGTGGCTAAAAACCAAGATGGACGTGTTGGATGAGCAAATCTCTACTCATCTGTATTCTCAAACAGATCAGTCTCCAATGAAGGTGCCTGTGATTGAGCCAGTCTATTCTGAGGACAGTCCAATGGTAAATGGATATCTTATACTTAATGAGTTTTTTGACAAGTCATTTGAACGGTATCAGGAGCTTTTTGCTTTTGGGGAGGATATCGGAAAACTTGGGGATGTCAATCAGGGATTTGCCGGATTGCAGGAAAAGTATGGCGAAAACCGCATCTTTGATACAGGTATCCGTGAATGGACTATCATAGGGCAGGCTATCGGGATGGGGATGCGAGGCCTTAAGACCATCGCAGAAATCCAATACCTCGATTATGTGATATATGCGTTGTCCCCCTTGTCCGATGATCTGGCTACGTTGCGATACCGTACAGACGGGATTCAGATGAGCGCTCCGATCATCCGAACGAGAGGTCATCGATTGGAAGGTATATGGCATTCAGGATCACCTATGGGCATGCTACTGAATTCATTGAAAGGAATGCATCTTTGTGTTCCCAGGAATATGGTGCAGGCTGCAGGAATGTACAATACACTTCTTCAGTCCGATGATCCGGCTATTTTGATTGAAGTATTAAATGGGTATCGTATTAAGGAGCGAAGACCTGACAACATGGGAGAATACACTGTTCCTCTGGGACAGGCTGAGCGAATGCGGGAAGGTGAGGATTTGACGGTAGTTTCTTATGGGGCTACTTTATGGATAGTGATGGAGGCTGCTGATTATTTGAAGGAACATAATATTTCCATTGAAGTACTTGATGTGCAGACGTTAATGCCTTTTGATATTCATGGATTGATACGCCAATCGGTTAAAAAGACCAACCGGGTTCTCTTTGTGGACGAAGATGTGCCTGGCGGTGGTACGGCTTATATGTTGGAAAGAGCTCTATCTGAGCAGAATATATTTGGTTATCTGGAAATTCCACCACGTACTTTTTCGAGCCGGGAGCACCGCCCCGCTTACGGTGATGATGGAAATTATACCACAAAACCCAATACGGAAGATGTAGTAATGGAAGTATTGCGCATGTTGCATCAGGTGAACCCGGATAAATATCCGGTGGTGATATAGGATTTAGGGATTAGGACGCTTCGCTGTTAGGTATTAGGGCGCTTCGCTGTTAGATATTAGGGCACTACTTTGTCAGGTATTAGAGCGCTTCGCTGTTAGGAATTAGATTTTAGGACGCTTCGCTCATAGAATTGCAGGATGAACCTTCTTCCGTTCGAAATATGCACTGTATTCGGATATTAATAAATCGATAAAAACGGTTGAGAGGTTTTTCTAAACAGTGCTGTATAGTAGCCAAGCATTAAACAATCTTTTGTCAAATTCAAATGGTTGAGTCCACTCCGAAAAGTCGGATTTATGCATGAGTAGTCCGGTGCCTTTAGTCCGGGTATTTGGTGTCGAATTAATAGAGGACTTCAGCCCTTAATATCGCCTATTTTAATGGCTAAAGCCATTATATTTCGATACGATTACCACCCCGGCCCCTATAGCCATCAATGATTTTTTAAGGCTAATTCATCTTACATTTATTTATCATGTAATGGACCGTCCCCAACGAGTTGGGGACTCAATTTATTTTTATCCATTATTCCCTCCGTACGGAAGGTTATAATATGCTCCGAGCCTATGGCTCTTTCTCTTTTATATAAATTACATCCATATTATTAGGTGAACGAGAGCTGTTGGCTCGATCAGATATTGTAGCCACGGATTTTAATCCGTGGAAAAAATACCAATTTAATGGATGAGAGCTGTAGGCTCGGCACATAGATGCCACTATATTTAAACACAGATAAAATTTTTATAAATAGTTATAAATAGCATATGTAATTTTTAATCTGGCGGGGTGTTTCACATGGTTTATGGTATAATCAAAGGTTGTGCTGATGTCCAGTTTTCTCTAGGAAATGACAAATATTATGAGCTCTTTACCTACGCCATATATAATATTACACACGCAAGCCAATGGTTAATAAGTACAGAGTTCTCTATGATCTTATTGTAAGATTAACTACACACTCAAAATCGTTGATAGCAATCGGGAAGCAAGCGTCGTCAGACCCTGAATGATGATGCTTTATAATTGAGTCCACCATCGGTACGACAGAAATGGATGAACGCCTCAATCTTCGATCCTGGAGCCCGCCTGCTGGTAATCAAAGATAATTATTGTAGTCAGGCAGGCTAAAACAAACCCA
>CAJDXA010000305.1_pt1 | contig 10265 bp, 10 predicted proteins | sample 7391711 | NCBI WGS metagenome assembly CAJDXA01 (sample SAMEA7055748, study PRJEB34461) | soil metagenome | biome: terrestrial ecosystem; feature: Peninsula; material: soil | place: Antarctica | collected 2016
TATAAGCCACTGATAGATCCAGTCCCCCACCCCACGACTTGGCAAAGCTGCCTAATACCCTTCTGATTACTTTGGCATTGCCTCCGACTCGCCAGTCACTTTCACCCAATTGTCTCCCGTAGGTGAACAAAAAGGCATAATCTGCTACTGAAAACGAACGAATATTTGCATAGTTGATCCGGCCATCAGGTCCATAAAGATGGAGTGTATTGGGAATGTCATCGATGCCCATGCGAATCATAGATATCGCACCGTAGGCTTTGTTGTCAGTTCCCATCTTGAATCCGGCACCTAAATAATCGTAATTAACAACACCGGCAAACCATATGGCATGCATGGCACTCAATTGCATGGGACCATCACCCGTGGATAGGTTGGCGGGATTCCAATAAGCAGCATGGATAGAATTTTCGGTGGAGACCACTGCTCTGCCCAAACCCAGAGATCGTGCGCCAACTCCTATGTTTAGAAAATCATTGCTATAGATCTGCTGGGATATCAATTGACTTGATATGCCGAGAAAAACCAATGCTCCAATCCAAAGATTCCTTATTTTCATATTTCAACTATATCTTATAAATCGTCGATTTCAGTTTCCATTGTCATTCATTGTGTACGGTCTTGGCGTCAGAAACAGGTTGTTTTTTTGATAAACTTATCTATAATCATGCCCCGTTAATTTTGATGAGTATTAATGCCCAGATAGATGATCATGCATTCCTTATTTCGTTTACAAAATCCCTGATTATAAGATCCACCTCCTTCGTTTCATACTCTGCTTCCAATCGCTTAATGAAAGCACTTCCTATGATGGCACCGGCTGAATTTGCAGCCGCCTGTGTAAAACTTTTATGATCAGATATCCCAAAACCTATTAACGTTGGATTTTTAAGATTCATTTTTTTGATCCGGTGAAAATATGCTTGTTGTTCATCCGAAATGGATTTTGTTTTTCCTGTGATGGAAGAATCCGAGACCACATAAATAAACGAATCCGATAACTTATCGATCATAAGGATCCTTTTATCTGATGTCTGGGGTGTTATCAGGAAAATAATCTCGATGTTATATTGAGCGAAAAAATGTTGATACTGTTCCCTATACAATTCAGGAGGTAAGTCAGGAATAATTAACCCGGAAATCCCTGTTTCCTGACATTTCTGAAGGAATCGCTCTTCTCCGTATTGCATCATCTGATTTAGATATCCCATCAGGATCAAAGGTGTGTCAATTTCTTTCGAAACTTTTTCCACTTGTTCAAATAATACTTTCATGGTCATTCCTTGTTTCAGGGCTTGCGCGCTGCTTTGCTGAATGGTCGGACCATCGGCCATGGGATCAGAGTATGGCATACCAATTTCAATCAGATCTACGCCATGACGGCTAAGGCTCCTTATAATAGGAATCGTTGCGTTCTTCTCCGGAAATCCAGCTGTAAAATATATATTCAGCGCTGGAGCCTGTCGATCTTTGAGAACGTGTTTTATTTTATTCATTATCCAGATATTTCATAAAAGTTGACAAATCCTTATCCCCTCTACCGCTGAGGCTGATCACCGTAGTCTCTTCCGGATCGAACTCCAGGTATTTTATGGCAGCCAAAGCATGACCGGACTCCAGAGCCGGGATAATTCCTTCCAGCCGACTAAGTTCGATACAAGCATCTACGGCTTCCTGATCAGTAATAGATACGACTTGGGCCCGCCCTGATCGGATCAGATGGGCATGCATCGGACCAATTCCCGGATAATCCAATCCAGCTGAAATAGAATGCGGTTCGATGATTTGTCCATCTTCTGTTTGCATGAGCAGTGTCCTGCTTCCATGTATTATCCCCTCTGTTCCCAATACGGAGGTTGCTGCAGAACGACCGGAGTGAATTCCTTCACCTGCAGCTTCGACGGCTACCAACGTTACCCGTTCATCATTCAAATAATGGTAATAGGCTCCGGCTGCATTCGAACCACCACCTACACAAGCAATAATCCGGTCCGGATAATTACGTCCTTCTTTTTCTTCCATTTGACTCATCATCTCATGGGATACAACAGATTGAAACCGGGCGACCATATCGGGAAATGGATGCGGTCCTACGACCGATCCAATGATATAATGTGTCTCCACCGGATGATTGATCCAGTCGCGTATAGCCTCATTGGTAGCATCTTTAAGTGTCTTGCTTCCACTGGTAGCTGGCCGGACCTCAGCTCCCAACATCCTCATTCTAAACACATTGGGCTTTTGACGTTCAATATCTACTTCACCCATATACACGATGCATTCCATCCCCATCAATGCACAGACAGTAGCTGTGGCCACACCGTGTTGTCCTGCTCCGGTCTCTGCGATGATCCTTGTCTTTCCAAGTTTACGTGCCAACAGTATCTGGCCAACGGTATTGTTGATTTTATGTGCGCCAGTGTGATTAAGATCTTCCCGTTTCAGATAAAGACGGCTTCCATATTTTTCCGATAAACGTTTGGCATGGTACAGCGGTGACGGCCGTCCTACATAGTCCTTCAATAAATCGTGGAACTCCTTCTGAAAATCAGAATCCTCAATAATTTCCACATATCGGTTTTGCAGGTCTTCGATATTGGCATAGAGCATTTCCGGGATGTATGCGCCGCCAAATTTTCCATAAAATCCGCGATCGTCAATCTTGTAATTCATCGATGAAATGTTTTAGTTTTTCAATATTCTTATAACCAGGCTTTTCTTCAAATCCACTATTCACATCTACTGCATACAACATAGGGAAATTAAGTGCAGAAATTGTTCCTGCCAATTTTGGATGAATCCCCCCACTCAGCCAGAAAGGTACATCAATATTATACTGCTCCAATATATTCCAGTCGAATACCTCTCCATTTCCTCCATAATTCTTCCCTTTGGTGTCAAAGAGAAAATAATCGACTTTTCCCACGTAAGGTTCCAGCTGGCCAAAGTCAAAATTCTCACCTACAGAAAATGCCTTAACCACTTTCAATCTCTTTTCAGAGAGTATGACACAATCTTCCGGAGTTTCATCGCCGTGAAGCTGAATGATGTCCAAATCCCAGGCTTTGGCAATCTCCGTTATCCTTTGCGCAGTCTCATTGACAAATACACCTACCCGGTCCACGTGATCAGTAGTTACAGGTTTCATATTACCAACATAGCGGCTTGATCCATTATAAAAAATAAAACCCATCATATCCACGCCGGCTTTCTCAGCCTGGTGGATATTCTCTGGATCACGCATGCCACATACCTTGATTCTCATAGCCCATCTTTTTCTTTCTGGAAAGCCTCGATCAATAATCGGCAGGCTTCTCCAGGATGATCTGTTCTCATAAACTGTGTACCAATGAGAAATCCCTCGAAGCCTGCCTTGTATAACTGGATCATATCGTTTTCATCCCGGATTCCGCTTTCTGATATTTTTACAGGATCTTCGGGTAATTGTGGAAACAAATTCATGGAATGATGGATGTCAATCGTGAAATTCCTTAGGTTTCTGTTGTTGACACCGAGTACATCAATTCCCTCGGCGTATTTAGCAAGTTCTTCACCATCGTGAATTTCCATCAGTACTTCCAGTCCTATTTCATGGGCTATCCTGGTAAATTCTTCTATTTGTTTAGCAGTCAGAAGTTCTGCAATCAATAACATGGCATCAGCTCCCATAGATTTCGTCTCATGGATTTGATATTCGTCGATGATAAAATCCTTTCTCAGAATCGGACAATCATTATACGTTCGTGCTTTTTTCAGATCCTGCGAAGTTCCGCCAAAAAACATCTCATCGGTGAGAATACTAAGTGCGGAAGCACCTGACTGGACATAGCCTGTAGTAATTTTTTTTACATCTGCATGCTCATTGATAAAACCTTCCGAAGGCGATTTTTTCTTAAATTCAGCAATTACTCCTGATTTATCATCCCGACGGATATATTTGGAAAGGGAGACTACAGGCGAATTGTAGTGTAAACTCTTCTGAAGCAATTTAACCGGATACAGTGACTTTCGCTCTTTTACTTCCTTTTCTTTCTGCTTGCTGATCTTCTGTAGAATATCCATTATTGATTTTTCAATAGATTCATTAAATTATTATATGCTCTTCCTGATTCTAGACTCTCCCGGGCTTCAGCAATCCCGTCTTCGATCGATTTGTTGGGGTAAAGGGTGTGAATGGCAATTCCGCTATTCACTAGAATAACATTGGTGTGTGCTTCCGGGGATTCATTTCTAAGAACGGCCAGAAAGATATCACGTGCGTGATCTATCGTCTCACCGCTGAATAGTTCTTCCTGACGGATGGCCTTAAAATTTAGTTCTTCCGGTTTCCGAACTTTCTTATAATCACGTGTATAATGTAAAAATTCATCCGTCAAAGAAACTTCGTCATATCCATCCAATGAATGAACGATGGAGTATTGGTAGTCAGATAGATGCATCACATCTGAGTAAAGATCAGCCACTTCTTTGCAGTAGGCACCCAATAATATTGCTTTGGGTTTACTGGGGTTGATCGTTGGGCCCATAATGTTGAATATAGTTTTCACACCCATCGCTTTACGAACCGGAGCTACATATTTCATGGCCGGGTGGAATAGAGGGGCATGAAGAAAGCAAAGGTTGTAATCATCGAGTTGCCGCTGCAAACGATCATGATCATTGGTAAACTCATAGCCCAGTTTCTGAAGCAAATTTGAAGAGCCGGAAATGGAGGATGCAGCGTAGTTGCCGTGTTTAGTCACTTTGTATCCTGCACCGGCCAGCACAGCTGTCGATGGAGTGATCGGTATCAAAGGTTACCTGATTACTCAGATCATACATCGCAGAACGAAAACCGGCAAATTCTTCTGCTGTGATTGGGCGCATCCGAAATACGGTCAAAATAGAGGCCAATACTTCATTGGATTCTCTGCCTTCACCGATTTCTCTCATTATGTCATAAGCTTCCTGGAATGTCATAAAATGACCATCGTATAACTTTTCCAATTGTAGTCTCATATTGTCTGCTGGTTAATGAAACGTGCTGCTTCGTTCAGGAAATTGCTTAAAATATCTTTACCATTTGGAGTAAGTATAGATTCCGGATGAAATTGCACACCATATGCCGGATCTGTCCGGTGACGAAGTGCCATAATCTCACCATGTTCATCTTCAGCGGTGACTACGATATCGTCAGGCGTGCTTCCGTTCTGGATAGTCCAGGAGTGATAACGTCCCACACGAATACCATCCGGTACTTTCTCGAACAATCCTTTGGGCTCCAGAATTTTCAAGGCAGCATCAACTCCATGATACACTGTATCCATGTTGACCAACTTTGCTCCGTAAGATTCGCCGATGGCCTGATGTCCAAGACATACACCGAGCATGGGTTTGGTCGACTTATATTTTTCGATAATCGCAGGCATATTTCCGGCATCTTGGGGTAAACCGGGACCAGGTGATAAGATGATAACATCATAAGCCTGGATATCCTCTACTTCTACTTTATCGTTCCGTTTCACATCGACCGTATGATCAGATATTTCGAGCAGATATTGGTACAGATTGAAAGTGAAGGAGTCGTAATTATCAATGAGTATTATTTTCATTTTTAATTCTGCTATTATGATAAAATTTGTTCTGCCTTTTCAAGGGCCATATTCAGAGCCGCCAGCTTATTATTAACTTCCTGCAATTCATTCTCTTCATCGCTGTTAATGACTATACCTGCTCCCGCCTGACTATAAAGCACATGATCCTTGCTGATAAATGAGCGAATAACAATGGCCTGTGAGATATTCCCATCAAGTCCGAAATATCCAATTCCACCTCCATAGGGACCACGTAATGATTTTTCATATTTATTGATAAGTTCCATTGCCCTTATTTTTGGTGCTCCTGACAAGGTGCCCGCAGGGAATGTATCTGCATAGATCCGGAAAGGATTGTATTCTGCCGGCAATTTTCCTTCCACTGTTGATACCAGGTGGATGACATGGCTAAAATATTGAATCTCCATCAACGACTTGATTTTGATCTCGTGTGAATGACGACCAAGATCGTTCCGCGCCAGATCGACCAGCATAGTATGCTCTGCTACTTCTTTGGGATCTTCGGTTAATTCCTTGGCCCTTTTGATATCTTCCAGATCATTGCCTGTTCGTTTATATGTGCCTGCTATCGGATTGACCTGAGCGTATCCGTCTGTGATGTTGAGTTGTGACTCTGGAGAAGAACCAAATATCCGATAATCCTTGAAATCAAAATAATATAGGTAAGGCGATGGATTTACAGACCGAAGTACGCGGTAGACGGTGAAATCATCTCCTTTATATCGTTGTTGATATTGACGTGACAACACGATCTGGAACACATCACCGACTTTACAATGATGCTGGTATATTTTCGATCAGTGTCATTTGATCCCTATAGTGATCAAAAACAATCAAGTATCTGTAAAAAAAATAATGAAGATCGGGGATATTCAGGTGATTGTTGCTAGTGTTCAGCTCAACGGTATCAAAATGGCGCACAGCCTCAAAATTAGTATGGCCCAGGAAACCATTTATTTCCACCTTTTCACCTGAATTTACAATAGAAGTCCTAATCTGGTCCAGGATGTCGGGTATATTGGTTTTTTCACCTGGTGCGATGGTCTCCTTCCTTCCCAGAGTGGTTACGATCAATCTTCCTTTTTCCAAAGATATCTCGATCAAAGGATCAAACCCGATGATAGACCTTGAATTCTCGTATGATTGGTAATCATTACTTTCAAGTAAACATGGTTTCTCTGTGATATCACGGATTTTGAGAAATGCACTCACAGGTGTGAGCTGATCAGAAAGCATTCTTATAGAATGTGTGTGTATCTTCATCATAACAAATATAGATTAAAAAAAAACAGCTTGCCGGAAGAACCAACAAGCTGTTTTATAGATTTTTAGTGTAAAAACAATTGGCTATCTTCCCGATCCCTCAAGATTTGAAAGCCACCACCAATTATTATTTACGTTAAAAATCATGATGCATTATTAAACTTTAAATTTCCTGACAAAACTACTAAAATATTTTCTAATCAAAAAGAGAAATGCCCAAATTTGTCAAGACAAATCTGGGCAATTTCTACTAAGGTCTCAAAACAAGAAAACTACGCTCTTTATTACCGATCCCAATCAATTGGGACTGGATAAAATATATTCTTAATTTATATATATCATTCTTTCATCTAATAACCGAAAAAGATTCTAAAATGTTTCATTCACCTTCGAATATTTTCCTGCAACGTCTGATCTAGTAATTGCAAATAGTTTGCCAAACTTTATTTTTTGATCGAATATCTTGCTAAATAATTAATATAATTTATCAATCATATTTATTTCACTGATTATCAATCTGTACCGATTCAAATCTTCAAATGATTCATTTGATTCCTTCAACTGTTATAACGAACTACACGTGGTTATGCTGTTCTGATTTGTTATATGTCAACGGAATGTTAAGGTGAGTTATCCACATTTTGTGGATAACCACATGTTATATCGAAGATCTTTATCTTGATTTACCTGCTTGAAGCATCAAAACTGCGTCCACTCGGGAAAGCCATCTATTCCAAAATTCCTTCAATGATCATAGGATAACCTAAGTATAGCACCAAAGCTATCCATTCCCAAAATGCTATGATAGTTCAATACACCGAAAGTAACCTTTTATTTTTAAAATCGCAACAGGCCTTAAAATATTATTCGCACCACGGGTATTCGCTATGATGCGGTAGATACAGCGTGTGGTAGTGGTTTCTTGAATTTCCAATATTCAATACCTTTTCAATTCTGCCCGATCTAATGGATACGACACTAAAAATTTGGAGCCCCATAAGGATTCGGTACTCTAGAATCTCGTCCAATAATACTTATCTTGCATCCATGTCTATTAGTCTGCCGGCTAAGCCGAAAAGAATACTTGTGATCCGTTTTAGCTCCATTGGAGACATCATCCTGTGTAGTCCTGTATTCAGGTTGCTTAAAAAGGAACTGAAAGCCGAGGTCCATTGGTTGACGAAATCCTCTTTCAGCTTTGTCAATGAGCATAATCCTTACATAGATCAGATCCACAAATTCAATGATAATTTTGAAGAGGTCGTAGAAGAACTAAAGTTGGAGGATTTTGATTTAATCGTTGATTTACATAAGAATCTTAGATCGTGGAGATTTAAAAGGTCCCTTGGAATCACCTCTTTGACTTTTGACAAGAGAAATCTGGAAAAATGGATCCTGGTTAACTTTCAGCGTGATTATATGAAAGAACCAAGGCACTTGGTTGATCGTTACCTTGAATCACTTAGCTCCCTTGGTATAAAGGATGATGGAGAAGGCCTTGATTATTTTTATGCACCTAATACCGAGAATCCGCTAAGTGTGGGTCCGTACATCGCCTATGGAATCGGTGGCACTTACACCACGAAGAAAATGCCGGCTGAACATATAATACGGCATTTTGGTGAACTTCCTTTGACCCTTGTTTTGCTCGGTGGCAAGACAGAAGAAAAAGCGGCTGAAATAATTAAATCCCAATTGGGCGAACGGTGTATTAATATGGTCAATCAATGCGATCTGCATACTACTGCAAAGATCCTGGAAGATGCCTCGTATGTGATTTCGCATGATACTGCCACTATGCATATAGCGGCTGCTTTTCGCAAGAAGATACTATCTGTATGGGGTGCTACTTCTCCCGGGTTGGGTATGCATCCTTATTTGCCAAAACAATTTAAAAGGCATTCTGTCATATTGGAAAAGGAAAACCTATCCTGTCATCCATGTTCTAAGTTGGGAAATGATAAATGTCCAAAGGGTCATTTTAAATGCCTTACAGCTCTGGACCAGGAAAAGGTCATCCAAAAAATTAATGAACTATTAAACCTCTAAGCAGAAATAATTAAAAGAGGCCCCTGCTTTTCAGAGGCCTCTTTTATAGGTAAAATTGAAGAAAACTTATCTTATTGCCAAGGCAGTATAGATCGAACACCTTTTCAAGATCTATACGTTCTTTGTCTTATTTTATATAGATCATTTTATTCGTCCATTGTTGATCAGGAGTCGATATACGGTAATAATACATACCTGGACTTGGTAATTCTGTCCCTGAAATGATTAATTCATTTGTTCCTTTTTGACCATCAGTTCTACGATGAAGGATTAGTTTTCCAGTTATGTCGTGTACATAAATGTTTACGTAACCTGCCTTTTCCTGGTCAAACCGTATCGCAGTTCTGTCCCGGAATGGATTGGGTCGGTTTTGAATATTGCTAATGGATCGTTGCATTTCTCTAAAAGAGAACTGTAGGTCCTGAACAATTCCCGGCTCTATATAACTTTCAGTTCTTAATATATCGGCAGAATTTCCGATGATATTCTTCAGTGTGGTCCGTCGATTGGTTTTAATGTTGATATAAAACAACACCTCATTTTCTCCAACTCGACGTTCATTAATGTCAAACCAACTTACTGCTATTTTGCCATTATCGAATACGGCATATTCTTCAGACGAAATATTTAGACTTCCAGGTTCGATTGTTATCGATGAAACAGCCTCTTCTTTTAGATCCCATTCAAACTGGAATCCTAAAACATTCATATCCCGTTCATTGCGGACAGGAATCTGGTATTCCATATCTCCCTGAAGCCATTGATCCTGCATGACCATCCTCATACCGCTACTACGTGAAGTAGGTACAGCACTTGCAGCAGAAAAGTTCACATCACCGATTTTGATACCCACGAAATCGACGGAGGCCTTACTATTTAATGAATCAATAACAACAAAATTGGACTTAGAGCCAACGGCACGGAACTGATAACTCGTGTTATTGGAGAATTTAAAGTCAGGTCTTAATATGGCTTTTCTTAGCTCGATTACATCGGAAGCATCGATCAATCCATTATTGTTGATATCAGCTGCTATTCGCTGGTATACGTTATCAAGCCTTTTTATATTTAAAATATCTTTCTGGATCATGACCAGGTCAAAAGTGGATATCCCTTTCAACATTTGATCGTTCTTGAATGGAATCACTGTATATGTTTTACCCTTTTCAGCGGATATGCTAAATGTCCCCTGAATAGAGGATTTAGCTGCTACTCGTTCATCTGTACCCGTTCGAAGTTTAATAGAAACATTTTCGATCGGTGCACCATTTGGATCGAGCACATTCCCCATGATCAAAAGCTGAGATGCTATAGAATCACACTCATTTAATTCATTGAGTATAAGAACCTGTTCGTAAT
>CAJDXA010000176.1_pt1 | contig 10260 bp, 10 predicted proteins | sample 7391711 | NCBI WGS metagenome assembly CAJDXA01 (sample SAMEA7055748, study PRJEB34461) | soil metagenome | biome: terrestrial ecosystem; feature: Peninsula; material: soil | place: Antarctica | collected 2016
GTGAAAAAAGATGGAAAAATCGTAGCCAATACATGGAAAATAGGAGGGTTGTACTCTTCTGCTTTAGAGAAGGTGGTAGAATGGTTGGAAAAAGCAGAAACAGTTGCTGAAAATGAAGCACAAAGAGTTTCATTCGAAAAATTGATTGCTTACTACAAAAGCGGAAATGTACAGGATTGGGATCAATACAACATTGCTTGGGTTAACGATACGGCTTCATTAACCGATGTGGTAAATGGATTTGTTGAAGTGTATAACGACCCAATGGGTTACAAAGGTTCTTTTGAGTCGGTTGTTTCATTTAAAGACATAGAAGCAACCGAACTCGGGGCCATAGCCATCAGGGGAGCTCTGCAACAGGCCGGCATCCAACCCGATATGGTAGAAGAAGTATTCATGGGCAATGTAGTTTCTGCAAACCTCGGACAGGCTCCAGCACGTCAGGCCGCACTTAAAGCCGGATTGCCAAATACGACCCCATGTACGACCATCAACAAGGTCTGTTCTTCCGGGATCAAGGCCATCATGTTGGCAGCACAAAGTATCCAGCTCGGCCACCATGATGTCATCATTGCAGGAGGGATGGAGAACATGTCGCGGATCCCATACTATATTCCAGAAGCCCGGTTTGGTTATAAATATGGCGAAGCTGCATTGGTCGATGGATTGCAGAAAGACGGCCTGGATGATGCCTACAGCAGGCAAGCCATGGGCGTTAGTGCTGACCGCACCGCTGAAAAATACCATTTATCCCGTGAAGCCCAAGATGAATATACCATTCGAAGTTACCAACGATCGGCCAAATCTACAGAAGAAGGCATATTTCTTAAAGAGATCACGCCGGTAGAAGTTCCCCAGCGCAAAGGGGATCCAATGATTGTCTCTGAAGACGAAGAATATAAAAAAGTAATTTTTGAAAAGATCCCGCAGCTCCGTGCAGCATTTTCAAAAACTGGTACTGTGACAGCGGCCAATGCATCCACGATCAATGATGGTGCTTCAGCCACAGTCATCGTAAGTGAAGATTTTCTAAAAAAACATTCCCTCACGGCCCTGGCAGAAATCCTCGCTTATGCAGATGCTGCCCATGAACCAGATTGGTTCACTACCGCTCCCACCCTGGCCACTCCACTTGCTTTGGCCAGAGCGGGAATGAATATTTCAGAAGTGGATATTTTCGAGGTAAATGAGGCATTCGCTGTAGTTCCTATGGTATTTGCACAGGAGTTGAATGTTGATCAGGAAAATATAAACATCCTTGGTGGTGCAGTATCTCTCGGACATCCTTTGGGAGCTTCCGGCGCACGTATTATCACCACCCTGATCAATGCCCTCGACTATAGAAATCAATCCATAGGTTGTGCTTCTATATGTAATGGAGGTGGTGGAGCTTCGTCTATGATCATCCGGAGGATACCCTCATAAAACAAGCTTTTCGCATGATCTTCTGACTATGATGACTGTAGTAATAATTCAAAGTTGACCCAAATAATAACGACTTTGTAAAACCTTCTGCCTGTGATTGCTATTGTAACAATCATAAAACCTTTTAAAATTCGTTTGAATTCATGATGATGAATACCAGAAAATATGAAAAGGCTCAGTCCATTTTCAGCGAGTTGGTCAGCAAACAACCCGAGAACAAAATTTATTTCGAAAAGCTGATGGACTGCCTGACCCAGCTGCGTAAATATGATGATGCACTACACCAAATCGACCAGCGCATCAAAATGTATCCCGGCGATCCTGTAAATCACTTCCTTCAGGGTAATATTTATGAGTTAAAAGAAGAGCCAAAGAAAGCCAATGAAGCGTTTGAACAGGCAGTGAAAGTAGCAGCAAAGGATCCAACAACTATTGCCCGGCTTTCTCAGGAGTTTCAGGAACGAGGGAAGTACGAATTTGCACTAAAGACCTTTGAGGCTTCCCAGAAAGATGGAAAGATTCACCCTTCATTTACCCTGCCTATGGCTTCGCTCTATTACAGATTAGGTGAATATGACAAGATGATAGACAGCTATCTGGATGCAGTTGCATTCCGGCCCGAAAGCGTATCCTTTGTGTTGAACTATTTCCAGCGATACCTTCCCGATGACCACATCGACGAGTTGCAACAAAAAACCATTAAGAGATTACAGGAAAGCAGCGAAGAAGGTTTCAATGAGATCCTGGCCTGGGCTTATATTCAAAACAACAATTACGCGATGGCCTACCGGCAGTTACGCTCCATCGATAAAAGAAAACAGGAAAATGGCTATCGTCTATTCAGCCTTGGACAAAACGCGATCCAGGCAGATGAATACCAGGATGCTATTCGAATATTCGAATACATCATTGTAGATAAGGGACCGCAATCTCCCTACTACTATACATCTTATGAGTCCATTCTGAATGCTAAAAAATCAGAGATCAAACTAAAGTCCGACTCGAACCGGCTGGGAGAATTGCAGAAACTCACTACTGAATACATCAATTTGATTGACAGTCTGGGATATAACCGTTTTACCGGGCCATTGATCAAGGATGTCGCAGAAATGCAAGCTTTTGAATTACATGACTACCACGCAGCGATCCAGACTCTCCAAAAGCTTATCAACATCACCGGTATCAATAAGGCTTTGCTCAGTTCGTCTAAAATTTTATTGGCTGATATCTACCTTTCCACAGGAGATCGATGGGAAGCTACTTTGCTTTATTCCCAGGTAGATAAAGACCATAAAGAAGATGAAACGGGCCAGTTGGCGCGTTTCAGGAATGCTAAACTTTCGTATTACATGGGTGAGTTTGATTGGGCTCAGAAGCAATTCGACATTTTAAGAGCAGCTACTTCGAGGCTTATAGCTAATGATGCGATCGATATGAATATATTCATCATTGACAATCTTGGTCTGGACACCACCGATCAACACCTCAAAGCATATGCTAACGCGGATTTTCTCCATTTCAAAAATGAGAATGCTTCGGCTTTGAAAAAACTGGATAGTCTTGCTGGAATATTGCCGAGTGATCACAGTCTGAGGGATGACATCATTTACCTCGAAGCTGAAATTCTCCGCAGCGAGCAAAAATATCCGGAAGCCATGAAAAGATACGAAGCTATCGTTTCAGAATATCCGGATGGTATTTGGGCAGACAATTCACTATTTGCTATAGCTCAGCTGTATCTGGATAAGCTTAGTCAACCGGAAAAAGCTATGTCGACCTTTGAAAAAATATTTATGGACTATGATAACAGCACCTTCGCGGTAGATGCCCGTAAGAAATACCGTGAGCTCAAGGCTATCTTACAAGGTGAGAAAACCTCTGAAAAACCCCAAACAGACAGCCTCCAGAATCTTAATAACAATACAATCCCCGATCAACGTTCCGATCAAAACTGACTTCAGATCTTTGATTTATGATTTATAATTTTATGGAGGACAATTGATCATAACCCAACCGTTGTCTGTGGCCTACTGTTCCGTATAATGATATGTCAATCCCCCATCGACCAAATAGGTTGCTCCGGTCACATAAGTCGCTTCATCGCTGGCAAGAAAAGCAACCACCGCGGCTACTTCTTCTACAGTTCCCATTCGCCCCATCGAAATATTACTAAGAAGTTTTTTCTTCAGGTCTGTATCCGTATCAAGGGCTTTGTTGATATTCGTATCGATCGCGCCAGGTGCTACATTGTTAATCCGTATGCCCCGTGGAGCCAATTCAATGGCCAGGTTCCGCGTCATCATTTGAAGTCCGCCTTTACTCATAGCGTAAGAATCAAAATGGGGAAACGGCAAGATCTCATGTACGGAGCTGTTATTTACAATCACTCCTTTTCGGTTCTGATTCACTAAATATTTCACAAAAGTCTGAGCGACAAAATAGGGCCCTTTGAGATTGACCCCAATCACCTTATCAAAATCTTCCTCCGTAACATCAAGAAAAGAGCTACGAATCTGAATGCCCGCATTGTTAACCAGGATATCAATCTCTCCAAAAATCTGAACCGATTGATCGATCAAATGCTGTACCTCGTGAATATTCCCAACGTCCGCCTTCACGAAGGAGGCTTCACCACCTTTTTCCGTCACATGATCGAGAACATCCTGGACGTTCTCTGGATCCCTGTATGAATTGATCACCACCCTGGCTCCTTCTGATGCTAATCGTCTGGCAATTGCCCGACCTATTCCACTGGTGCTGCCTGTGACTATAGCTGTTTTTCCTTTAAATCTATCCATGATAAATTATCTTGAATTGTAATTCAACATAAGGAATAAAAATTTCGTGATAAGTATCTATATATCTATAAAAAGAGTTGTCCACTTGAATGGTTGAACAACTCTTTATTTCCATTTTTGAACTATGGGTCTTAACCCAAATGAGCCCGGATCATCCACGCCATTTTTTCATGTTCCTGAAGTAAGCCTGTCAGATAATCCGCAGAACCCGTGTCCTTGTATTTATCTTCGAAATCAGGGATCAGTTCGCGAAGTTCGCGAATGATGGTTTCATGATCTTCTAATAAATTATTCAACTGTTTCTTGGGATCCGAGGTTGTTTCCTGTTCGACCAAATTGGTCATTTTAAGAAAATCTGCCAATCGTCCCAGGCTATAATGTCCGATTTTCCTGACCCGCTCAGCCAATGCGTCTACCACCTCCGCCAGCACATCGTACTGCCCTTCGTAAAACTCGTGCAGCTCCGAAAAATTCATACTTTCTACATTCCAATGATAGTTTCGTGTCTTTGTATAAAGTACGAATTCGTCAGAAAGCAGCATGTTTAGCTTTTCTGCAACTTCCTGCATATGTTCTTTACTGATTCCAATGTTAGCTTTCATAATTAGGTTAAATTTTGTGGTTATAAATCAATAATTAAACAGGATAAATGACGATTTTGTTTTAATATCGACTTGTTTTTTCTTGATTTTACCACGTCTTTTGTGTTCCTAAAAAGAAACAATAGTAAAAATCGGCCTTTACTATCGCATCACTAAAGTCGGGAGAGGTAATTATTTTGTTTTATACCATTCTAATTGCTTGACATAATGAATGATATCACGTGAATGCTTAACTAAATAAAATGGCTTGTCCTTGTAATTAGCAAATAATTCCCTGACTCTCAGATTAGATTCTTTTTTACGGCTTTTACGTATAAATATGGCCAGAATCCTTTCCGGGTATTTACTGTATTTTTCAAGGTAAATGTCAGGATCCTTCTCCGTAGCATCACCGATGAGAACAAACGGAAGATCGGGATAAAACTGAAGCAGATGATCGATCGTATTACTTTTGTGCTGACGAAAATCTTGCAGCTGCTGACCAAAAAACGCCCCGTAATCTCTTAGGTTTATAGATCCTTTTGGCATTTCATGGATATGGAGAAATTCTTCAAGAAATTCATACAGACTCCATGGACTGTTGGATACATAAAAAGTTGGATTGATATGGAGGCCTTGCTCATCCTGGCTAAGAAAAGTCAAAGCATCGCTCATCCCCTCAAAGGGCTTTCGCTGATATACATTTTGAAACAGAGTTACATAGATCATTTGCAGTTTCAACCAGGAACCCACATGAGACATCAGTATGGTATCGTCTATATCGCTGATGATCCCATAACGGCTGTTAAGGCCCGGCCACATGATTTCGATCGGACTTCTGATAAGCTGTTCCGATTTATACTTGTGCTCCGGAAGAGAAAGCTCTGCCTTTGACCAGCGTATGAAAGAATTGGCTAAAACATCAGAATGAGGAATTCGAAAGGTGAAATACCCTTCACGATCCGTCACCATTTCATGTTCTTCACTGTTATAATTCAGGTGAACCGGCAAAGCCCGCAGTTCATCGGTTTCAAACCGACGTATGTTATTGACAAGATTTCGCCAGAAACTATCTTCTTTTTGAACCGTGATGCCTTCATTCTCGATAATACGCCCACGCAATATGATTTCCTTTTGATTACCATAGCTCCGGTAGGCATGGATCAACAAAGGATCACCAATGATAACACGATTCGTAATTTTCCCGATTAACTGGGATAACTGCTTAAGATTCTTCCACATACATTATCTTTCTATTCGATCTTTTCGAGTTCTGGTAGCAAAGTTATTAGTTTTATAACTCTCCATCTGTTAGCTTGCAAGATCAAAATACCGGCATTACCGAACAAATTTTGGCGTAATTTATTATTTTAAAGTACTAAACAATGAAGTGATTGAATAATGATGTTAAAAATTATGGTGCCGCGTGGCGCGGCAGGCGCTAAATACTTGATCCTCCTGTGGCAGGCTATTCTGAAAATAAGACCTTTTCGAGCTTCGTCCCTAACGAGTTGGGTTTGGAACGAAAAATAGGCACCTCCGCTAACTATCTGGATGTAGATCAATGGCATAACAGGATTCTAACAATTTATTTTAAACTCACTTGAACATAAATAAAACACACAAATGGCCTACATAGATTATTATAATGTGCTGGGAGTGGATAAAAGTGCGGACGCAAAAGACATCAAGAAAGCGTATCGCAAACAAGCCAGAAAACTTCATCCTGATGTCAATCCGGGCGACAAAGATGCCGAACAAAAATTCAAAGAAGTCAACGAGGCCAATGAAGTGCTAAGTGATCCTGAAAAAAGGAAAAAATATGATAAATACGGCGAACATTGGGAGCATGCCGATGCGTTCGAAAAAGCGGGGGGTCAACAACAGTATCAACAGCCACATGGTAGCAGAGGTGGTTTTGGCGGCCAGGGAGGTGGTCAGCAGTTTACCTACAGTGGAGATACGGGTGATTTCTCAGATTTTTTCAGAGATATGTTTGGCGGTGGCGGTGGCCAGGCAGGGGGAGATCCATTCGCAGGCCGTTATCGACGTACAATGAAAGGTCAGGATTTCAACGCAGAAATTCAGCTTCCTCTGACAGAGATCCTCGAAGAAAAAAAGCACGTCATCAATGTGAATGGTAATAAAATAAGGATCACTGTACCATCAGGAATCGAAAATGGCCAGACCATCCGAATCAAAGGTCAGGGAGGCCCGGGAATAGAAGGAGGGCAAAAGGGAGATCTCTATCTCACCTTCCATATTACCAACAACACAACGTTCCAGCGACAGGGAAGTAATTTGATTGAAAATGTGCATCTGGATATTTACCAAGCTGTATTGGGTGCAGACGTTACAGTACAAACCCTTCATGGTATGATTAAAATGAAAATACCAGCCGGTACTCAGCCCGGTGAAACGATCCGATTGAAAGGGAAAGGATTACCTGTTTACAAAAACAAAGGAAAACATGGCGATCTTTTACTCCATACGCAGGTATCGATACCTAAAGAACTGACAGAGAAAGAAAATGAATTATTTACTGAATTGTCAAAATTGCGATAACCCATGAGCACTAAAGACTATATTCAATTGTATAAAATCATTCAGTTTCATGGTATTTCCCGACGGGAAGTGGATGAATGGACAGAATATGAATTCTTCCATATTCACAGAGAGTCAGACGAGGAATGGATTATGAGAGATGAACTGGATCAGATAGAAAAAGTCATTCGACTTTACAGAGATTTGGGTGTCAATAATCCGGGGATTGATATCATTCTCCGGTTAACACAGAAACTGGAAAGGATACAAGGTAATAGTGATGAGTTTTAATAGTAGAGTCGATTCCCACGACTGACCATACCGGACTTCTTGTCCACAAGTGCCATCGTACATAAAGCTCCGTCGAAGCCGCCCTATCCATGAACCAGTAATCACCAATCACCACTAATCATTAGCTAGCCAGTCCAGCTTAAATTTTACAAAAGTATTACGTGTATAATCATCCCGTTCAAAGAAAATGCCAATCTCGCCATTCTCAAGTACCGTCATGGAAGAATAGGCGGCAGAACCAGGATACACCGCTTTTCCTTCGGTCCAGGTCTTCCCTTCATCATAGCTAATACGCACCGTTAGATTTTTACGGCCCTTTTCGGAATTGGTGTTGGAAAAGAGCAGGCGATTGCGATCATCTCCCCGGCTTTTCGAAGAGTAGCGAATAATGCTGCCATTGTTCCCCGGATCGATTAATTCTGAAGCTTCTCTGCTCGTCCACGATTTTCCTTTATCATGAGAAACATGTACATACCGTCTGCCTCCTTTATTTACCCGGGAATTAATCATCCAGTCACCATTGTCCAGTTCCACAATTTTTGACTCATCTCCTATTTCAATAGGTGTGTCAATCAAAAACCAGGTTTTCCCATGATCTTTACTACCAAAGACATGAAGACCGCTATTCAGATTCACCAGGGTGTGAAGTAGCCATCCATCACGGCTCTGAATACCACGCCCAGACGTGATGAATTTAAAGTCATTGTGCCACTCCGGCTTTGCAATCTGATCAGTGATATCTTTAGGTTTGCTCCATGACTTTCCATTGTCGCTACTTTTAACGACGTGGAGATAATACACCTCCTTTTCTTTGTCGAGATCCATATAGTTATAAAACAGAAACAAATCTCCCGTCGCTTCATCCACGATCATCGATGGATCTGAAGCCGATTTACCATCCGGAAAATCCACCACGGTCTGAATGTCAGACCAGGAGTCACCGTTGTCCATGCTGCGACGCAGTACAATATTTATATCCCTGCTTCCGCGCAAGTCATTACAATCCGGGATCCGTTCATCAATTGCTGCAATCAAGTCACCATTAGGGGCGGTGATCAACGCAGGGATCCGGTAGCACTCTACATCCGCATTCTCAGCGGCTACGAAAAGGTCCTGGAATTCACTTATCCCGTCCCCCATATCTCCACTGGTCGGATTCATTTTCTTTGAACAGGAATATCCCAGAATTGCCACAGAAAAAATCAGTAATAAATATCGCATAGTAAATATTTAATTTTTATAAAGTTGGCAAACTATATGCACCCAAGGCTTCCTAACCTTTCTTCACTCCCATCAGCTCCGGTTTACGACGAAGGAGTCCGTACCGGGTAACGCGGCAAGCGTTATGGATATATCCCACAAACTCGATCAATCTTGTAAAGCTCGATAAATATAACACCTTTTCTGCTGTCGCACGGATCATCCATATGGGGAAGTAAAGTCTGGGACAAGCTCTACATTCATCGATGAGATCTGATTCAAATCGGAAAGTGTCGTATTGAATTCCTCCGCACCACCACCTATTCCATTACTCTGCGAGATAGATACATCCTCATTTAAGGCGAGCGTGGCACCAAATAACTGATTCTAGCAAATAGTTATACATATATACAATATGGCCTATCGCCGTAATCTTGTTATGTTGACCTGGTGGAATTGAAAAAAATAGTGGAAGAAGAGGCGGATAAGAATGTTTCTATATTTGATGTGGATCACGAAATTGCCTTCCATGGAAAATTGTATGAACTTTCCGGCAACAAAACATTAAGCCGCCTCCAAAGCCTGTTACTACCTTCCTTCCAATACATATATGACAACCACATCATTGCGCATTCCGAAGACGTTGCATTCATGTCACATAAGGAGCTTATTAATGAACTGGAACACGGAACTGCGGAATCCTTTCGGAACGGTATGCGCAAGCATTTGGAAAATCATTATTCCCGATTATTCGCTAGCTAAGATAATTGAAGGTCGAAAATGGAAAATTGAAAGTGGAGATAATGGAAAATGGAAAGTTGAAAACGGATTATCGGTGCAGCCTCTGTTTCGTGGTTTTTACAATGCTTGCTAAGAGTCTGATTATTTCCTGGATATCAGAGAACCTCGTCTCAGACATTGTGTCAGTTATGTAACCAGTATCATGAAGTAACATAATCCAATATTTCGTTTCATTTGCTTCTTTAAGTGCAATATTCATTTTATGCAAAAAATCAGCTTTAGATTGTGCATGCTCACCTTCCATAATCAATGCACCAACAACAGTCCCACTACGCAATAGTTGTTTGGACAAAACATACTCCTTCTTCTCTGACTGTAAAATCTTATATAATTCAATAACACGTATTGAAAATGCATATGCCTTATCCATCACAATACTCTTCTTCATATCCCAATGTAATAAAATCCTATTAAAATCTTTCCTATTGTTACGCCCCGTTCTCAATTTTCAACTCATCTAAGTTCTCCATTTTCAACTTTCAACCTTCAACTTATATGAGTAAGTAATCTTGCGTGGACTTCTGACGTCGACTGTATTTTATCTTTAGGGATCATCACAGGGAAATAAAGCCAGATAACCGAGTAGCTCAACCAACCAAAAGCACCATCTCACTCCATTT
>CAJDXA010000134.1_pt1 | contig 10192 bp, 10 predicted proteins | sample 7391711 | NCBI WGS metagenome assembly CAJDXA01 (sample SAMEA7055748, study PRJEB34461) | soil metagenome | biome: terrestrial ecosystem; feature: Peninsula; material: soil | place: Antarctica | collected 2016
TCGTGCGACTTCTTCATCCAAATGTTTTGGAAGCGTGTAAACCTTGTTTTCATACTTATCGTTGCTCTCCCATAGTTCCATCTGTGCCAAGGTCTGATTCGTAAAGGAATTGGACATAACAAAAGACGGGTGACCAGTAGCGCATCCCAGGTTAACGAGGCGACCTTCAGCCAGGACAATTACATCCGAGCCATTGATGGTATATTTATCAACCTGTGGCTTAATTTCGATCTTGGTATCTCCATAGTTTTTATTGAGCCATGCCATGTTAATCTCATTGTCAAAGTGGCCAATATTACATACTACGGCTTTATCTTTTAGTAAAGGGAAATGTTCTTCTGACACTACGTTTTTATTCCCTGTCGCTGTTACGATAATATCAGCTTCCGGGGCAGCATCGATCATTTTTTTGACTTCATAACCGTCCATAGCAGCCTGAAGAGCACAAATTGGGTCAATCTCGGTGACGATTACACGGCAACCTGTTCCACTTAACGAAGCTGCAGAACCTTTACCCACATCACCATACCCGGCAACGACGGCGACCTTACCGGCCATCATTAGATCTGTGGCACGTCTGATGGCATCCACCAAGGATTCACGACATCCATATTTATTGTCAAACTTGGATTTGGTCACTGAATCATTGACATTGAATGCGGGTATCGGCAATTCTCCTTTCTTTTCGAGTTCGTAAAGACGATGCACTCCGGTAGTCGTTTCTTCGCTCACACCCTTTATGCCCTGGACAAGTTCGGGATAATTTTCAAAAACTATGGCGGTAAGATCCCCTCCGTCATCAAGAATCATATTTAGTGGCTTGTTTCCTTCAAAAGCAAACAAAGTTTGCTCGATACACCAATTATATTCTTCTTCGGTTTCACCTTTCCAAGCAAAAACAGGGACACCCGTTTCCGCAATAGCTGCTGCAGCATGATCCTGCGTTGAAAATATATTGCAAGAAGACCAGCTGACTTCTGCACCTAGTTCAAGGAGAGTTTCTATCAAAACAGCTGTCTGAATGGTCATATGAAGGCAACCAGCGATCCGGGCTCCCTTGAGCGGTTTTGAAACACCATATCGTTCACGTAAGGACATCAATCCTGGCATTTCGGCTTCCGCCAGTTCAATTTCACGTCGACCCCATCCTGCCAACTGAATATCTTTGACTTTGTAGTTTAATTTGGTATCTACAGACATACTAAATAAGTTGTGATTAATAAATAAATAATTGTGTGCAAAGGTATTAATTTTCGCTCACTTCGAGATACAAATTCATGATTTGTTCGGTAAGGACAGCGCCATTAAATTGCCTTAGATGCTCAGAAACCTTAACAGGGTCAGGACGAGAATGTTCCAGACTGCGAATGATACCATCAGCAATGGAATCTATGTTATCGGGTTGAACGTATACCGGCAAGTCGCCTCCGGCCTCGGGCATGGAACTGACAGAGGAGGTCACCACTTTGGAGCCACTTGCTAATGCTTCCAATACTGGCAAGCCAAAGCCCTCGTATAAGGAAGGATATATTACACTTGCTGATAATTGATAAAGCATGGGTAAATGATGAAATGGAACCGGAAGTCTGAGTTGCACCCATTTATGGAGGTTTTTTGAATGGATATACTTCTCGAGCTGCAGTTTGTATTGATTTCCACTACCAAATATGAGTAGTGGAATTTTGTTTGCTTCGGGTAATCGTTCCCAGGCTTGAATCATTCGAAGTATGTTCTTTCTCTTCATCAAGGCGCCTACATAAAGCAAGAATTGTTCAGGTAAGTTATATTCCTTTTTGATAAGAGCAAGTTGATCTGCTGGTCTACTTTGTTGATTGAATTGGCCATCAATCGTCTGATAAATCACTTTGATTTTATCAGGATCAGCCTTAAATCTGTTAATGAGATCGTGTTTTGTGGCCTCACTAATTGCAATAATTTTTGAAGATTCCCGGATGCACATATTGGTCTTCATCCTGTAAATAAATCGGTCATGCCAGGGAAAGTCTTCTTTGACGATATCAAAAATAACATCATGAATTGTCACCACTGATGGAACGCCTGTTTTATTTATGCCGATGGGTAATTCGTTGGATAACCCATGAAATAGGTCTATTCCTGATTTTCTTATATCCCTGTTAATTCCAAAACTCCTCCATAGCGGGTTGTTTCCCGAAGGAGCAATGATGGAATCAGATGCATATAGATGAGAATAAGCCGCCTGCTTATCGGGCGTGAAATAGAAGAACTGTTCTTCAGGATAATAAGTTTTTAGATTGCGTGTGAGCGTTCTTGCGTAATTTCCTAATCCCGTATGATTTTGAAAAGCCCGCTTGGCATCAAATCCTATTTTCATTGATTAGTATTTGGTTCGGCAACAGATAGGGAAGGAAGAAGCATGGGAGGGAAATCTTTACGGCTGGCTTTCTGGAGAACCTCAGTAGTCTGTTGGATGGTTTCTTCGATGGGTGTAAATGAAAACCCCAGCGATTTGATCTTCTTGTTTTCGTAGTGAAAATCCTGGTAGGCATTTCGTACACTGTCAGCAGTGATAACAGGTTTAGATCCTGAGATCTTAGATTTCAAAGCTTCCAGTAAGACAATAGTTTTTGCAATCCATTTGGGTGCTTTTGTGGTGGGAGCCGCGGTACTTAAGCCATCGGCCATCCATGTAAATATTTGATTAAAGCTATAGTTTGATTCATTTATTATATACCCTTGATTAACAACGCGTAAATCCATCATTGATACAGCGATCCTGGCCACATCCCTGACATCGACAAACCCTGTACTTCCCGGTGTATAATATTTTAATCCTTTGTGAATTTGCATAAACAACCGGCAGGAGGAGGAGAACCAGTCTCCGGCTCCCAGGACTATGGATGGATTGAGGATAACGGCCTTTTGTCCTTCAGCTATACCTCGCCATACTTCCATTTCGCCTAGATGTTTACTCCGACCGTAGTGAGAAATATGGCGGTCATCGGACCATTTCGTTTCTTCCGTAATGGGTTGTCCTTGTCTGGTTTTAGCCAGTGCGCCGATAGAGGATATATGTATTAACTTTGGTATATTATGTTCCAGGCAAGCATTGACTATGGTTTCAGTACCCAGGACATTGATTTCGTATAGTTTATCTTTATCGGCTGGTGCAAATGAAACGAGGCCTGCCGCATGGATGACTATTTCTGAACCTTTGATCAAATCATATATAAGGTCAATATCTTGTAGGTCAGCAAAATGCCAGGTTATGTGTGATTCGAAAGGTTCTACCAACCTCATATCGCTTTTCTTTCTTCGGATCGCATGAATATTTACATAACCCCGCGTGACTAATTCCCGGAGGATGTAGCTGCCTATAAACCCGGTTCCACCGGTCACGAATATCTTGTCATTTTTCTTCATGAAAAATTTATTGCTGTAGTTCGAGCGTATATCTCGCAACGGAATCGATTTGTTCTTCTGAAAGAACCCCTTCAAACCCCATCATTGTAACCCTCCCATATCTAATTATTTCAATACGTCCTTCCAGAGATAAATGAGACTGGGAAAGATCCAAAGCAGCATTTGCAGCTAGCCGTCCATCTACACCGTGGCAATTGACACAGTATACCTGGTATATTTTTTTCCCGGACTTCAATTCCTCAGATGAATTGCACTGTGCCAATCCCAGAATAATGATCGTAATGAAACCTGCAAGGACCAGGCTCTTTATTCTAATAAGATGAAACATTTGCGGTTTATTGTTTTAAAAGTATTTCCATTTGAACCCTAAAATTGCTGTAAAGATATGGGGATTCGATAGTATGCACTGATTTATTGGAAATTCTTTTAACCAATATTATTGAGCGTTAGGTGAGTAGCGTTCAGAAGTTTTTTGACGTTTTTATCATTTTCTGCCTGTGCATATACGCGTAAGACGGGCTCAGTACCGGATGGCCGGATCATGACCCAATCTCCATTTTCGAGTATATACTTGAAACCATCCAGATTTTCTTCATGTTCCACCTTGAAATCTTCAAAATGAGTAATGGGATGGTTCTCGAGATGTCGAAGTATACTTTGCTTTTTTTCTTCGCTTATATTTAGATCATCACGGTCACAGGTGAATCGTCCCACTTTGTCATAAATTTCCTGAATAAGCTGCGTCAGGGATTTTCCTGTTTTGGCCATATATTCGAAAATGACAAGACCAATCCATATACCATCTCTTTCCGGAATATGACCTGCTACGGCTATCCCACCGGACTCTTCGCCTGCGACGATAATATCCACTTCCTGAATACGCTTGACAATGTACTTAAATCCGATTTTAGTGATTTCTACATCCAGACCATACATTTCAGCCAGTTTCTTCACCTTGTCCGTCACGGAGAATGTTACGATGACTTTACCTTTGATGTTTTTATACTGGTAAAGGTATTCGAGTAAGAGAAGCAACAAATGATGAGAGTCCACAAATCGACCATTTTCATCATACATACCAATCCTGTCAGCGTCTCCGTCATTAGCAAGACCTACATCAAAAGACCCTGGATTATCCCGGATTAGTGAGGAAAGCTCCTGCAGATTCCGGTCAATAGGTTCGGGGGCCTGACCACCGAACGATGGATTATATTCACAATGTAACAGATGAGCCCCGGGAAATAATTGCCTGACAGCGTTTTGTCCTGCTCCATACATCGCATCATAGGCGACTTTCAAGCCTCTATCCTGTATAGCCTGCAAGTCAAAGGATTCCCTTACCTTATCCAGATACATTCCTTCTAAATCTTCAAAATTGATCAGGTTCTTATTTTTCATAGTCGGAAGGTCCATGACGGGCACGGATGGTTGATCCGGTATCAATTTCTCAACGGCCTCCACTTCTGAGGGTATACTTGATCCTCCAAATTTTGATTTCAGTTTATAACCGTTATATAAAGGCGGATTATGGGAAGCGGTAATAACGATACCCAGATCAGCTTTGAGTTCCCGGACCGCTAATGAAATCATAGGTGTGGAAGAGAATCCCGCGCTGCTTAATACCACATGAATATCTCTGGCAGCCATAACTCCCGCCACAAGTTCGGAAAATTCCTTTCCCTGAAATCGGCAATCATAACCAATGACCACTTTCTTCATACTCCTATCGTGCATGTAAGCAGCGGTACCTTCAGCTACCCGGCGCAAATTATAATACGTATATTCATCTGCTATAATAGCGCGCCATCCGTCAGTTCCAAACTTTATTTTCATGATCTTTTTTTTATGAAAGGCAATATAAATATTAATTTGAATAATAGGAGATCGCTACTTTTAATATTGATGTCTATGGTCAACAGACGATGGATTCGTAAAACCAAAGAGCAAAAGCAGGTAATCTGAAATCTAGTATGGATTAATCCTTATCTTTAGGGTAGTAAAACGAATTTATTCAGACGACTTTACTTCAATAATCGGCTTCTTAGAAGAGTAATAGGGATATAATAAAAGGATATGTCAAAATATAAGGATGGATATCGGCACCGGGGAATGCGGCGTCAGCTGATAAAATCACTGGAGCAAAAGGGGATTAATAATCAAAAAATATTAGATGTCATGGAGAAAATTCCACGACATTATTTTTTTGATACCGGTTTCGATGACTGGGCATATAAAGACGTTGCTTTTCCGATCGGTGAAGAACAGACAATCTCTCAACCTTATACGGTTGGTTATCAGACTAACCTGCTTGACGTGAAGAAGAACGATAAAATCCTGGAAGTGGGTACGGGAAGTGGATATCAGGCCGCCATCTTACATGACCTGGGAGCCAGGGTTTATACCATCGAACGACATGAGAGTTTGTATTCAAAGACCAAAGAACTTCTGGAAGAACTGGGATATGGAAGGATCCGAACGTTTCTGGGAGACGGATATCAGGGATTACCCCGTTATGCACCATTTGATAAGATCCTGATCACAGCAGCACCCGACCAAATCCCAGAAGGACTGCAAGAACAGTTAGCGGTAGGTGGATATATGATTTTTCCATTGGGTGGACAGAATGAATCTCAACAAATGATCCGGTTGACGAAAACAGAAGGGAAGCCTTTGATTGAGAAATTTGATTATTTCCGGTTTGTACCTATGGTGAGGGGAGTAAGCTCAAAGAGTGGATAGAGGCGATGGAGCTCAAAGCTCAAAGAAAAGAAGCTGAAAGTATTAAGCAAGAATCTAAAAGGGCCAAGATGAAAGCAAGATGACTCAAAGAAAGGCAGCGCTGAGGGCTAGGCAGTAAGGCTGAAAGAAAGTTAAGCTTAAGGTGCTAAAGGGATCGGCAAGCCCGTGGGAAAGGAAGTGCTTGAGAGGGATTACCGAGCCCGGATTTAGTTTAAATATATACGCTCAAAGACTCAAGTGAAAAAACTTAAAGAACTTAGATCAAAACTTATCTAGGTTGAAGTAGAAGGCAAGAGTGGAACTATTGTCGATTAATAGAATTGATCAATCCTTTAATCATGGAGGCAATTTCGATGGCATCCGCTTCCAGTTGCTCCAAATCTTCCTTTGAGATCCAATTTCGTTTTTCAAATAATATAGCCAGAGTTACTGTTTCATACAACGAGCCTCGGGCAATGTATAAATATTGGGTAAACTCTTTTCGGGAATTCCTTCCTTTACCTTCAGCAATGTACATGGGGACTGAAGTTGATGAAGATTCAAATTGCTCGATAAGTCTATAGTGCCTTTGGGTTGAATTAAGATTTTCACATAGCGAAATTGAATGGTCTGCAAATGCAATGGCCTTATGCCAAACTTTCAAATCTTTGAAGGCAAAGTCTTTTAACATGATAGTTTATGACTTCTAGATTAATAAGGCTTCCTTTCTTTCTGCTTGTATCTTTGAGCTTTCAGCTTCTTCCTTTGAGCTCTTATTTATAACACTTCTTCAAGAACGCCAGCCTGTTTTTTAATATTTCCCGGATTTTATGTAGCGGAGCAGCGGTATCCTGCAGCAATGGATGTTGCCAGATCGGCTTGATTCGGTTGGGATGAATCCGGAGGGCCATGACTTCCAAAGACAGATCTTCCAGAGTGAATGGCAATTCGGACCATTGCTGCACAAATTTTTCCCATACCATATCCGAATCTGCTTCATCCAGAAATGGATGAATTCTTTTTAACAGGTCAATATAGGTCTGATCGAAGGAAGAAGTAGGATCCGAAATAAAGATATTCAGTATTCGGATGGCCGTTTTGGAATTAAGAGCTTCTGTCAATACGGGATCAATAAGAAGAGACGGAGAATCCTTTACCAGATGGAACAAAGTTTCCTGGGACCGGTGCAAAATGGCGGCTTTCAAAAGAGAAGACCGATACTCTGTTCGGAAGGAGGCGGTGTGCATTTCAAGATAATCATCCGGAAATCATCCGGATCGGTTAAAGAAACCAGAATATTTATCCTGGTGGTTTCATCGGCGAGGCTCTCAAGGTCCTTCCAGGAGACCGGTCGGAGAAGTTGATCTGTCAAAACGTCGATGTCCGGATTTTTAAGATGCTCAAGAAGACTATTTTTTATAGTTTCATAGATTTCTTCTCTTTTTCGCTGGATACAGGATTTCAATGCTGCCAGCCGGACAGGCTTACGGGAATGGTTAATTTGAGACTTGATAAACTGCCGGGTTTCTGGTGAGGAATCTTCATGAAGGATTTCTAATAACCGGGCTTGTTGGATTGGGGAAACATCCTGATAAATAGTATAAATATAAGTTGCTGTGCGCATTGGAAGTATTCCTATTCGACAAAGGAGGTTCTGATAATATCCGGGGCTACCAATTTCCAGAGTAATGTCGGGATGAAAAACCTGCGCCATGAAGCTCCATTCCTTATGATCCATCGCCAACGCAATGATCAATTCCGGGTGTTGTTGGAAAATACTTTCCCATAATCCGGGATGATTCGATATCCAGTTTAGGATACCGGGGAGTAGCGAAGGAGGCAATACCTTTTTATTACGACGGAGATGGTAAACGATATTCTTTATAAACAACTCCGGATGGCCTGCATTCAGCAAGTATGAAATTTCATTTTCAGCTGGAAGAGAAGTTGTTTCTCTTAAAATGGATGTGTTGGCTGGGGTCTTATTGTATAAATGCAGCATTCTGGTAAAACGATGCTCTATCAATCGGGTGAAAAACTCTTCATATTCTTCCGGATTGGACTCTGGATGTTTTAGTAGCAGTTGTGTGCGTAGAATCTCGTGTGATTTGGAAGTCAATGAATCATAGTTTTACTAAAATATGTAGTGCGAATTACTGTAAAAACCAAGTGTTGAAATTATTTGGGATAATCAAGGTTCTCTTTTGCCATTCCATTTAAAACGCTATCTTTGCGCAAAATTTAGATAGTTCGATTACCCAATTTAATAATTTATATGGCAAATATAGGTAAAGTAAAGGCAGTTATTGGTCCTGTTGTGGACGTGAGTTTTCAGGGTGAAAATTCAAAAATACCTGAAATACTTAACGCTCTGGCGATCAAACGCGAAGGACTTGAGGATTTGATTCTTGAAGTACAGCAACATCTGGGTGAAGACAGTGTGCGGGCAATAGCGATGGATGCTACCGATGGGCTGATCAGAGGCCAGGAAGTCATCGATACAGGAGCTCAGATCAGTATGCCTGTGGGTGAACAGATCAAGGGACGTTTATTCAATGTAGTAGGTGAACCTATTGACGGACTCCGACCTACAGAAAAAGGAGATACTGCTTACTCCATTCACCGTAAGCCACCTGCATATGAAGATCTATCTACGGATTCTGAGGTGTTATACACCGGGATTAAAGTGATTGATCTGGTAGAACCATACGCCAAAGGGGGCAAAATCGGATTATTTGGAGGTGCAGGAGTAGGGAAGACTGTATTGATCCAGGAGCTTATCAATAACATTGCGAAGGGATATGATGGTATATCCGTATTTGCAGGAGTAGGGGAACGGACGCGGGAAGGTAATGACCTTATGCGTGAGATGCTGGAAGCTGGAATTATAAGATATGGTGATGCCTTCATGGAATCCATGGAAGCAGGTGGCTGGGATTTATCCAAAGTCGATTATGAGGAATTGGAAAATTCCAAAGCAACCTTTGTGTTTGGTCAGATGAATGAACCTCCCGGAGCCCGGGCACGTGTTGCTTTGTCAGGTTTAACTATAGCAGAATATTACCGCGATGGTGATCTGAGTGATCCTGCCGGCGGACGTGATATACTTTTTTTCGTAGATAATATTTTCCGGTTTACACAGGCTGGATCTGAGGTCTCAGCTTTACTGGGACGGATGCCTTCGGCGGTAGGTTATCAACCTACACTAGCGTCAGAAATGGGTTTCATGCAGGAGCGGATTACTTCCACTAAGCGGGGATCCATTACATCTGTACAGGCTGTTTATGTGCCTGCGGATGACCTGACTGACCCGGCGCCAGCAACGACTTTCGCACACCTGGATGCCATTACAGTATTAAGTCGAAAATTGGCTTCCCTCGGGATTTATCCGGCCATCGATCCATTGGAGTCTTCTTCTCGGATCCTGAGTCCTCAGATCCTGGGTGAAGAGCATTACAATACTGCACAGCGGGTGATTAATCTGCTTCAGCGAAATAAAGAATTGCAAGATATCATTGCGATTCTTGGTATGGAAGAACTTAGTGATGAAGATAAAATAGTGGTTCACCGTGCACGCCGGGTGATGCGATTCCTGTCACAGCCGTTCCACGTAGCGGAAGCTTTTACCGGCTTGAAAGGAGTATTGGTGCCAATTGAAGAGTCGATTCGTGGTTTTAACATGATCATGGATGGTGAGGTCGATGAATATCCTGAAGCAGCCTTTAACCTGATAGGAACTATCGATGAAGCCATCGAGAAAGGTAAGAAATTGATTGCAGAAGCTGAAAAATCCTAATAAATGGTAATTGATATATTAACACCTGATGAAAAGTTGTTTTCTGGTGAGATAGAGTCGGTTACGGTGCCCGGTATAAATGGCAGGTTCCAAATCCTGGAAAACCACGCACCGATTGTGTCGGCCTTGGCAAAGGGGACAGTTGAGATCAAGCGACCTGGTGGAGAACTTGAAAGTTTCCAGATCGAACAGGGTTTTATCGAAGTTTTAAAGAACGAGGTATCCTTGCTGGTTCATACTCCGAAAGAGATTTAGGAGTTAGAGTTTAGGACGCTT
>CAJDXA010000062.1_pt1 | contig 10148 bp, 5 predicted proteins | sample 7391711 | NCBI WGS metagenome assembly CAJDXA01 (sample SAMEA7055748, study PRJEB34461) | soil metagenome | biome: terrestrial ecosystem; feature: Peninsula; material: soil | place: Antarctica | collected 2016
CTTTACCGATGTGGGAAATGTACTCGTAACGATGACCGTGACGGATGAAAATGGAAATACCAGCACCTGTTCCTCCACGGTTACCGTGGAAGATAATATTCCGCCTATCGTCCGAACCCGGGATGTAACAGTGATATTGGACAAATATGGGGAAGCGTCGGTGGATGTCGACAAAATCAATAATGGAACTACAGACAATGGCATCATCACCCGAATGTGGTTGGAAGGATTGACGGAGTATGATTGCGGTGATATTGGTGAACACGAAGTGGTGCTTAAAGCCGAAGATCAAAGCGGGAATGTGGGCAACTATAATTCCTTTGTGACGGTGAAATTATATAAACCAGACTTTGAGAGCATGCTGGGCCTGGCGGATGGTGATACCCTTCATCAGGTAAATTGCCAGGTGCCCCGGGAAATTGCTCTCAGTGGTGAAGACCGTGCGATTATTCAAAAATATGGAACGATCACATCGCATATATACAGAGTCGATCCACCGGAAAATGCTCCCTGGAGCCAGTATGCCGTGTGGAAACATGAGCTGGTCATGAAAGATGCCTGTGCTCACACGTATCGATTCACCTTTTACCAGGCACTCTATGATCTGGATCCACCGGTATTCCAGTATTTTCCTTATGATACTACGGTGGCTTCAACAACTGATGTGCCGGAGATCTATGAAGGAGTTAAGATTCTCGATGTGTGCCAGTATGTAGCATGGGATACGGTGATGACCATGCCTGTACTTGATCAGGTGAGTGGAGATACCCTCGGGTTCACCCGTCGCTGGATGGCACGAGATCCATCGGGTCATGAGAGTTTCCGGGATCAGATGATTTGGATTGGCACAGGCGCTCAGGAGCAGTACGGTCTGATCACTGGACGTATAGCTAGTGAAAATCAAATACAGAATGCCCGATTTGCCGGAGAGGCCGGCATCAATGACATTCCTGTAAGCTTGTATCGGCTGGATACTTTGGCTGAGACAAGAACCTGGGTGGATTCCTGGACGACCGGAGACTGGATGAGTACACAGGGTACCTATTATTTTACACCGAAAAAACCTGGTATCTATCAAGTAAAGATCGATTCAGCACTTTGTCTCGTGGACACCTTGAAGTTTGACCGGGATCTCTGGTCAGATACGCTGGAATTAGCAGCTGGTGAATCCCTGGATCAAGGCTGGATCATCACGCATCCTTGTGCCAGTGTGGAAGTGATTGATCCATTGGCAGAAGAGGAAGAACCGGTCGTTCAGGCAAAAACAGATGGTACCCTTCGAGAAAATGAACCGATAAAGAGCGCGGACTCAGACTGGACCCTTTATCCCAATCCAACACAAGGGAATCTCTATATTGATATCCGCAGCGATGAGATGTATGATTACCGGTTGTATGACGCACTCGGACGGTCTGTGAAGGATGGCTTTTATCAACGAGGGCAGATCATCGACATATCAGGACTCAATGGAGGTTTTTACTATCTTCAGTTGAGTATAAAGGATCAAATGCTTGGAATGAAAAAGGTTCTGTTGATTTCAGAATTCTGATTTATAATAGGTAATTCTGACTAGTTAATAAGATCTCCGCAGATGAATTTTTGCGGAGATTTTTTTGTGGTTATTGGTCGAAGAGCCTGTCCGCCTGACGGAAAGTTGCATCGGTAGGCTGCCCCGGTACGCGCCCGCATGGGCGGGCGAGCATGACTGAAAAGGGTCTCGTCCAAAACGAGACCAAAGCAACTCAATATTGCTTTGGTGAAGGAACCAAAACATCCTTGTTTTGAGTGAGCTGGGTACTCTTATCCACTATTCTTGTCTTGTCTTGTCTTGTCTTGTCTTGTCTTGTCTTGTCTGGGCTGAGCCGAGACAGAACATGACTGGTAAGCTACCCTAAAGCCTTTAATTAGTATTGTCTTTTACCGATGAAATCAATTAACTGAAACAAGGCTGATCGGGCAGGTGTGTCAGGATGTTGGTTAAGTATCTCACGTGCAATATCCAGATGTTCATTCATTTTCGCTTCCGTATAGGAAACGCCGTCTCCATGAAGAACTTTGTCAATTACGAATTGTACCCTTTCACTTGATTTTTTCCGTTTTTTTAGGGCACGGACAATTTTGCGCCTGGTTTTTTTATCTGTATTGACGAGGGTATGGATCAATGGTAAGGTGATCTTTTTCTCTCGGATGTCATTTCCAGTAGGTTTGCCTGTCTTATTATTCCCGTAGTCGAACAGGTCGTCCTTCATCTGAAAAGCAACACCGATGTGATGCCCAAACCGGAACATATCATCGATGACCAGGTTTTCCTGGTCGGTTGCTGAAGACATAGCACCTGCCTTGCACGCAGCAGCCAGCAATGAAGCTGTCTTGCGCTCTATGATTTCAAAATATTCGTTTTCGGTGATGTTAAGTTGACGCGATTTTTCAATCTGAAGCAATTCGCCTTCACTCATAAGCCGGACCGCATCAGATACTGTTTCAAGAATGTCGTAATCCTTATGCTTTACAGCTAAAAGCAAACCCTGAGCTAACAGATAATCTCCGATAAGAACGGCTGCTTTTTTTTTCCATAAAGCAAAAACACTGAAGAATCCACGTCGTTCCAAAGCATCATCCACCACGTCATCATGAACCAGGCTAGCTGTATGAAGGAGTTCCACCAAACTGGCGGCCCGGTAGGTTTTCTCTACAATCCCTCCTGCTATTTCTGCACTCAGCAATACCAGCAAAGGCCGAATTTGCTTGCCTTTATGGCGCGTGAGATAATGAGTGATTCTATTGAGCAAGGGTACAGAGCTCTTCATAGAGTCCTTGAACTCCTTTTCAAAGAATTTCAATTCTTCTTTGACGGGGGTTTTTATGTCGTCAAGATGTCCGGGCATACATGGAATTATAAGATAGCGCAAGATAGAAAAAATAATATAGTCATTGATAAGTTATATAGGAGCGTGGAAGAAATATATAAGGCTGTTTTCGTTACATTTGCGCGAAATTGATTAGTTATTGTGCTACTATACCTGCGGGAAAATAGAATTCAAAACTATTTTTTTGTCTTAATATACGTTCTGTTATTGAGGCTCCACACCTTTTTTTATGATTATGGAGCTGCTTATGGGGAATCCATTTTATATGACATGTTTGATCTTTCATTTGCAGAGAATCAAATTTGGTATAAGATATTGGGGATCCTTCTGGTTTTTTATCATGTGATAATGATCAATCGTTTGTCTTCGATTAATCTTCTATCCTATTCCAATTCTTTATTTCCGGGAGTATTCTACGTTTTGATTCTTTCCCTGATTCCAGAGATACATCCTCTGAGTACCGTTTTGGTGGGAAATACTTTTATAATTCTTGCCACATCCGAGATGTTTCAAACGGTTCACCGGAATCAAAGATCCAAACGACTTTTCAATGCGGGATTTTTTATAGCCTTAGCGGTATTCATAGATTTGAATTTTATCTATATGTTGCCCTTTTTTATAATCGCCGCCAATTCCATCATCCTGGTTCGGATACGGGATATAATCTTATATGTGCTGGGTTTTCTTACTCCAGTCTATTTTTTACTGGCATATTGGTTTTTGATCGGTCATATTAATTCCGGCATGCAGTATATCTCAGCGCATTTACAGCTGTTTCAATATGATTTTATCTATCAGGATTACGGGATTATCAAAGCAGGGATAATTGGGCTATTGGTATTGTTTTTACTTGTTTTTTTCAATGCGGTGGTAACACGGACCAATATATTTGTGCGTAATAAACTTACCTTCTTATTTTATCTTATGGTGTTTTCCGTGGTAGTTTTTGGCTTGACTTTCCATACACGACTGGAAGACCTGCAACTCATCATTTTTCCTCTCGGGGTATTGATCGCATTGTATCTTGTTAGTCTCAAGAAAGTGAGTATTGCGGAAAGCTTCCATTTGATACTATTGTTATTGGTTTTATTGTTTCAATATTTTTTGAAATAACACCTGATCCAGGGAAACTATATTTCGTCCAAAAGATTGTATCTTTGCTCTGAATTACCATTTTGGAATGTCCACCTCTATCGGTGAATAGACATTATTTTAAATATAAAAAACAATAAGACAATGAAGTTTGGTGTAGTTGTATTTCCCGGATCCAATTGCGATGATGACATGGTGTACGTATTGGATAAACTATGTGGCAGAACGGTACGGAAAATCTGGCATAAAGAATATACGCTGGAGGGATTTGGTCCGGAGGATTGCATCATTTTACCCGGTGGGTTTTCCTATGGGGACTATTTGCGTTGCGGTGCCATAGCCCGGACTTCACATATCATGGAAGCGGTTATCCGCCATGCCCGGGAAGGTGGATACGTTTTTGGCATTTGCAATGGATTTCAGATTTTGTGCGAAGCTGGTCTGCTTCCGGGAGTCTTAATGGCCAATGAAAACCAGAAGTATATTTCCAAGAATATTCATCTACGAGTAGAGACAGATCAACGTCTTTTAACAAATTCATTGGACCAGGGAACCGTACTTACGATGCCGGTAGCTCATGGAGAAGGACGTTATTATTGTGATGAAGAGACTTTGGCAGAACTACAGCAGAACGATCAAATACTTTTCCGTTACTGCAGTAGTGAGGGAGTGGTGAATGCATCTTCTAATCTTAATGGGAGCATAGATCACATTGCCGGTATTTGTAACAGGCAAGGCAATGTATTTGGTATGATGCCCCATCCGGAACGCGCTTCGGAATCCGTAGTGGGACAGGAAGGTGGTCGTGTCTTGTTTGAAAATTTATTTAAAATCCCTGTTCAACAGGCATGATTCATTAAGGTGGCGTTAAATCACTGATAATGAACCACTTTGTTTGCCCGATTTACCTATTTTGCAGGGTAATTAAGAGGATTATATCATGATACGACATACTGCTTTTCTGACTTTATTCTTTCTAAGTTTGTCTCTCTCTGTTTTCGGACAAATTGAGAATCCTGTAGACTGGTTATTTTCTAAGAAACATATAGATGGTGACAAGTGGGAGCTCGTCTTTACAGCTCACATCGATGAAGGCTGGAGTGTTTATTCACAGTTTTTGGATGATGGAGGTCCTGTACCTACTTCGATCAATTTTGAAACCAAGAATGGGTTTAAGATTCTGGGAAAGGCCGCTGAATCCGGTACCAGGGAAGAAGGATATGACAAGATATTTGAGATGGAAGTGGTCAAGTATCAGAATAAGCTGACCATTGTGCAGGAAGTGGAACTGGATCCTTCCACCCGGGATATTACCGGTTTTGTAGAGTTTATGACCTGTGATGAAACCCGTTGCCTGCCTCCCACACCTGTGGAATTCGATTTCCGGTTTGAGAAAACATCCGGTGAAACAGGAGATTTGAATGGAGGAGGTTCCCTGCAAATAGATAAAAAAAAAGATGAGGGAGATCGATTTGGATCAATAGATGGCTCAAATTTACCCTTTGCCTCCATGTCCAATTCCGCTCCTGGTGGTGGTATGGAAAAACCGGTGACGTGGACAGCCCGGGTGGAAAACTATGACCGTTCCAGTCAGAGAGCTACTTTGGTTTTTGAAGGAAAGATTGATGAAGGTTGGACCGTTTATTCCAGCTCTATGCCTGATGAGGCCGGACCCATTCCAATGAACATTGTAATAAATGAAGGTACTGCAGGCTACCAAATTTCAAAAATAAAAGAAAGTGCGGACGAAGTCATCGAGGCGTATGATGATATTTTCGAGGTGGATGTGGTTAAGATAAAAAAAGGATTTTCACTTTCCAGAGACATTACCTTTACATCAGATGCCCTTCCCCTGGAAGGAAGCATTGAATATATGGCTTGCACAGATGTCAATTGTATCTTTCCTCCACCATTGACATTCCAGTTTGACCCGGTGACGGGAAAAATCGATCTGATAGATCCGGATGCAGCAGACCCGAACGAAGTAGTCACTGAGTCTGAAATAACGGCGGGTTTATTAGCTTATTATGACCTCAATCCCGAATTATTGGGACATCAGGAAGCCATAAACTGCATCGCAGAAGAAGATAATCATACCCTGATTCAAGGATCAGGAAACACCCGTATTTTTATACTTGGATTTCTGGGAGGATTACTGGCCTTGCTTACACCATGCGTGTTTCCCATGATTCCGCTTACGGTGAGTTATTTTACCAAAAGTGATAGTAAAAAATCTGGTGGAATCGGAAAAGCTGCGTTATATGGTGGTTCTATTTTAGCCATCTACCTGCTCTTTAGTATTCCTTTCCATTTCTTGGATACCATCAACCCGGATATCCTCAATAATATTTCAACGAATGTAGGACTGAATGTTTTCTTTTTTCTAATCTTCATGTTCTTTGCATTTTCGTTCTTTGGTTTTTATGAGTTGACTTTGCCAAGTTCCTGGACCAATAAAGTGAGTAAAGCTGAAGGAATCGGTGGATTCGTGGGGATCTTTTTTATGGCCTTGACATTGGCGCTGGTATCTTTTTCATGTACAGGCCCTATTCTTGGTTCTCTTCTGGCAGGTTCACTCAGCTCGGATGGAGGAGCTATGCAGTTGACCTTGGGAATGGGTGGCTTTGGACTGGCATTAGCGCTGCCTTTTACATTGTTTGCTGCTTTCCCTACCGTGATGAATAAGCTGCCACGATCCGGTTCCTGGTTAAATACGGTCAAGGTCGTCATGGGCTTTCTGGAACTTGGACTGGCATTTAAGTTTCTCTCCAATGCTGATTTGGTTCAGCACTGGGGTTTATTGAAAATCGAGCCCTTCCTGATTATCTGGGGAATAATTTCAATTGGACTAGGACTTTATCTCTTTGGATTTATTCACTTTCCTCATGATTCCAAAGGCCAAAAAATTTCCATCTCCCGGAAATCACTGGGAGTGCTTTCGCTGGTATTTGCTGTTTATCTTTTTAGCGGTTTCCGCTACAACGATGAAACTAAAACTTTTACTTCGCTGACCCTGCTCAGCGGACTCGCTCCGCCAGTAGGCTATAGCTGGATACATCCCAATGATTGTCCCAATAACATAAACTGCTTTAAGGATCTGCAGGAAGGGCTGGCTTATGCCAAGAAAGTAAATCAACCGGTCATCATTGACTTCAGCGGATACGCGTGTGTCAACTGCCGTAAGATGGAGGAGCATGTATGGCCAAATATGGGTATCAAGCAATTAATGCACGAGGATTTTGTTCTGATCTCCCTCTATGTGGATGATCGTACTGAATTGCCCGAAAGTCAGCAGGTCAGTCTGGCGAAATACACGGGAGGCGAAAGGAAATTACGCACAGTAGGGGATAAATGGCACTTTTTCCAGACGGAGTATTTTAAGAATAATTCTCAGCCGCTGTATGCCCTTGTTGGACCCGATGGGAAATTGTTGAATAAACCGGTGGGTTATACCCCTTCCGTAGCAGATTTTAGGGATTTCCTTCAATGTGGACTGGATGCTTATAAGGAGAAAAAAGACGGTGCGTTGATAGGGGTAAGGTAGGTAGGTGTTAGGGCGCTGCGCTGATAGAATTTAGGTAAAAAGTTATTGAGTTACTGGGTTATTGGGTGGAATTTAACCCACAAACTATAACCCACCACCTCGTAATTCGTAATTCGTAATTCGCAATTCTCCCTTGTCAATTGTCCATTTTCAATTCAATAAGTATTCTTTTCGCATGATAAATATGCCGTAAAGCACCAACGATGCCACCTGTGTGGACACTAACTGTCCGGTTTACCGTATCATCGAAGATGAAGTTGCCTGGAAGAGATTGGATGTTGCCGTCAAAAGCCAATCCTACTGCTTCACCTTTGGCATTGATCACGGGCGAGCCACTGTTCCCGCCAATAATATCATTGGTTGAGATAAAGTTTAATGGGGTTTTCAGTAAGTCCATGTTGGGATTCAACCAGGCTTTTGGTAGATCCCAAGGGAATACTTTATTGAAGCTGTAGTATCGGTTATATAATCCAAAATAGGTCGTGTAGACCGGAGATACGGTTCCGTTATAGAGAAAGCTTTTGACTACACCGTCTGAGATACGAAGTGTAAAAGTAGCATCGGGTGGTAATTGATCACCAAATACCTGGAATGCCGCCAGAGCTATATCCTCGTTGTATCCCTGGATTTCTTTGGCATATTTTTGATTTATCTCTACGGATCGATCATAATCAGCCATTAAAGTCTCTGCCAGTGAAGCTAACGGGTCTTTCTGAGTGGTCTTAGATTTCGCGTTGAGCCATTTATTAACTTTGGATGCGTTACTAAAAAAGGTGCTTTTAAGAATAACACTGGCCTCACGGTCTGGGAGAGTCGTGGAGGAGAACTTTTGGTAATCATCAATTAAACCCTGTAAATAAATAACCTGGTCTTCATTGGTGGCTATAGGTGCCAGGGTTTTGATTTGTTCTGCCAATGCCGAACGATCAGCCGTATCGGCCAAATGGATATATTCGTGGATTTTATGGAGAAGTGCCGTGATGGAACCCCGGTATGGACTGGCGTTGAGTAACGTAGAATAAGCCCCGTATGGACTGATTTTTTCATAGAGGGCATCGATTTGTTTCCACGGATTATTTTCGGTACTAAACTCTCCTTCTGTCTCCTTTATTATTTGACCTTCGGCGGCTTTCTTTCTGGCCATATAGACCTCATTGTTAAGACCACCCAACATTCCGGTATAGGCTTTTTCTCCGTTTTTAAGACTGAATATCGCATTTTCCGTTTCAGGGTCGGGGTTGGTTTCCATCTGATGCTCCAGTGCCCGGATTCCGCTTTTGATAAAGCTCAATACCGCGGGTATTCGTACTTCACGGTCGTATTTCAACTGGGTCATGGTGCGGTATCGTTCTGTCCTTCCTGGATTGCCAACCACGAAAACCGGTGTTCCGTCCTGGACGCCATCCGGATTAATCGGGAAATAGAACTCTGAGGTATTTAAAGGCCGCCCATTGTCATCGTAAGCTCTCCAAAAAGTAAAATCCAAATTGTACCGGGGGAAAGTAAAATTGTCCGGATCTCCACCGAAATAACCGAGGTCATTCTCTGGAATGACAACCAGCCGGATATCCGTATATCGTTTGTATCCGTACATCGCATACCGCCCACCACTATAGTAGGTCACAAGCTGTAAGCGAAGATCTTTCCAATCCTCGTTGTTCTCATAGATCCGGGTGATGGAATCCTGAGCTTCGTTTTCAGATAGATTTTTCTGAAGGCCTTTGAGTTCTGAAGTGATGTCTTTCGCCAGGATCAATTGGTCCACGAAAAGACCTTCTGCTTTTCTTTCATCTTCCGGATTGGTGGCATAGAAACCATTTTTGATAAAATCTTCCCCTTTCTGTTGTAGGCCGGGGATCAAACCACGGGAGCAATGGTGATTGGTCATGATGAGACCTTGATCAGAGATAAACGACGCAGAGCAGAATGTAGAAAATCGCAAGGCGGATTTACGGACTTTATCCATCCAGTCCTGATCCAGTTTTAGATCGTATGTGGAGTTGATATAATCCAGGGGGGCATGCTCGAAGGTCCACATTCGACCAAAATCAAACTTGCTGAATTCCTGCGCCTGGATTTGGGTAAATCCCGTGAGATAAATGAGTATAAATAATAAGATGTTCTTTTTCATGATTTTGCTTTTATCTGGTCAGGAAACAAATATAGTAATTGAAGAATGTTCTGACCACTTACAGTAACGAATTTTTTGTTTACCGCTGACGTGTAGCCGTCCCCAACGAGTTGGGGACGTGCTCCGGAATTGACATTATTTTCAAAAGCGGATCATGGCTGAGGCTGACAAGGTGTTTTTTGGTACATTTTGAACCTGAGATGAAATCAGGGAAACTCATCCAGGTAACCAGCGATGTGCTCGTGTTGAGATGATGTGCAATGGCAGATTATTGAATTATCAGGTGCTTGATAACTATTCATAGTCTTTACTAAGTCCATTAAATGTTAAGAATAACAGAATACTCGTTTCTTACTGACGTTTAATGCTGAATGGGTGTCTTACCTTCAAGAAACACCAGCTTTCAGAATGTTTACATAACTCAATTATTTTTAATACATTAGATTAAGCGCAAAAAAATTATAATTGGAATGAGGATGTTATTAATTTTTATGTTACCCATATTACTGGTGCT
>CAJDXA010000076.1_pt1 | contig 10139 bp, 1 predicted proteins | sample 7391711 | NCBI WGS metagenome assembly CAJDXA01 (sample SAMEA7055748, study PRJEB34461) | soil metagenome | biome: terrestrial ecosystem; feature: Peninsula; material: soil | place: Antarctica | collected 2016
AGGGCCGCCAGGACTGCCCGGTCCGCCCGGACCACCAGGGCCGCCATTACCGGGAGGAGTTACCCCATCACCAGGTCCGCCGGGACCACCAGGACCACCAGATCCGGGAGGAGTAGAGCCATTTCCGGGACCACCGGGACCACCAGGACTACCTGGCTGACCAGGAGCACCTACACCGCCCGGAACACCGGGTTGCCCAATTCCGGGAACAGAGGCCTTGAAATGTAGAAACAGGGAATCTGTTCCATGTAATGAAAGATAGAAACGTCCACCATACAATGGATTATTACTGATAAACCGACTAATATCAAGGATAAATTTCGTAGTATCAAAACCATTAAATCCACCTTCTGCAATGGCTATTGGCCAGTTGGTGTCAATGCCCGGATACCAGCCGGCAAGATTACCTTCTACGTTAAAGATATTCAATCCTACTACCTTTATTATAAACCTGTTGGCACTTGTAGCTGTTACATCAATCATGCCCTGGGATTTTATAAGATCCCAACCCGATTTATAGCTCTGACCCGGACCAAAAACAGCAGACGGGATGATCAATAAGCCGGGGCTTCCTCCCGGACTATAGGTATCTTCCTCTCCGGCAGCGCCGGAAGACAATCCACAGGATTCACATTCCTTCGAAACTCCTATGGTATCCTGGGGGACCAGAACTCCCATTTTAAAGTAATCACTAAGCAATTTATCCCTGAAGGCTATCTTATTGTTTGCCAGGTCATGAAAGGCAGGGTCATTGGCATAAATACCCGGATTATTCTGCTCTATTGTCCTGATCATCTCAATAGCACTATATTGCTTCTCGACATATTCCTGGATTGAAAAACCTTCAATACCTACACCTACTGAAAAAGTATTGGCCGTAAATTTTTCAAGCAATAAAGTGACACTAAACTCTTCGCCTGCTTTAAGATCGCGGGTAAAGAATGGCAACAATTTAAACTTATCTACCAAAGCATAATTCTCAAATTTTACAGAATCCCCATAAAGACTTAGTTCCTGCCTTGTTTTCACATTCCCATTAGTGGATAATTTTGAAACATTAGAGGCTTGAGGAATCACTACCTGGGACTGAACATACGGAACATCGACATTGCCCACATTTTTGAAAGTAACCGTGTAGAAAGCGTTTCTACCCATACGAAGTACTTCCGGAGCCTCAACATGGGAATCCAATAGGAAGCCAGTAGATTTTTGAACCGTTATTCCCTTTTGTAATATTGCTTCTTCGTTACCGGGATTAATAGAAATAAGATCATAAACTCCCTGCGGGGTGTTTGTAAGATCCCATCTGACAATAGCCTGCATACTATTTACCAGGGTAATTTTCTTTACGACAGCTGTATTAATATCTGTACTTCCACTTCTTAATTTAAATTGAATACCCGTCTTAAAGCCAGCTCCTTCTATGCCCGTTGTAACCAGGCCCTGTCCTACCTTATTGGGTTTTACAGCAGTCAGAGAATAAGCCAAGGCTTTTGCAAGCAAGGTTACTTGTTGGGTTCCGGCATCATAGTTAGAAGTTACCAACAAGTAATAGTATCCGTTCTTTGTTTCTGGTACAATCAGGTATTGGTTGGCCTGCTGGGCAACATTTCCTTTTGCATCAAAATCATTAGGAGTAGGAATGCGGTTGTAGGCTATAAAAAACTCGTTGTGCGAATTAATTTTACTCCCGGTAAGATTAACCAGCAAATCAAGATCAGCACCCACCTGAATTTGATAATAACGCTTACTGCCTGTAGGTAAAGATGTATTTGCGGGAGTATTTAATACAAGGCTTCTGACTCCCACCTTCATTACCGCGTCGCTGGCCCGGGTATTATTGTCCAGGTTGATTTCCGGCACAGAATTAAGAATATTAGTTCGTGCAATACCATAGTAATCGGCAGGAAAAACTGTTTCAACCGGATTGGTAATATTAAAAGAAATATGGGCACCCGGGTCTAACAAAATACTGTTTTGAGCTGTTCCAAGCAGAGAACTTGTCGATACATCGAAACCCTTTTCTTTTGAAAGATAGACCGCATCACTCAGTTTTCCCACGGCAATATTGGAACCTTCATTCTTAATCGTATAAGAGGCTGTGATGGTATCCCCCAATTGAGTACTGGCCGGAAGACTAATATTACTTACAATCAAATCTGAAGGCTGGGGCATTATTATCTGTACAACCTGGGCCCTTGTATTGTTCGTTTTGTCTCCTTCATAAACATTGTTAAAGCCATCCGTTTTTACCAGGATGTAATAATTCCCGGAAAGATTTGGCGGAACATTCACCACCATTGAATCTTTATAAGTTCCGTCGGGTAATAGTTCTCCACGTCTTGTTACAGATCCCAGGTTTAAACTTCCATTTCCCCCTACAGGCGTTGTTCCTACGATTAATAAATCATTCCAGGTTTGATCCGGCCGTGTGGCTCCTGACCCTTTATTGGAAACTGTATAGGGAACTTTAATCTGTTGGCCGGCAAATAAAACGGAAGGAATCGTCATGCTATTTACAACCAGATCCGGAGGGATAGTCAACTGGATGTCAATCGGCACAATATGCACATTATTTCCCCTCAAAGTATCAAAAGCTGTATTGCTGCCGTCGGCATATAATATCAAATAATATTTCCCGGAAATCCCATTGGGAATAGTAATTTTTAAAGGCCGGGTATAGCTTTCATTACCTTTTATTCCCCTGGTAGCAACTGAGTTCAGCAGGCTGGCTTTATTATCCAACACCTCATCTTTTGACAGGTATACATAATCATACCAGAAGGCCAGGTTTGCCAGCCCGGAATTATTTTTTACTCCTAATTGAACTGTAAACTGATCACCGGAATGTATTACAGCAGGAACAGAAATAGATATGGCTTCCAGGTCAACATAATTCTTTACCACAATTTCCGGAGGGGCAACGGGTGCTGCCTCAATTACAGGAACTTTTGTGTTTGAAGCAGAAGATAAAAGATTGTTGGTTTCATTTTCTTCAAATACATCATCAAGAATATCGGTTACCACAAAGAAAGTGATTGAATCAGAAGCATAAGCCGGGAGGTTCACAATGAGACTTGCTTCACTACTTTCTCCTATTTCCAATTTCAATCTTTGACTTTTTGCTCCCAATTCTTTAGCAGTTCCGGGACTAAATACCTTTTGATCAGACCAGAATATTTTATCCACCCAAGACTCATTATTTATCAATTTCTTACCCTGGTTGCGAATCGTCCAGGTGATCGGGAAAGGTTTGGTACGGGTGAGGGTGTCAGGTATTACGAGGGAAGTAACAATCAGATCGGGCCTGTCGCCTATCAGGATACTTACTTTCGCACTTCTTAAAACATTATTATTATCCTTATCATATTCAAACACTTCGTTTAAAACATCTGTATATACATACACATAATATTCACCTGAAGCGAGGCTTTTTGGAATAGTATAATTTTGGGTAACCTTATATGTATCACCAAATGCCAGAGAATTCAGAACAGGGTTGGAATGATATACACTACCCAGTTGAATGGCACTTCCGGGATCAAAAGTATTCAAAGCTGATATATAAACCCTGTCATTCCAGCCGGGTTCCACCGGGGCATTGGCCCCGTTATTCTTCACCTCCCAGGATACCTGCATGGTTTCATTGGCATTGGCCGAAGAAGGCACGTCTACTTTAACAGGAACAAGATCAGCAGGTGGAGTTAAACGAACCACGACCGGCTCGCTGGCTATGTAATTATTTAAGGTATATACCTCATACACCCCTTTCATATTTACCACTACATGCAGGTAATAAGTGCCCGTATAATTGTGAGGTATTTTTACTTTTACGGAATTATTGTAAATACTATCCACACGTAAAGTGTCGCCGATAACCCGGCAAAAAGACGTGTTAATGTGTCCCAACTTCACATTTTCTTCCTTTAGTAAAAGGGCAGTGGAAAAGTCAAAATCCTTAGACGCAGATATATAAATATTATCTCTCCAATAATGCTCTGTTGCAATTCCGGCAGGGTTACAATTCAGAGTAAGTGTCAAGCCACCAACAGCTGGAACCGCGCCGACATTCCGTACCTGGTACTGGACAGTTACGCTATCTCCTGAGAATACGTCTGTAGGTACGCCTATAGTTTCAGCAGACAGATCCGGAAGTGGTTGATTGGCAATAGTAACAGGATGGTAAATGAAATTATTCTGAGTATTTGTTTCTGCAAAAGAGCTGCTGTGATGGCCTCTGTCCGTAGCACATGCATCGCCCACTAATTGCCAGCAATAAGCATCATTCGTATTGGTAATAATAAATATATAGAAGGTGCCGACAATACCCTGGGGTAACTTCACCTGACGGGTCTGTTTGTAGGATTGACCAGAGTTCAAATAGGTGAGATTATCAAATTCACCTAAAAGGATATCATCAGCCAAACGCAGATCAAGATCTTGTGAAAGCCAAATGTAATCCTTCCACTTTTTGTCTTTTGTACCACCCTCGCCTATGTTTTTGGTTTCCCAACTTACGGTGACCATTCCATTCTCTACCCCATTTTCGGGAAGCTCAAAACTACTGATTACTACATCCGGCAAAGCACCTGAGGAGAATGTCAAGACAGGCCCCGGAGTGGTAAAGCAGGTATTTTTTGAGATCAACTGCCAGTTATACGATTTCCCTAATGGAACGTTGGCATCATAACGGATCGCATCCAAATTGGATACGGTAGGAGAATTGGGTTTTACTTCGCCGTTATTCCATAAATAAATATCATAAAATGCGGCATTTTCTCCTGGCATCCAGGACAAGCGCACCGGAGGATCAATATTTAAGGTATTGTCAACAGGTATCAGGTTAGTAGCCGCCAATGGAGCTACTGCCTGAAGAACGGTAACCGCCATGCTATCACTGTAAGTGCAGCTCTTTCCATAAGTCCCGGTTACATAGTAAGTAAGGGATTTTGAAGGATTCACTCTCGCTGTATCCTTAAGGCTGCCATTGCTCCAGTTATACGTCACCGCATTTGAAACCGATAGGGTAATAGTATCTCCTACACAAAGTGAAGCTGCAGGCGTAGCCTTCAGAGAAGGTTTAGGATAGATAATGACTTCAAACAAGGAAGATTGAACACTGCAACCAGAGATATTTGAATACCGGGCGAAATAATTTCCGGGTATGTAAGCTTTATAATTAATGGAAGAATCAAGTTTTATCTCGTCATTACCTATTCTCCTAAACCAACTAACGGGAAAGCCCAAATTTGTATTAAGCGAAACTGTATCTCCGAAGCATCTCTCATTTTGCGTAGCGCTGAGCACAGGAACAACAAGTGCAGGCAATACATTAATATGAACAGTGCCGGTTGTGGAGCAGCCGTTGGCATCTGTAATCTGAACATTATAGGTAGTGCTAATTGTCGGATTAACTTTGACCAGCGCGGTTTTACTACCATCATCCCATTGATAGGCGATTCCTCCGTAAGCACTTATATTTACAGCGACACCATTACAAATGGTAGCGTCAGGGGAAACACCTCTTTTTCCCAGATCAAAATGCGATACTGAAGTACGCAAAGTATCATTAAATGGTCTTTCATCCTGCGGCAGACTTATATAAACAAGAAACTGGTAATTTTTCGCCGCAGAGAGATCAGTTTTCGCACTAAAAGTATAATTAACCCTGACTCCCGGTTGCAGCGTACCTGTAAATTTTTCTGTAACTAAGGCCTCACCCTCTTTTAAATAACTGATATCAAAGTTACTAATTGCTGCAGTTCCTGAATTCAGCAAGGCCACTTCTACAGGATGATTAGCCAATAGATCGCAACTATTCACCGGGCTTACCAATTGTAAAAGCTGCAAGTCCCTGGCCACAGGAGCCTGAACCTGGAATACCTGGGTGGTAGACGCAGTATTATAATTCTGGTTTCCTGCCTGTGTAGCAGTTACGGTTACCTGGCCTGAACCGGTCAGCGTAATTACTTTCCCACTTATTGAAGCAACCCCCGTAGCTGGCACAGTCACTATACTATAAACAACTGGTAAACCGGAACTGGCCGCGGCAGATAAAGTATAGGCAGGATCACCAACGGTTTTAGCAGGTATATCAGCCAAAGTAACCGTCTGACCGGCCTTGGAGATAGTAAATGTTGCGGTAACTGTATCCTGGTAATTACTGTTGTTTATGGTGGCCCGCACTTCATAATCACCCCCCATTATGGGTACGGTAGTACTTCCGTTAAAAGTATATACCACAGTTAAGCCCACCGGGTCAGTTACCGCAACAGGTTTAAGTGCACTACCGGTGTAGGTTTGCTGCAGCATGCTAAGTGTGATACTTGCAGAAGTCTTAGAAATAGTAATGTAATCATATCGGTTGACTTCTAAATAATCATCGTTGCCTGGCTGGAAGGTCCTTAAATAGATAGTACCTGCACCATTAATGAAAAGTGTGTCTCCCTTTATCGTTCCGGGCCCATACTGAATGGCGTAAGTTACCGGCAATAACGAAGACGAGGTGGCATTTAATTTTACAAAGTCAATACCGTAAATAAGGCCTGAAGGTGGAGTAAATGTAAGGGTTTGATTTTGTTTATGGCTAAAATCATAGCTAATTGAGGTAGGTCCTACTCCGCAAGGGGTGGTATAAACTACTGTATATATTCCATAATTGGTACCCGGATAAATGTAATAATTAGTAGCTCCTTCAACAGCAACCCCTTCTTTATACCACTGATAAGCATTTACCGAATCAGAAGCCAAAGGTGAGGATGCAGTTAAATAGGTGGTGGTGGCGGTAATTACCGGAGTTTTCGAAGGTGTTTTACTAAATACCTTTACAGTCCGGATATAGCTATATCCGGGGCCACAAGAATTGGAGGCAGTGGCATTCAATTGAAAGGTGCCTGTTTTAAACCACGCTACAGAAGCCGTAGCTATGCCTCCTGCAGTGTCAAGCAGCGTACCACCACCATTTAATTGCCAGGTAATTCTGGTATCCGAGGCCGGAATGGTGCTTAACGTATACGTTTCGGTATTTATACATACCGGATATTTTCCGGTAATTGCAAAGTATTGTTCAGGCACTCTCCTGAGGGTTATATCGGCACTATTGATAGCGCTCGTATCAAAAGGAGAACTCGCAATAATACGAATTCTATACCCTGTCCCTTGCCCAATATTAGCTGGGATTACCGCATTAATATTGCCACTTTTAGAGGCAGATAAACTTCCAATATTTACCGGGTAAGAAAAATTACCCTGGTTATTTGATAGTTGCGCTATGAAGACATTATTAGACCCAAAATCATTATTAACTGTGAAGGGAATACTTAAAGAATCGCCAACACAAAAATTGGTAGCAACAGTTCCGATAGTTACATGTACAGCTGTAATGGGATTTATAATAAATTTTCCATTATTGGTCAGTGTCCATTTGCCGTTGGCATCTTGCGCTCTTACATAAATTCTATGATTGCCGATAGAAATGGTGGACATATCCAGCTCAAACACCAGGTTATTTATATCAGCACCTGAGGTTATTTTTACCGGTTTACCTTTCCCAAATCCCGGATCAGTATCAATAAAATACTCCACCGCTACAATGTTGGGTAATGCTGCAGATTGACTTAAGGAATCTTTGTAAAATGCACGAATATTAGTTAAGCTCCATTGGCCATAGGCATCCTTAAATCGCGTATATAACCGGTGAAAACCCGTACTGAATTCAGTAGGATTAAAAGAAAACGCAACGGAAGACAGGTCGCTTCCCGGTGTAAAAGAAATTGTCTTTCCCTTACCAAAGCCCGGATCCACATCCACAAAATATTCTCCCTGAACTATATTGGGAAATGTAGTACCATCTGTTGGATTAGTTTGTTTGTAAAATGAACGTAATTGTGTCAGTCCCCACCGGCCATCTGCATCCATAAACCGGACATACAAACGGTGAAAGCCCTCCGAAAAAGTCTTGATATCCAAAGAAAAAGCAACATCAGTCACATCTGGTCCCTGTGTTAGGGAAATGTTGGATCCTTTTCCAAAACCGGGATCTGTGTCTACAAAATATTCCCCTTTTACTATATTACTCAGGTTAAGAGTACCTATAGGAAAACCTTCTTTATAAAAAGTGCGCCTGGACGTTAATGACCACCCTCCTTTAACCACTGAATCCTGCGCGTAGGGTGATGTAAATGCCCTGACATATACCTGATGAAATCCTGTAGCTTGTGTATTCAGGTTTACCTGGAAAGTGGCCGTTACATCATTGGCGGCCGTAATTGGAATATTAACAGCCTTTCCAAAACCCGGATCTGTATCTACATAATATTCCGCTTTAGTAACATTCTGACTATAGCCGGCTATAGCAGAAATAAGCAGCAGAAAAAATATGAGAAGAGTATTTTTAAGCTTCATATAAAGTGTATTCAGGGAAAAAACATGTACCTGATCTTTCCTATTGGTTATAATTATCTCTACTACCTGCCTTTAAAATCAATTATTTGATTTCACCTTGATAGTAACTGTAATAGGATCTGCGTTACTGCCTACAGGTTTATTCTCGAAGTAATAAATAGAAGGAACGGCAGGCATGCCGGAAAGTACATAAGGAGTTTGGCCACTGAACATTCCTGCATCAACGGGTTTTTGAGCGGTACTTCCATATCCTGCGCCGATAGCGACAGATCCCCCTGCAAGTTTCCATTGACCATCATATGATATATCAGCACCCGTGCCCAGAAATACCTGTTTCATATCTACGTTAGCCTTGTTGCTATTTTCTGTACCGAACTGAGAGGCATTGGCCACGTTGTTGGAGGTGAGATTACCGGTACCTGTAAAAGTGCCATTAATCATTATATTATTGGTAATTGAACTATTGTAAACGGTTATTTTTCCCCTTCTTATGATGTTGTTCTGAATAATGGCTGAAGCATTGGTATTGAAATTTAAAACATTATTGGTAGTTTCATCTCCTACATAGCTATAATAAGAAAGGTAATTATTACTGATAAGAATTCCGGTGGAAGGATAATTCACAACAACTGTAACTCCAAAATTCTGACTGATGACAACATTACTTACGGGAGCGTTATCTCCCTGATAATTTGTATATAAATTTATAGTCCCTGTATAATAATCGAAATTAGTACCGTTTGCCTGGGCAAACTTATTTCGCCTGATTACAGTATTACTGGCATAAACCGTAACATTTCCCCCACTAAAATCGATACCTGTCAGAACACTGCCTGAGGCACCGGCGTATAAGGTAATGCCGGTTACTAAAGAAGATTGCTTAAGGGCCTGGGTATTCGGATTCTGATCCAGGTAAAAACCAGCCCCAATAACGACAAGTTTTTTGGTGAATGTTGCATTTCCATAAGCTGTAGCAGAAGCTTCCAGATGCAGGGTATCTCCGGCAGCAGCTCCGTCATGGGCTGCTTGTAATGTAGTAAAATCCGCATTGACGCCGGAATTGTTATTGACGCGCCATATTTTTGCCGAAGCAGAAAAAGCAAAAAAAGTAAGGGCTAAAAGTATACAGGACATACGTTTCATGACAAATAGTTTTATGTTGTTTATTATAGTGTAAGAAAAATTACAAACAGCGTTGAATAACTTACTTGTCATTTACCTCAATCATCACCTATGTAAGAGGTTTTCGCCAGGAGGATTTATTTTTGGTATTTTACATATTAAATAGGAATAAACTAATATGTTAAAGATATCTTAATTCAAATATAGGAACATTAATAGTATGGTTAAAAAAAATTTGTATTTGGACGTATTCAGTGAGTAAGTGGCAAGTTTGCAGGAATTGGTGGGATAATTATGACTGGATACTGGGGATGCTGGATGCTGGATGCTGGATAATGGATGCTGGATAATGGATAATGGATGGCTGATAACTACTACATTCACCATGCGCTGTCGCACATGGCTATTAATATTCAACCCCTTCAGGGTTGGAGGTGATGTTCAGCTAATAGCTCTTAGCCGTTAGCTTTTAGGGTTACCTACAACCTAAATCCTATTACCTACAACCTGACACCTGATACCTGATACCTGACACCTGATACCTGACTACCTACTACCTACCCCCTAATTCACCCCACTACCGTTCGCGACAAAAGTATCGGGATTTACAAACT
>CAJDXA010000063.1_pt1 | contig 10134 bp, 8 predicted proteins | sample 7391711 | NCBI WGS metagenome assembly CAJDXA01 (sample SAMEA7055748, study PRJEB34461) | soil metagenome | biome: terrestrial ecosystem; feature: Peninsula; material: soil | place: Antarctica | collected 2016
CTGTTCATCAACGATCTTGACCTGACCATCCATTACAACATATTCCTCGTCCTTCTCAAATAAGGCGTAAGCTTTCAATAACTGGCTGACAGAATGCAATCGTTTTGATTTCTCAGAATAATCTCGAATCAGCGTTTGTTTTTGATCCTTTTTTTCTTTTTGGGTAATATCTGACTGATCGATATCATTCAGAGTAGTGGCCAGATCAGGCATGACGAAAAACTGTGGATCTTCCTGATAACGGGACAGATATTCTACTCCCCGCTCTGTGATTTCCACGCCTCTGTTTTTCTCATCAATGTTAAAATACAGTGGCTCATCGACCTCATGCATATGCTTGGATTGCTCCTGCATATAGTGATTCTCTGTTTTCTGAAGAATAGTTTTGATCCCATCCTCACTGAGGAATTTTATGAGAGGCCGATACTTGGGGTATGCTCGAAACGAACGAAGTAATGCCATTCCACCTTCGTCTTCGCCGGTACCCAAAGAACCACCATGGATTAGCTTCTTAGCTTCGGCCAGGTATTGCGTCGCCAACTTTTTCTGCTCATTCACAACCCGTTCAACAATTGGCTTAAGCTCTACGTATTCCTGCTGATCTGCATTCTTAGGAATAGGACCTGATATAATCAAGGGTGTACGGGCATCATCGATCAGAACAGAATCCACCTCATCGACGATAGTGTAATGATGTTTACGCTGAACCTGCTCCTCCTGAGAACGAACCATGTTATCACGGAGGTAGTCAAAGCCAAACTCATTATTTGTTCCAAAAGTAATGTCTTTTAGATAAGCTTCGTGCCGTTCCTTTGAATGGGGACGATGTTTATCAATACAATCCACGGTAAGGAAAAGGAATTGATAAATAGGTCCTACCCATTCGGAGTCTCGTTTAGCGAGATAATCATTCACTGTTACGATATGTACACCTCTTCCTGAGATTCCATTCAGATAACCGGGAAGTGTGGCGACCAGAGTTTTACCCTCACCTGTAGCCATTTCAGCTATTTTTCCGGCGTGAAGCACCATCCCTCCTATCAGCTGCACGTCATAGTGAAGCATGTCCCACTGGACTTCACCTCCGGCAGCCGTCCATTCATTCTTCCATATCGCCTGATCACCATTTATCTGGATAAAATCATTTGAAGCTGCAAGCTCACGGTCAAAATCCGTGGCGGTAACCACTATTTCTTTGTTGTTCTTGAAACGGTTTGCCGTTTCCTTCACAACAGCAAAAGCCTCTGGCAGGATCTCGAGAAGGATTTCTTCCAAATAGCTGTTCCGATCCTCCACCATCTGATCCAGGTCATTGAAGAGAGTTTCTTTCAGAATAAAATCTCTCTCATCTATAGCCTGTTGCCTAAGATTAATCAGTTCACTGTCTATATCGCTGAGATATTCAGCTATGCGCTCTTTAAATCTGAATGTTTTCTGCCGGAGTTCGTCATTTGATATAGACTGATATTCCTCGAAATATTGATTGACCATTTCCACTTTAGGCATATAGGATTGAACATCTCTGTCATGCTTGGTACCGAAAAGATCCTTTATAAATTTAAGCATTAGGTGTAATATTTGTTACTTTTAAAATATTCCGACAAAGTTAACGATCTTAAACGCTTCTGTCGAATTTTATGTTCTATTTATAGGGTATCTGAACTTACAAACGTTACAGTAACGTATATGATTAGATTTTCGATCTTTTTTTTAGCGATTTTCTCACTGATTAACCTCGGAAAGACCTGGGGCCAGAACCCTATAACCTTTACTTGCTATAATCTGGATTCTCTTTCGTGGGATTTATCGATACCTGGTTGTCCCAGCCCCGATGTGGATAGCTTTCGTATTCTCACCCGAAGTGATCAAAATTCAGATTTTAATCTGCTAATTACCAGTACTGATCCTGCGGTGCGAGGGTATCGTGATGATTTTTTCAAGACAGAACAGGCTGTCCTTGTACAATACTTTGTGAATTGCCCCGATATCAAGATGGTACAATCTGACACTATGTCATTATCCTCCTTGCGGGAAGCGGTTGAAATAGATTCGGTGCGCATCCTTTCCAATGGAGACGTGCAACTGACCTGGAAAGAAAAACCCATATCCGGCGTAAAATATTCTATAAATACTATTGAGAAGGGCAGCTCAAAAGTCCTGGCCACTAATATATTGGGAAATAACTTCACGGACTCCCGGGGTTTGGCAACCCGCAATATTGAGTACTATTCCATATCAGCAGCTTTGGACTGTGGTTACACCTTTCCAGAACCAGATAGTTTTTATCATACCTCTTTTCTAACCTATGATGTGGAGACTTGTGGTGGCGAAATCACTTTTGATTTTATACCTTTTTCACTATGGCAAGGTGGAACATCAGAATCCTCCCTGATTATTCTCAGAAATAACATTCCCACAGATACCCTGAACCTTACCGTAGGGCAATCTACTTTTACCTATGACGACTTATTGAATCAGGAGACTTATACCTTTTATGTCCGTGAATCAGGAAATGCCATAGATGGCGAAGTGGCTTATTCCAATTCCATTACGATAAACACTGATTTTTATGAACCTATTAAGTGGATCGTAATCGACGAATTGACTCCCGGGGATAATAACCAGGCTACACTTTCCTGGACGACGAATAATCATACGCCAGGATTCCCATTTCAGCTTCATCGTAATAATTCTTCCATTGAGCTTCCCTTGGCTGACTTGATTACAGAACCGGGAACCAACAGGTATAGTTATATATTACACGATTTACCACAGGAAGGAGATGAATATCGTATAAAACTACAAGATAGCTGTGGAAACACCATTGAATCCCTTCCTAAACGAGCGTTGCTGACGCAGGGCCAGCTGAATGGAGGCATAGATCTGAATATAAAATGGACAGATATAGCTGATAAAGAATGGATTGTTCATTCTTATGACATATTCTATGAGATCAATGGTTCCTACTCCATACTGGGATCTGCTAATGGTTCTACTTTGGGTTTTCAACATTCCTTCGATGAAAACAATCCCCTTGATTCCGTTTGCTATTACGTGGTAGCCACAGGGGAATTATATTTTCCCGATGCAGATAGTTTGGCAGATCTGACTATTAAGTCAAATACTGTTTGCCTTCATGGCGAAACAATAGTGCAGCTACCCAACTCTTATAGTTCAAATCAGGCGGCATATAAACCTATTATTGTTCCACAAACCAACATCACTTCGTATACTTTGCGAATATTTGACCGGTATGGAAACATGGTTTTTGAATCCCACAATCCTTCAGATGGATGGGATGGTAAACATCAGGGTAAAGACGGGTTTATGGATGTGTACGTGGTACAGGTAAAGATCACAAACAGGGAAGGAGAACAAATAGAGAAATCCGGATCGTTACTGCTTTTTCCCTAGTTTACGCATCCGGTATTTATGGATTTTTCTTCGTGAACGGAACACGGCTTCTCCAAACATACTTATTTCACCAACCACATATAACAATACCCCTATATTTAGGCTTATGAATCCAGCATCAAATAATAATGGCAGATAATCCCCATAAAAAGGATGTACAATCAATAAATTCGCTCCATACATCACCGCTGACGACAAAATCAAAATCAGGCAAGCCACCTTTATAAAGTGAAATTTAGATTCGTTTTTCCTGTAGTAAATCCGTGTGAGAATAGCCTGATATAAGGTTTCATCGGGATTAATTTTGACCAGTTCAGTAGTCACATACTCAGACTCTTGAATATATCCGTGATGAAACAAAGCCGTTGCCTTCTTGAACAAAAGATCCTCATACACAAGACGATGTGGCTGATCTACCCGGTGATAACGTATACAATCCTCAATGACCTCATCTACTTCACGGAGAAAAGTACCATATTTACCTATCTGATATAAAGCTTCCAGATAGATAATCTTTAGTTCCAATTTTTGCTCTATGGAAAGTAAATCAATAAGATTCTTATTCAGTTGAAACTCCTGAATAATGACATCAAAATCCTGTTTGTCCAGATTGACAAAATTAGCGTAGAAGTTGGATATATCAATGTTGGTTAGGAATCGCATGCTTTCAACACATTGGATAATATTTGATTACAAAGTACAAAATTTTTAATTAAAAGTCAATAATATCCCATCACACGCCAGGGTTATTCCCCTACCAATATAAATTGGTTCTTAGAATGGCGTATAACTATATATTAATACGGTACAATGCGGTAGTTATTTTATCTTTTTATTCCGTAAGTCTTTTCCCCACATCAACTTATTCCGTAATGTTTTGAAATAGGACATTTTTTCCAGATCCACCAGCTTGATTCTAAAATCTGCCTTTTTGACGGTGATCTCATGTTCAGATGTAATCAATTCGTATCGTGAATCCAGCGTACACAGAAAATTATCTGCACGTCCTTCTACTTTAAACCGCAAGGTCACATCCTCTGAAAGAACAATGGGACGCACATTAAGGTTGTGGGGAGCTACCGGTGTAATGATAAAATTATTACAACCTGGGGCCATAATTGGGCCACCGCAGCTCAGTGAATATCCCGTAGATCCTGTTTGTGTACTCACTATTAATCCGTCAGCCCAATATGTATTCAAAAACTCGCCATTCATATAGGTATGTATTGTTATCATAGAGGAATTGTCCCGTTTATGAAGGGTAAAATCATTTAAGGCAAAATTCTCACCTTTGAACAGCTCAGGTTTCGAATGAATATGTAACATCGTCCTTTCATCAATGCTGTAAGAGCCATCTATCAAATCCTCCAGGGACTGCTGAATTTTAGTTTTTTCCACGCTGGACAGATAACCCAGACGACCAAGATTAATGCCCAGGATTGGCATATCGATATCTCGGATCAGTAAAGTTGCATTTAGAATCGTTCCGTCACCACCAAGAGAAAGTAAAAAATCATATGGATCTTCCTTGAGTTGGTAGTAATCATATATAACATTATATTTATCTACTACACCTGATTTCGATTGAATAAAGTGATTGCGGACATCTTTGTAGATTCCAACTTCAACATCATTTTTCTTAAGCATTTCCAGGACTTCAAAGAAGTATGGTTCGTTTTCGGGGGTCAGTATGTTGGCGTAGAGTAATACTCTCATTAGAAATAACGATTGAGGTGAAAGAATAAACCTACTTCTTTTCGTTGATTGAGACTTGCTTCAAAGGAACAACTAAATTTATTATATAACAAGAAATTGAGACCTAAGCCACCGCCCCACAGATTTCGATTCACAAAATTACTGGTTCGGAAAAGATCATCTAGTACATAACCATAATCCATATTCAGGGATAAAAACACCTTTGCATCCATTTCCTTATAATTGGCAAATGGCATCATTTTACCAAAATTTATTTTCCTATCCACCATTTTTCGCATCAGACTAGTCTTATACATGCCGATACTTGATCCTTCAATCAGGTAGTATTCATACCCTCGTATGTAGTCCTGTTCTCCCCCCAGTTGGTAAAGATTAAAATATGGAAATCTATCACTACTAAAATGGACACGTCCAAGAACACCATGATTCCAGGACCATAAATCATTAAATAAATGATAATAATAGATGTCGCCCCATAATTCCCAGGAATTCAATTGATCCGACTTTACAATACCATTCCTGGCCAATGATCCATGAACATACCATCCGTCTGTAGCTAGATATTTATTATTCCTTTTTTCGAGAGTATAATCCAGTTTGATCTGTGCATAGTGCTGTACTTTTCGCCCATTAAAATAATCTGGATTTACGTCAAAGACTTCGTCTGAGATGTTATTGTAAAAATAGCCGAAAGATAATTTATAAAAGCTATTCAGGCCCGGACGATATGTAAATGCCATACCTGTTTCTAACCGTGACCTTAAAAATTCATCATCATTCCTCAGATACTGAGGATCACCTTCCAAGGTATAGTAGATCAATTCTTTATTGGAGACATAAAACGTTCTGAAATTAAAGTTCCATTTTTGGTCAACATCAAAATAAGGACTTTCATAATTCACAATAAATTTCCGATCGTACCCCCATTGACCGAGGACATCCAGCTGGTCGGCATTCCCGGAAATGTTCCGCAACTTTAAGTTCATTCCCAGATTGAGGAATTTTATATCTCGATTATGCTCTGTCCACCAAACATTGAAATTCCGGTCAGCTAATTCTATTATAGGAATAGGAATGACAAACAATCCTTCTTTGACTGTAAATACTATCCTGATATTTTTTTGGTTTTCTTCATCAAAATAAAGATTACTAATCACATCTGTAAACAAACCAGTGTTAATAAGATGGTCTTTACTTTCCTTCAGTTTTTTAGTAATTTGCATCAGGGTAAGTGAATCTCCCGCATGAACGACAACTTCCCTGAGCATTCGATTGGTATTTGTTCTCTTATTACCGTCAAAGCTGATTTGACGAACCAGATATTTATTACCTTGATCCTGAGCCACGAGCTGATGTGGAATACATATGCCACATATGAATATGGCGATCCAGATCATCACTCCTCCACATTTAATCTTTTCACATCGCATATTAATATATCACCCAGTCTTTACAGGAAATCTTACTACATAATTGGGAATTCAGAACCTTATCGAAATTTTACAAGGATTCTATTACTGAATCATGTTTCTGAACCACTTTGAAAAGGATTTCTTGCTCTTCTATACCTACACTTTAACCATGCTGGGCATATGGTTAACGGAATAAGTTATGGAAAAATACAGCAATATTTAATATTATTTGCTGGATTCTCCATTTTTAATAGCTCTATACATTCAGATAAGACATGAGGGATTCGTAGCGGTCTTTAAGTTGGTCACTATAATTATCATCCTCATAATACGCTTTTACTTTGTATGAATAGCGTTCAAGGGTCTGCAAAACAGTATTGATGTCCTTGATATCAGTTTTCATCGTTATCTCTATCTCCGGATAATATTCTGTGGAAACTAATACAGAGAAAATATGAACCATCTCCTGTTCAAGAATCCTTATTAATTCTGACAAATGAAAATCCTGCTGTGGAATTTCTATAACCAGCAGGCTTCCTTCTGAATTCAAATCATAAGTGGAAATGATAGCTCCACTAAGTTTTTCAAGGGTTATTACACCTAGATAGGTATCATCTTCATCCAGTACGGGAATGATAGTAAGATGTTCATTATACATTTTTTTTGCTGCCTCCAACATATGGTCATTTGCACGGACAAATACACGAACCCCCGTTTTTGTAAGATCTTCCAGTGTAGTACCAGGTTTTTCGGCTCGCAATGCTTCCTCATCTACTATAGTCAGAAAAGCCTTGCTTTTAACTAATGGCATGTGCCGGGTCTTATTCCGGTCCATTACTTTAAGGGCTTCATCAACCGTATTGGTAATAGAAGCCTTTTTATGATTGGTCGATAAAATATCTTTAGCTCTCATACTCTCTTAATTCTATAACGTATCAGGAAGACATAAGCTTCCTGCGTTCTATTTCAAATTCTGTTTCGGAAATAATTCCTCTTTCTCTTTGTTCCTTCAGGTTATTCAGATGTTTGAGAAGATCAACGGTTTTAGTCTCCTCATATTCTTCCTGTTCGCCGGATGAATCTAATAATTTTTCGTTTTCAGCAGTTGCCGGTATATTTTCATTGACGAAGTCTTTTTTATTAACATCAAAAACAAAGCCATTTTTGGCGAAATCTTCCCATTCAGGTTGGATACGCGCGTAAGCCAGCTTTTCATGTGTTCGAATGCGATCAAAATCATCAAAGCCCGATTTGACAGCCATACTAAGATGGTACATAGCTTTTTGAGTCTTTTCCAATTGTGAATAACCACAGGCCAGATTGAAGTGGGCGGCTATATGATGCGGATCTATCTTAAGGATCTCCAGAAAGTCCTGTATCGATCCTTCTATATCATAATCTTTAAATTTCGCTATTCCACTCTCCTTGAATTCATTTATCTTTCTAATCGCTTCTTTTGTCCCGTAACCGACTTTTTTTGAGTTCCGTCTTGATGATGGATTTCTGCCAGGACCTTTACGTGTATTTTTTCCTTCATTTTTTAATTCGCTGCGCTCCATGCGTCTGTCCCTACGATGTGAAGTTTGATATTCCTCACTGCGTTGGGATGATTGGTGTTTGCTTTCATATGATTTATAGCGATGTCTACCTCTCCTGCTGCGGGATATATAGTCTGGATTATTGTATTTAAATTCAAACTTTTCATTACTCATGCTCAGAAAAATAATACTATCGATGATTCCTATGATAGAACCTATGGCACCCATACTAATCACAGATAAAAAGATCATCATGAAACCCAATCCTTTTTGTCCCAGATAAAATCGATGAAGCCCTACTATACCACCGAAAAAGGCCAGTAAAGCCGTTAAATATTTATTTTTAGAGTTGTCCATTGATCTATTTGACTATTCCATCTGGTTTGATCTTACATAATAATACAGTAATATCGTCACCGATAGGTTCATTTTCTTTGAATTTTTCGATGAACTCCTCCATATTATCGGCAATCATCTCTATATTTCCAAATGGCAAACGGTGAAGTGCGGCCAGAATATTGTGATAACCCATCATCTCACCTTGATTGTTTCTCAATTCTTCCAAGCCATCTGTGTAAGAAAAGATAACGGTTTCTTCCTGAATGATTTCAGTTCCAATGGATACATCTGGCAGGTGCTCAGATATACCTATAGGAGTCGTACCTTTTTTTAGAAAACGAGTACCGTGATTCCGGGTTTGGAGAATGGGATAGGGATGTCCCGCATTGATGTATTGAAGTTCATTTTTGACCACATCATAGGCTGCCAAAAAAACGGTGACCAGACGATCTCCTTTTGTGGATTCAAACACCGCTTTGTTAAGCCCTTCCAGCAGATAGGCGAGATTTGTGTAATTTATACTGAGCCTTCGCAAGCTTGCCTGTAAATTTGCCATTAATAGAGCAGCCGGTATTCCTTTTCCTGCCACATCAGCGATACAAAAAATGCTGATGTTGCTGTTTTTAATATGAAAGAAATCAAAGTAATCACCTCCTATTTCATTGTGTGGGATGTACAGCGTCCTAAATTCCAATTCCCTTGTTCCTGAGAAATGTTGAGGCATAAGTGAATGCTGGATTTGACGAGCCAGCCCCAATTGAGTTTTATAATTTTCCTGCTCGATACGTTGCTTGAACAGGCGCTTATTCTCCATGGCAATAGCAACGAAATTGGTTATTGTTTTCAGAAAGTTCAACTCTTCCTTAGTGCGTTGCTCCATATCCTCCAGATGCACCAAAGAAATCAATTCTTTTTTATGATACACCGGAATAAATACCTCTCCATTCCCCGATCGCAAATATTTTGATTTTTTTTGACTAAACTTTTTATACGAAGCTATATACTGATCCCAGTTTTTATTTGAGTCTGTGGAAAACACCTGCATACCATTGGTAGTATTCACACATAAGGTGATTGATCCTGGTTGATAATATTTCTGTAGTGCTGATTTGTAAATATCAAAGAGAACTGAAATGGAAGCATTTTCATTAATAGCTTCAGTTATGGTCATCAGCCCATGCAACTGGTTGTTGCACGTAATGAGTTTTTTGTTGATATTTTCATTAATGGAAATCATAAGACATTTGTACTTTCATTCCCTTAATTTAGGGTTTTTAAAGTGTCTTTGATTATCCCGGTGTGTTTTTTTGCTGAAATTGTCTTTTATAACCTGCTCCAGATCCATGTCCATTTGGTTGGCCAGACATGTCAATACAAATAAAATGTCACCTACTTCATTTTCCAAAGCCTGTTTATGATCTATCTCCTTTTTAAAAGATTGTTCGCCATATATTCGGGCCATTAACCTGGCTAATTCACCCACTTCCTCCATTAGAATAAGACCATTGGTTTTTTCGTCAAAATACCTAACCCCATATTGTTTTATCCAATCGTCAACTTGTTTCTGATATTCATTTATTTCCATGGTTTTACCATTTGATTTTGGTGTCGATAAGAATGGTAACTGGTCCATCATTTTCCAAACCAATTTTCATATCTCCGCCAAATACCCCTGTATGTATATGTCTCCCAGTTGTTTGTTCCAGTTTATTAAT
>CAJDXA010000193.1_pt2 | contig 10097 bp, 12 predicted proteins | sample 7391711 | NCBI WGS metagenome assembly CAJDXA01 (sample SAMEA7055748, study PRJEB34461) | soil metagenome | biome: terrestrial ecosystem; feature: Peninsula; material: soil | place: Antarctica | collected 2016
ATTTGATGAAGCATCTTCCGGAGCATTGGATGACCTGGAAAAGGTAACCAAACAAGCCTATAGCATGGTAGCTTATTATGGTTTGGATAAAAAGGTCGGTCCTATAAGTTTCTATGATTCAACCGGTCAGTATGATAGGATTATGGGGAAGCCTTATAGTGAAAATATGGGGAAACTGATTGATGGCGAGGTACATAATCTTATAACGACCCAGTTTGCAAGAGCCAAAGATATTCTGATGGAGCACAAAGATGAATTGGAGGAATTGGCTCAACTTCTACTGAAAAAGGAAGAGGCAGATATAGAAGATTTAGAAAAGATATTAGGAGAGAGAAAGGCAAAAGAATTGCTGGAGGAAAAATAAGTAATCTGGAGCTTAATGTTAAAATTCATCGGAAAAACCATTGCCGATGTGTGAGTATCTAAATATTTAATAGTACTTATTCATGGGTGTATTGGCATATAAATCATTACGACCTCTCCGAGGTCGATAAGATTTGTGTGAATTTTGATCTAACATACTTTAGACCTCGCTGAGGTCAGCTTTGGAATTATGTTTTGGATCCAAGTGTATCAAATATCAATGTTCTCAACAAACATAATGACCTACAGAGTGGGTCATAGTATGTTAGAACTCTTAGAGAAGTCAGATTCGACCCCGGTGGGTGTCGCAATGTCCTTTGAAAAAGCACTGGAAAAGTGCTTTCCACTATTCCACGCCGAGACCTCCGCCGTTAAATCCGAATCAACAAATTAGTGTGCTGAATATATGATCTGGCGGAGGAAGAGATCGAGTTGATCGAGTAGAGTGATAGGCAAATGAAAGAATAAACTGGATTGGTGAACTTTTGTCTTGCGATTGATGCTCTGAGTACAATATTCATTACATTTATTGAATATGGATTGTTCATATTTCCGGGGAAATGCGAAATGAATTCAAATGAAGAAATTAATAACAGTAAAAGAATTATTGGACGAAAGATACGGCAAGGCGGGTACTGAAAGCAGAACCAGATTTAAGGAAGAAGCCTACACCTGTTACGTGAGTGGGATTCTCAAAAGCAGAAGAAAGGAACTTAATCTCACCCAGGAAGAACTGGCTCTTAAAATAGGAAAACATAGACCGTATATTTCCAGGATTGAAAACGGTGAAGATTTTCGTATATCCAACCTTTTTCTTCTAGCTGAAGCTTTGGGTTTAAAATTGGAGCTGAGTGAAAAATAACTTAAAGCACCAGCCAAAAAATGATATAGATATAATGATGGTTATCCAAATAAGAGCTAATTTAGTACTCTAATTGGGTAACAATTCGATATGCCAACTTTTTTTATTATTGACGGAGTCAAAATCGAATTCTTTTATAATGAACATGATCCTCCTCATTTTCATGCATCCATTGCAGAGTTTGAAGGGTTAATTAATATTGATGATCCACATTTTATGCGGGGAAACCTGCCCAAAAGTAAAAAAAAGAGAATATTAAATTGGGCCAAAGAGAATAAAACCATATTAATGGAGATTTGGGACTCAATGAGAATTGGTGATTAACAGTAAGTCATGAGAACAATAAATAAAATACCCAGAATAATTAAGATCAATGAAATTATAGGATTTACCGTTTACTGCGCATTCAATAATGGCGAGCATAGGATCATTGATTTCAAATACCTCTTTAAGAAATGGGAGGTAAACGAGAACAGCTTCAACTTCCCAATCACTAAAGAAGAAATATTCAAAGAAGTGAAAGTGGTCAATAACACCCTATCCTGGCCAGAGATCACCCAAAAGATCACATTGTCCAATGGGATGGAATTTGATGCACCTTATGAGATTGATCCCATAGTCTTGTATGATAATAGTACAGCTGATGAAGAGCGAAATCGAAGATATAATATTGGAGAAATGCTTAAAAAAGCAAGGAAATCAGTAGGCCTTACACAGGAAGAATTGGCGGTAAAGAGTGGAACGACTAAAAGCTATATTTCAAAAATCGAAAATAATAAGTCAGACATTGAACTCGGTACTTTGAGGAAGATTATTGAAATAGGGTTGGGTAAAGAATTGGAAATAGTGATCAATTGAGATAGATTCAAACTATGGAAAAATTATATGTTGCATCGATATAAATATCTCAACGAGATGGGGAAAAGAAAACTGCCAGTATAGGATAGATTTTAAAGATTGAGTACTTTTGGATAAATGACTTACGATGAGTACAGTTGAATTAAGACATATTATAACAGAGCATCTTTCTCACATTGAAGATGCATCTTTTCTAAATGCCATCAAGACTATTATTGAATCAAAGGTTTCTGAAGGGGAATATAATAAATGACCATCAGAAAAAACGAGTTGATTTAGCAAGAAATGAATTAAAACGAAAAATGACTACCTCACACAACGATCTACAAAAAGAGATTGGTCAATGGTTGAATACAAAATAGAATGGGCAACAGATGCAAAATCTGACTAATACAGCATTCTTGAATTCTATGTCCAAAGAAATAAATGTGCGAGTTATAGTAATAAATTAAACACCAAGATTAATAAAAGCATCATTTTGATATCTAGCAACCTCTTGTTAGGAATAAAGTCAGATTACGATTCTGTTCGAGCATTAATAACCGGGGATTATCAGATAATAAATGAGATTTTCGATCAGCTGCTTCTAATAATAATGACCTGGGATTGTCGGAGAGACCCCAATGATAAAAGGATTGGATAAGAATAAAAAAACCCTGACCACAACTAATCTCATGAATCGCAAACTACAAGATGGATATTAGAAGTCGGCATCAGGTGGAAGGTTCTTAAATTAGGGTTGAGTGTCCCCAAAATGTACAACTCGAATTTTAATTTCACCATATTTTTTCTTATATTGTGAACTGAATATACGAATTTTCGTAATGTACAGTTCACAAACCATAGAAAAGGATATCATTTTAAGTGTTTACCAAAACAGCCGTACTGTTTTTAGACTGAATGATATTGCCATGCTTACCGGAATATCAGACTTCCTATCACTCAATAAAAAACTAAATTACTATGTACATTCCGGGAAACTATTAAACCCACGGAAAGGGATATATGCTAAGCCTCGATATAATTCTGAAGAACTGGCTTGTTCTGTTTATACACCTGCTTATATATCTCTGGAATATGTGTTACAGAAATCGGGTATCGTATTCCAATATGATTCGAGATTAACCATGGTCAGTTATTTGAGCCGGACTATAGAAGTGGACAAACAGATCTATAGTTATCGCAGGATTAAAGAAAAAATCTTAATTAATATGAATGGTATTATCCGGCTGGATAATGTCAATATAGCCACACCGGAGAGGGCTTTTTTAGATTTACTTTATCTGGACAAAGAATACTTTTTTGATAACCTGAGAACAATAGATGAGAGACAAGTTTTAAAACTTCTGCCGCTGTACCAATCAAAATCATTGACACAAAGGGCAACAAAGCTATTAGGGAGTGATTGACATTAACAAACACAAATTTTTATTGACCAGGATACTGAAGGACGTGTATTCTGATATTAACCTCGCCAATTGTCTGGGGTTTAAAGGAGGTACAGCCTTGATGCTCTTTTATGATTTACCCCGATTCTCCGTTGACCTGGACTTTAATCTGATCTGCAAAGACAAGGAACAAAAGATCTATGATAAGGTACGAGCAATTCTTTTGAAATATGGCGCCATTCATGATGAGGCACGAAAATTTTATGGTCCTGTTGTTGTACTTGACTATGGAAAAGGGGAACGTAAACTAAAAATCGAGATATCCAATCGCCAATTTGACGATCACTATGAAATAAAGAATTTTCTGGGGATTAATATGAAGGTAATGACAATGCCAGATATGTTTGCCCATAAACTTTGCGCCTTATTGGACCGTCATTCAATCGCAAACCGGGATATATTTGATTGTTGGTTCTTTATGGATCGCCAGACTCCAGTGAATAAAAATATCGTAGAGGATCGCATGAACATGTCACTTGCTGACTATCTTCAGAAATGCATAGATCAGCTGAAATCAATGAAAGATAAAGGATTGTTACAAGGCATGGGTGAATTAATGGATGTTGATATGAAATCATTTGTACGCACAAATCTTCGTTCTGAGGCTATTGGACTGTTAGAAGTTTACAAGAAATATCCTATTTTGAGTGAGTATTAACATACACCGCTTTAGTATTCCAAGCCCACACTTCATCCACAGGGCTAATGAATCCCAAAGTCTCGATTTTTAATTAAATAAAACCACTCTTCATCTGCTTCACCGCATACTCACAGGCTCGGGCAGTCAAAGCCATGTATGTTAATGAAGGACTCATGTGTCCAGATGATACCATGGCTGCACCATCTGTCACAAAAAGATTGGGTACTTCATGGCTTTGATTGTGTGCATTCAAAAAGGAAGTCTCCGGGTCCAATCCCATTCGTGCGGTACCCATTTCATGCACTGAATCCCCATGAACCGGCGTCTCAGAAAAGGTGTTAACGTCAGACAAACCGGCAACTTCGAGTATCTCCCGGACTTGCTCTTCCATATGCTTTCTCATCGCAAATTCATTCTCCTTGAACTCTGCCGTGATTTTCACGATCGGCAGCCCCCAATCATCTTTCTTATGCGAGTCCAGTTCGATTCGATTCTCATAATAGGGGATGCAGGCTCCATAAGCTCCCAGACTCATCATCCAAGGCCCTTGTTGTGTAATTTTTTCTTTTAATTCAGAACCGATGCCTGCCTGATTCACATCCACTCCCTGCCTACTGGCTCCTCCCCAGATGCCATAACCTCTGGAGAAGCTATTTTCTTTCGTTTCCAGATTGACAAAACGCGGAATAGCCATCCCTCCCGGTCGGTAGCCGGAATACGTCTTGTCCAGCATCCCTTCAAACCGGCCCGATCCACCTACTGATTTATGATGATCCATTAAATAGTGACCCAACACTCCATTAGTGTTACCCAGTCCGTTAGGAAATCGATTGGATGTAGAACGCATCAGAATGGATGTAGATGGAATAGTCGATGCACAAAGAAAAATAACTTTCGCTTTGTATTCCGTGACTTCCCGGGAGTCCGCATCAATCACCCGCACCCCGGTTACGCGATCCTTTTGTTCATCGTATAAGATAGATTCCACAATGGCGTGATGAACCATGGTCAGATTACCCGTTTCAGCCGCTGCCGGCAAGGTGGAACTATTGCTGCTAAAATAAGCCCCAAATGGACAGCCGCGTTCGCACATATTTCGGTTTTGACACTGGGACCGGCCTTTGAACTGACCGGGCTCCACTTTGGTCAAATGAGCAATCCGGTTCGGAATCAGTTTTCGGTCCGGATAGTGTGTTTCAATTCGCTTTTTGATTTCCTGTTCCACACAATTCATCTCTACGGGGGCTAAAAATTCGCCATCAGGGAACTGTGGCAATCCTTCCTTGCTCCCGCTCACACCGATAAATCGCTCCACATAGTCATACCATGGCTTAATATCCTTGTACCGAAATGGCCAATCCACTCCGTGTCCATCCGTGGAATGCACATCAAACTCATAATCACTCCAGCGATAGGCACCCCGACCCCAAATGAGTGACCGTCCACCTGTCTGATATCCACGGAACCATAAATAAGGTTTATCTTCCGGATGATCATAAGGATGCTCGCTGTCCTTGACGAAGAAATGCTTCGACGCTTCACTGAAATTATATTTTTTGCTTTGTATGGGATATTCTTCCTTTACCTGCCGGCTGTCCAGTTTCCGATATTTGAATTCCCACGGAGCTTTGTTCATCGTGGGGTAGTCCTGAATGTGCTTTACCTCCCGGCCGCGTTCAAGCACCAGTGTTTTCAACCCTTTCTCTGTCAGCTCTTTGGCCGCCCATCCTCCGGTCATTCCTGAACCGATGACTATGGCATCGTATGATTTTTCCACTATGCTATTTATTTTAAACTCTTTGTTTTACATGTGATTGCCAACCATCACTTTCCCGTTCTCCGGCAAATCGATGCATCCTTTATATTCACCGGGAGTAACCACATAATCAAGATTCTGTTTCACACCTTCTTCAGATGTAAAATAAGCCTTTGAGGTACCGGTAATTTTTGAGAAACGAAGTATTGTATTCCCCGGATGGTTGATCTGCGAATGCATCTGCATCAATCTTCTTCAGCAACTCCACCCGATCTTGATCGTTCAAATCCATGAATGGTTTGCCGGAATGATCCCTGCTACTATCATCCATCACCTGCAATCCTTCTGTAATAGACAGGCTTTGATCGTCCGTCAACACATCTGCTATTAAAAGATCCACAAATTGATGAACACGCACTTCCGAGGCTGAGGGAGTGTCTGTGGTTGGCACGATTGCATCGGATAGGAGGGTTAGTTGATCTACTTGCTCATCGGTGAGAACCTGCGGTTTCCATGAATCTCCTTCCGGAGCATTTCGGCAACTCTGCAATGCAGCCAACACTCCCGGCGCCAGTAATCCAGCTCCAGCAATCCATCCTGTATATCGCAACGCTTCTCTTCTATCCATAGGAACAAGGTAATAAATTTATCATCTTTCATATCACTACATCCACTGTGAATTTAAAAAACAAAGAAACCCCGGAATGACTTCCAACAAACATCCGACTATGCCGTTAATAATTCAGACTAATCACTGACCATCCAGGATGGGTTACCTTGGATGAAGTTGTTTTGAATCAATGTGCTGAATAACTCATTGATTTTTTGTAGCTTTGTCCGCTCAGATTGTTCAAATGCAGAGACTGATTACCATACCGTTATTAGCACTCTATGTGCTCGCTTCTATGGGACTACATGGAGTAAGCCACTTCTGTGGGAATGACTTTATGGGTTTTGCGTTTTACAGTCCTGCCGATGAAATGGACTGCGGGAAAGATGCTTGTTGCGAAGTCCCGGATAAAGAGAAAAATAATGAATGTTGCGTTGACGTAGAATTCTCGCTCTTTTATGAATCGGAAAATCCATTAACATTTGTTTCCAATCGTTTCTTGATAAAGGTTCCGGTGCTGCCTTTAAAACTACTTTTCGCTTCGGAAGTTCAGGTTTCTCCTGATGAAATAAGCAAGCCGACAAACCTCAAAACACCGGCCAAATTCTCTTCACCTCCCTTATATCTTAAACACCATTCTTTGATTTTTTACGGTTGAACACCTCAACCTTGTTAATGTGTTCATGAGGATCAGACGCTCATTATGGCGTTAGATACCTCTCATCATTATTTTTATTTTATAAAAAATCAAAGAATGAAAACTCAATTTCAACTGCTTGCGGCAATAGTATTTTCTATTTTCATTACCACCACCGCCATCTCTCAAAACAAACTACAGACTGATACCATAACAGTAAACGGGGTATGTGAAATGTGTCAAAAACGGATCGAAAAAGCCGCGTTTATAAAAGGGGTCAAGCTGGCGGAGTGGGATAAAAATGCCCAGCACCTTACCGTCATTTATAAAACCAAGAATACGAATCTGGATGAGATCGCGACGGCGGTAGCCAAAGCCGGTCATGATAACGATCAAAAAAAGGCACCGGACAGCGCGTATGCTGAACTTCCGGATTGCTGTGCCTACCGTCATGGTGTGGAAGTCCATTAAAGTATTATTCACAATGGTTTCCTCAGACATAAGTCATGTAATTAATAGCCACATTACGAAAGAACAGGTTTCTAATTTGACCATTTGTAACAGAACTGACGGACTTTACACAAAGTCCGGTTCGCAGTATTTACAGCTAGTCAATAGAACAGGAGCCTCGTTATCGCGCATCAGAATCAATATTCAGGATTATAATCCCTCTTTATAAATTAAGCTATATGAAAACGCATTATATCTTTTCTGTTTTTCTATCCATGTTTGTCGTTCAAGGATTTTCCCAGGTTAATTCCCAGGAAATGATCCACGGCCAGGTAATGGAAGCCACTACTACGGGGAGCTCAGAAGATCTCCCCCTGATCGGAGCCAATGTCCACTGGTTGAATTCTTCCATTGGAGCTGTGACAGATTTGGACGGACGATTTGAGATCCAAAAAAACTCCGAAACCGACAAGCTTGTTATAAGCTATACAGGATACCGGACAGATACCATTGCGGCAGTATCAAATAAACTTATGCTTATCCAGCTCGAATCTTCTATCACCCTGGATGAAGTAAAGGTGGTTTATCGTAAAAAGTCAACCGAGATCTCGAGTATTAATCCGCTCAAAATGGAGCAAATATCGGAAGGAGAATTGCGGAAAGCTGCCTGCTGCAACCTGAGCGAAAGTTTTAGTACTTCTCCGAGTGTGGACGTGTCATTTACTGATGCAATCACAGGAACCCGCCAGATCCGCATGCTTGGCCTGGCTAGCCCTTATACGAATATTACCCAGGAAAATATGCCGGGCATTCGAGGGCTCAATGCCATCCAGGGGTTGTCGTTCATTCCCGGAACATGGGTACAGGACATGCAACTCAGCAAGGGGGCTGGGACAGTCGTTAACGGCTACCAAAGCATTGCGGGGCAGATCAATATAGAACTAAAAAAACCGGACATATCGGAACGCCTATATGTAAACTTTTATGCCAGTGAAGAAGGTAGAAAAGAAGCCAATGTCAATATAGCGCACGATCTAAATGACAAATGGTCCACAGCTTTACTCTTACACGGGAATCATAATAATTCAAAAAGTGACCGAAATAACGACAAATTTATGGATCATCCCATAGGGCAAGCCTTTGCCGGACTGAGCAGATGGAAATATCAAAGTGGAAAAAACCTGACTGCCCAGTTTAATGTGATGGGTACTTCATTTGAACAAACCGCAGGACAAATGGACTTTGATCCGGAAAAGATTCCCAGTGCGGGGAATTCCTGGGGGATGACCCGACAGGTTAACCGCATTGAAGGGTGGGGGAAAATTGGATTGCTGTCTCCACTTCCATGGAAGTCGATGGGGCTGCAACTCGCCGCTTCTTATCATCAGGAAAAAAATAGATTTGGAAGGACAGCTTATGAAGGAAATCAGGCTTCCGTATATGCCAATTATCTATTTCAATCCATTTTATGGAACACCAATCATGGTATCAAAGCAGGAGCCAGTTTTCAATATGACCAATACGATGAAACGATGGGGATAAGGAAGTTTGATAAGGTGGAGGCTGTTCCGGGTATTTTTGGTGAATACAATTACAAGTACCTGGAGACTTTCGATTTAGTCGCTGGTCTTAGGGTAGATCACCACAACGAGTATGGAATATTCATTACTCCACGTCTCCATATGCGGTATGCCCCTTCAGATGAAACCGTATTTCGTGCCTCAGCAGGGCGCGGGTTAAGAACTGCTTCTGTGATAGCAGAAAATTTTGGATTGCTGGCATCTTCCCGGCAATGGATATTTGAAGGACAGGAAGACCAGTTCAATTACGGACTAGACCCGGAGATTGCCTGGAACTATGGAATTAACTTCACCCAAAAGTTCCGATTGGATTACCGTGACGGGACAATTTCTTTCGATGCTTACCGCACCGATTTTCAGAATCGCGTGGTCATAGATCTCGATGCAAGTCCTCAGGAAGTCCGGCTTTATAATCTGAAAGGCTCGTCCTATTCCAATGTGTTACAGGCACAGGTTGATTATGAATTGATCCGTCATCTTGATCTGCGATTGGCTTATCGCTGGGTAGATGCTAAAACCACCTATCAAAGTGGCCTGAAAGAACAGCCCTTGAATTCCCGTCACCGTGCCTTCGGTAATCTTGGTTATACGACACACAGTGAAAAATGGAAAATGGATGTAACCGTAAACTGGCAGGGACAGAAACGACTACCATCTACCGCCACCAATCCGGAAGAATACAGATTGGCCGATTATTCACCTTCTTTTTATACCCTGAATAGTCAGATTACACGTTTATGGAACCGCTTTGAGGTGTATGCAGGGATCGAAAACATTCTTGATAAACGACAATCGGATCCCATCCTGGCGAGTGATGATCCATTCGGACCCTATTTTGATAGCAGCATGACCTGGGGACCGGTATTCGGACGAAACATATATGTGGGAGCGAG
>CAJDXA010000064.1_pt1 | contig 10096 bp, 6 predicted proteins | sample 7391711 | NCBI WGS metagenome assembly CAJDXA01 (sample SAMEA7055748, study PRJEB34461) | soil metagenome | biome: terrestrial ecosystem; feature: Peninsula; material: soil | place: Antarctica | collected 2016
ATGAAACACGGCCTTACCCTGGAAGAAATCGGTGACCGGTTTGGACTTACACGCGAGCGTGTACGCCAGATCAAAGAAAAAGCGATCCGTCGCTTACGTCATTCTTCACGCAGTAAACACCTCAAAGCATATCTGGGATAATAGATGATGGCAAATAGGGTACACCGAGACTGAAATCGTTTCAATTCACCATATATAAATCACCTACATTAATGTCAATAGACCTTTTGAGTGCGGGTAGAGCAACTTATAACAAAGAGCTCGAAACCTGGAACAGTAAAGAAAAAGCTGCCGTTGAGCTGATCAACGCCGTTGGACACCTGCTGTACGATGACTCCGTAGAACTCGTGTTATTTCGCAACCATCTCGTAGATACGAATGTGAGCGAAGTATTAAATCTGCACAAATACGCTGCAGAAGTGGTACAAAAACCTATCGACGTATTTGTAACCAGTGAACTGGCGCGCATCCTTGTGGATATGAAGCTCGCTCCTTCAAAAATCGATATCGGACTGCTCGCAGCTGAATGGATGGAAGAGAAACAAAACTTCAATTCAAAGCAAGACTTTTTGATGTCGAAAATCGGTTCTTTTATCGGGGCTGAAAATGGCAACAATTTTGAACCACGAGATGTGGTGCTCTTCGGTTTTGGCCGAATTGGTAGATTGGCTGCCCGTGAACTTATCCAACAATTTGGAAAAGGGCACCAACTTCGTCTCAAAGCGATTGTAACCCGAAAAGTAACCCCGGAAGAAATTGTAAAACGTGCGGATTTGTTGCGCATGGATTCAGTTCACGGACCTTTTCCGGGCACAGTAAAAGCCGACATCGAAAACAGCGCCCTCATCGTGAATGGTCAGATCATTAAATTGATTGAAGCCAAAACACCCGATAGTGTTGACTATGAGGCTTATGGAATTAGCAATGCTGTCCTGATCGACAATACTGGTGCTTTCAGAGACCGCAACGCGCTTTCGCTACACCTTAAGTCAAATGGAATCAGCAAAGTAATTCTTACCGCTCCGGGTGGTGAAATTCCAAATATCGTTTATGGAATCAACCACAAACAACTGGATCTGGAAAAGGAGAATATATTCTCAGCTGCTTCGTGTACTACCAATGCGATTAGTACCATTCTTTCTGTAATTGAAAACAAATACGGAATAGAGAAAGGGCATGTTGAGACGATTCACGCCTATACCAATGACCAGAACTTGCTCGACAATTTCCATAGTAAGGAAAGACGAGGACGTTCGGCAGCGGTAAACATGGTAATTACTGAAACCGGTGCAGCAAAAGCTGTAACGAAAGTAATTCCGTCACTGGCCAACAAACTTACGGCCAATGCGGTACGTGTACCTGTTCCAAATGGCTCTTTGGCTATTATGAACCTTACCATCAATAAAGAAACCAGCCTTGAAGAAGTGAATGCTCTGATAAAAGATGCCGCTCTTAAAGGTGATTTGGTAAACCAAATCAAATACAGTATTGAGCCTGAATTGGTTTCAAGTGATATCGTTGGTGATAGCTGCTGCTCTGTTTACGACAGTAAAGCAACACTGGTACATCCGGACAAGAAAAATATCGTACTTTATGTATGGTATGACAATGAGTTCGGGTATACCAAACAAGTAATTCGTCTTGCGAAATATGTTGCTCAGGTAAGACGTCGTCATTACTACTAAAAACGTATAATTATTTGATTTATTTATCCCCATTCCGTTGGCTGAAGCCAACGGCAATGGGGAATTTTCATTTTAAACTGTATTTTCTTTATAAATCCTGTTTAGAAAGAATCGTATGGTCACAGCTCTCGGTGGTGTATTTATTTATTCGGAAGATCCTCAACGGCTCGCTCAATGGTATGAGCAGCATTTGGGACTTGTGTATGAATACACCGAGAAGGATCAGGTGTATTATGTTTCCTTTCCTCATCGTGAAGCAGAATCGGATCGTAAGCGATACACAGTTTTCTCGATTCTTGCCACAGATCACCGTCCTTTATTAAATGATAAAAGTTTTACGGTAAGTCTTCGAGTTTCTGATCTAGAAGAATTGATTGAGAAACTGAAGAGGGCCCATGTATTCGTTCGCGATATCGCGGAACACCACGGTGGAAAATATACCTGGATCAATGATCCCGAAGGGAATTATATTGAATTGTGGCAAGACGGTATAGAAGATTAGTCTTTCTTGATTTTTACTCCGCTTTTGGTATCCGGATTTAAAATATTGACTATCGTATTTGTTTCTTTCAAATTTCATTTTCTTCTGAGAAACCAACTCAAACTGCTATATCATAAATTCGGGTATAATCGGTAGTTTTGCCGAAAGGCATAATTCGATGAACTGGATTTCTGTAAAAGAAAAACTTCCTGAAGACGGGCAGCGCGTACTGGCATTTCTGCCAAAAAACGATATTTACCTTCCGGGAAATACGGGTCAGACGCGTTATTTGCCGGTTATTTTTCTTCGATTTGAGAAAGACTTTTTTGGTGAGAAGAATCCGAAGCGCGCGCAATTCGGTGCGCATTTCTGGTTGGGTGAAGGTCAGAGCAATCATTATTTTGGAGATGTTACGCATTGGATGGCTGTGCCTGAAGGGCCTGGTGGTGAGGTGGAGGTTTTGAGGAAGGGAGATTTTTAATAGGCAATAAGCAACTGGCAATCGGCAATTTGAAGCTTTTGATAGTTCTGTTAAAGGGCAATTACCGTAAGTTGCCTCTCGCTGCCTTTCTTCTGCTATTCTAAACTATGCTGCCCAATTTGTCAATGGGCAAATACTATTGCTGAATTGAGTGCGGGTCATAATTATGTGAGCCAACAAAACGAAGTATAAAATTGATTAAGTCGATTTTTTCTAAATTGCAAACTTTATAATACGTATAATTGATGTTAAAAGAACGAAAGATATACTTTAGCTCTTAGAAAATTGATTTCGATGCGTCCTTAAACCCAACTTATGTCCAGAATCTTTACAACGCTGACTTTTTGCATGATGCTCACATTTGGCTACAGCCAGATTACCATCACAGGTACCGTATACGACAATGCAACGAATGAGACGCTGCCCGGTGTCACTATCTATACCAATCATTCCAAAAATGGGATAAGTTCCAATATGGATGGCCAATATAGCCTTGCTACCACGGCTGCAGACGACTCTCTGACTTTCTCGTATATTGGATATTCGCCTCAGAAAGTAGCCATTGGTGGCCGCTCGACGATTGATATTCGGTTAAGTTTCGACTCAAAGAATCTCGCCGAAGTAGTGGTAACCGCCTATGGTACCCAGCGTAAAAGTGATCTCACAGGAGCTATTACCATGATAAAGGCGGAAGAAATCACCAAAGTTCCGGCTTCTAACGCAATGCAAGCCCTCCAGGGGAAAGTCGCCGGATTGCAGGTAGGTGCCTCATCCGGTGCGCCGGGATCGAGTCCGGTAGTAAGGATCAGAGGTGTTGGTACATTCAACGATGCCTCGGTGCTTTATGTGGTGGATGGTGTGTTTACTGAGAATATTAATTTTCTCTCGTCCAATGATATTGAATCGATGACGGTATTAAAAGATGCTTCGGCAACGGCGCTATACGGCTCACGTGGTGCAAATGGAGTAATCGTGGTTACGACAAAACGCGGTTCGGACAGCCCCGACGGTAAACCTCGCTTTCAATTTGATGCCGAATACGGTTTGCAACGTCTGCCAAACAAGATCGACCTGCTCTCAGGCCGGGAATTTGCAGAAGTGTACAATGTCCTATATCCGGGTTCATTCAACAATATTGATCGTGTACCCAATACCGACTGGCAGGATCTTATTTTCCGCAAATCAGCACCCGTTCAATCTTATAATTTCTCGTTATCCGGCGCGACAGAGCGGAACAATTATTACTTTGGCCTCGGCTACTTCAATCAGGAAGGTATTATCGATAAATCGGCTTATGAGCGGTTATCCATCAAATTGAACAATCAGTTCAACCTTACAGACAATATCCGAACCGGAGTAAATCTCACCGCCACTCCTTCGCGATGGCAAGGGGCGCCGAATGTATTTGCGAATGCCTACTGGGCGTGGCCTACCGACGTGCCATTCAACCCCGATGGAAGTTTTGCGGAAGTGCGGGGAGGCGGAAACCCGCTGGCAACAATCGAATACACCAATTCGAAGACCAACTCACTGGTGAGCCTTGGTAACCTTTTTGCAGAGTTTGATTTTCTAAAAGGCTTCACCTTTCGTTCCAGTCTGGGATACGAAGTGGGTTTTACAGAATCTACATCCTTCACGCCCGTTTTCTTTGTGAGTCCTTTGCAATCGAATGTGACGAGCGACCTGAATAAAAATCGGTTTCAAAGTTTGAATTGGCTTTGGGAAAATACCCTCACCTACAAAAAGGAAATCAAAAAACACCGTTTTGATGCCCTTGCGGGAATTACATCTCAGCGCAATCACAGCGAATTTCTGGGAGCCTCCACTCAAAATCTGATTGACGAAAACCCGGACCTTTGGTACATCAGCGCTGGCGATAATAAGTACTTAATAGCCGGCAACGGTGCAGAAACAACGAGTATTGAATCTTACCTGTTCAGATTAAATTACAGTTTTGATAACCGATATCTCCTTACCGTAAATTACCGGAGAGATGGTTCTTCCAAATTCGGGATCAATAACAGATACGCCAATTTTGGATCAGCCGCTTTGGGTTGGAATATTACAAACGAAGATTTTATGCGCGGTACCACCAATTGGCTGAACACTTTAAAACTTCGCGGAAGTTATGGTACTGTGGGCAACGAGAAAATTCCATGGGATCGTCAATATACCCTTGTCAGGAATCAGGAGAATGGTGTATTGGGAGATCCCGAATCTCTCTTGACCGGTGCGAGCTACGGTGTACTTGGCAATCCCGACCTGCGCTGGGAAACCACCGAGCAATTTAATATCGGATTTGATTTTGGTTTCCTAAATGATCGCCTGACAGGAGAAATGGATTACTATGTAAAAACCACCAAAGATATATTGGTGGAATTGTATTCGCCCGGACACCTCGGAAATGGGGCTTACGCCACCACTACCCGAAATGCAGCAGAGGTGCGCAATTCCGGATTGGAATTTCAAGCTCTCTGGCGTGATGATCTCAAAAATGGAATCAGCTACCAAATCGGTGCAAATATTGCGACGGTAAAAAATGAAGTACTCAAAATGGGGCGTCTTACCGGAAATAATTCCTTCCTTCTGGGCGGTCCATTGGGCAATGGAGATTTGGTAACCTACACCGAAGTTGGCGGACCGATTGGAGCCTATTACGGCTTTAAAGTAGATGGCGTATTTCAGACACAAGCCGAGCTGGATTCCTCACCATCGCAGGCCGGACAGAAAGTGGGCGACTTAAAATTTGTGGATGTAAACGGAGATGGGGTTATCAACGATGCTGACAAAACGATCATCGGTTCTTATATCCCTGATTTTATCTATGGTTTTAATCTGAATGTAGGTTATAAAGGCATTTCACTTGGATTCGACTTTTACGGACAATCGGGTAATGAAATATACAACGGTAAAAATGAGGTACGTCCCAACCAGAACAATTACGAAGCTCAGGTGGCTGATTACTGGCGTGGACCGGGCACTAGCAACACAGAACCGCGGCCCACAGCTGGTGGCCTCAACTACCAGCCTTCGGAGTATTTCATCCAGGATGGTTCTTACTTCCGCTTACGAACGCTGACCCTATCTTATGAATTTCCAAGACAATGGATAGACGCCATTAAGGTGGAGCGCGCTTCCGTATATTTGCGCGGCACAAATGTGTTTACCTTATCGGAATATACGGGCTACTCTCCCGAGATAAACAGCGGCAACGTGCTTAGTTCAGGAATCGACCTCGGTGTATTCCCAATCACTTCCACCTATGCATTAGGTTTTAACTTTACTTTTTAATCCTCATTGAATATGAATCCAATCGGCAATCTATTTAAATCATTTTTCGCTTTTGCAGTTCTGTTCGTGTTCGTGTTTCTTACACCTTCCTGTTCAGATGACTTTTTAGATAATCCACCACAAGGATCTCTGACTGATGCTCAGTTTCCCAAAACTCCTGAACATGCGCTAATGGCAGTAAACGCTATGTATTCCGACTTGAGGGTATGGCAGCTTTACTATGGTGGGTATCCCATAGTGGATATTATGAGCGACGATGCCCATAAAGGAAGCAATCCCGGCGACGGCGTGAATATGTCCTTATTCGAGAACTACACTTTCGGTGCAAACATTGGTGATTTGAGTGCCTGGTATGCAACTTTGTATGAAGCCATCAAGTCAACCCACGTAGTGATCGACAAGGTACCTCTTATCGATATGGATGAATCTACAAAAACCCGGTACATCGCCCAGGCGCGATTTTTACGTGCCCTTCATTATTTTCAGCTTGTGCGAAGCTTTGGTGATGTGCCAAAAGTTACTGCTTTAAATCCGCCTGCCGATATGCCCAGATCGCCTAAAGCGGAAATTTACAACGAAATAATTATTCCTGATCTAATTTTTGCACGTGATAATTTGCCGACAAAAAACGAATGGTCCGGTGCGGATGCCGGTCGGGCAACCAAACACGCTGCCCAGTCTCTTTTGGCTAAAGCCTACCTCTATACCAATAACTTCCAACCCGCTGCAGATCAAGCAATGGAAGTGATCAACTCCGGATTATACGATCTGGAGACTGACTATTCGAGTGCTTTCAGACCTGAAGGAGAATTCGGAATCGAATCGGTCTTCGAAGTGGGCGCGCTGCCGTTCGGCCCGGGGCCTACAGGTGGTAATCAGTTTGCTAACACCCAATCTGTGCGTGGCACACCTAACAGGGGTTGGGGATTCAACCGTCCATCACTCGATCTGATCAATTCCTTTGAGGACGATGACATTCGTATGGATGCCACTGTAATATTTCTGGGTGAAATTATAGATGGAGTGCTAATTGTAGGTGATGGCCCTACTCCGGATGAAACATTAGATGCGGATGGAAATGTAGTCCAAATAGAAACATACAATCAAAAAGTGTGGGTACCGGGCAATACTACGGAGGAACCTTTCGGGTACAATGTGAAGGAAATGCGTTATGCAGAAGTGCTTCTTATCGCTGCCGAAGCTCTTAATGAAGTGGGTAGTCCGGGACCGGCTTTGACACAATTGAATAAAATACGCGCGAGAGCAGGGCTCGAAGATATTACTGAGATGGATCAAACCATACTTCGCGGACTCATTCTCACTGAACGCCGGCATGAAATGGCGCTTGAACAAGAGCGATTTTACGACTTGGTACGCACAGGAAATGCTCCTGCAGTATTAGGACCACTTGGTTTTGTGACCGGTAAGAACGAAATTTTTCCAATTCCCGCCGCTGAACTTCTTTTAGACCCGAATCTTACACAAAATCCTGGTTGGTAAACTTTTTTGGAACATTGGCAATCATTTAAAAACAGAATGTTAACTTTACAGTATTATCTAAACTAATAATCAAAATATGAATCTATTGAAATTTAAATCGCTTATCTGGCTTATGGCCGGAGTTCTTATCGTTTCTGGATGTAAAAAGGACGATGATGATCCGGTAGCTCCGACGATGGCGCTATCATCAATTAAAACAACCGATGGAACTGATTTATATGGTGCCACCAGTGCAACAACAGTCGGTACCGATCAGAACGTTATTATCGGTTTCTCCGCTGCAGTTGATGCAAACTCAATTGGAAACGTAAAGCTAAAAAATGGCGACAATACGGTTCCTTCAAGCATTACTTCTACAGGTAGCACTGTAACTATCGACCCTACGGATGCACTTTTCGGTGGTACTGTTTACACAGTTCAAATTAGTGGTGTGAAATCTACAGATGGAGCCACTGCGGCCAATGTAAGTACTACTTTCACCACTGCCGGTGTTGGTTTAGGTACTGCTCCTCAGGCGAGCGCTCAAACAACCTATTTCCAGTTCAATGGAAATTATGTTGACGTTGTAGGTAATGCAACCAAGGTAATGAGTCAAAATACTTGGGTGGAAGACCGATTTGGAGTAGGTTTTAGTGCACTTAAGTTGAATGGAGCTACAGCTCCTGGAAATGGCGACATTGTTGAATTTTCAGGTAACTTTCTGCATGAAAGCATGACGATATCAACTTGGTTCCAAGTGGATCCTGCGACCTTTGCCGGAACAAGCAGACCCATGTTTGGAGTTGCAGTAGAACGCGGCTACTTTCTGGAAGTAGATGGAGACATGGGATGGATAAAATTTGGCACATCGCACAAAGTTGATCCGGATCCTGCAAATCACTATTTCGGAACAGCATGGACCGATCCTAACGGAGATGGTCAGACTAGCGAAGGAACTCCTGTAGATTACCTGGGAAGCATTGCAGGACTTATTAATGCACCTCAATGGGCGCAAGTTATCATGTCTTATGATGCTTCTACTTCCACAAAATCTATCTATTTGAATGGAGTTCTTGCGATGCAAGTTAAGCTCGCCTTTGATCCTACATCTGAATATCAGCTGGGACCAATGGCTATAGCTAATAAGGCAGATGGAACAGGTGATCCAGTCTCTGGAATCAGCGAAAATCTGGCGATAGGGTACTATTGTTCACCTAGCAATACTGCTACTGATTGGGCTTCTTACCAAAATGCTGAGAACAACTTCATTGGTGCGATTGATGACTTCCGTATTTGGAATGTGGCTTTGACTCAAGAGCAAGCTACTGCCCTTTATGACGCTGAGAAGCCGTAAGCAGTCACAAACCAACTTCAGTTAAAATTAACTTTCGGGGGATTTCGGTATCGAAATCCCCCGATTTTTATGTTTTATGAAATCCCTTTTCCGCATTTTCCTTTTCATTCTTGTTGGTCTTAGTTTTATAAAGTGCGACAAAGACAATGATCCTTCACCACCTTTGGTGCCACCCGCCGATACAACCACATACAGCCTTCAACTCAGCGCCGCAATTATAGATGGTATAAATTTTTTCTCTTCAGGCAGAATCAAAGATATTGACCGGTCTCTGCCGGGTGTACTTACGTTTAATCGACCTGTGGACCCCACAAGCCTGACGAATCAATCCATACGGGTGGCGGCTCCCGGTTTATCCGGAAATTTAAGTTGGGAATTGAGCGATAGCAATCGCACTGTAACCATCTCTGCTCCCACCCCACTCGCCCATATTCAGAAATACACACTCATCATTAGCAACACCATTCAAGGTGCCTCAGGCGAATCCTTCTCGGGATTTCAACGAGAGTTTTACACCGAAGTAGATTCCACTCCAAAGTTTCCACTAATGGACGATGAGACTTTGATGACCCTCGTACAGGAGCAAACATTTCGGTATTTCTGGGATTTTGGACACCCGGTAAGCGGCCTCGCCCGAGAGCGTAATACGTCCGGAAATACTGTAACAATTGGTGGTTCGGGATTTGGTGTAATGACCATCCTTGTAGGTATCGAACGCAATTTTATTTCCCGTGCAGAAGGAGTGGACCGACTTAACACCATTGTTGATTTTCTTACCACCGCCGATCGATTTCACGGTGCATGGCCGCATTGGATGAATGGCAACACCGGAGCTACCATTCCCTTTAGTGCCAGTGATAATGGTGCCGACTTGGTGGAAACAGCTTTTATGATTCAGGGACTTTTGACCGTTCGCGAATACCTCGATGAGGGAAATCCGGATGAGGCCAACCTTATTGCAAAGATTAATATCCTTTGGGAAGAAGTGGATTGGGATTTCTTTACTCAGGGGCAAAATGTGCTTTATTGGCATTGGAGCCCAACTTCGGGATTCAGTATGAATATGAAAATTCGGGGGTATAACGAGGGACTTATCGTTTATCTTTTGGCGGCAGCTTCTCCCACGCATCCGATTTCGGCAGAAGTATATCACCAGGGCTGGGCACAGAATGGTGCTATGCAAAACGGCAACAGCTATCTCGGTACGGTTCTTCCTCTGGGACCTTCCTACGGAGGCCCGCTATTCTTTGCGCATTACAGCTTCCTTGGCTTTAATCCCACCAACCTGAGTGATCAATATGCGAACTACTGGACACAGAATGTGA
>CAJDXA010000065.1_pt1 | contig 10085 bp, 8 predicted proteins | sample 7391711 | NCBI WGS metagenome assembly CAJDXA01 (sample SAMEA7055748, study PRJEB34461) | soil metagenome | biome: terrestrial ecosystem; feature: Peninsula; material: soil | place: Antarctica | collected 2016
TAAAGGTAACTCCGGTCTGGGCCACCGGCATCTCGGCATGGGTGCCGGTACTGAAGGCCTGCCCCATCATAATCCACCATTTGAATTTACGATTACCTCTGAAATAATCGTCACTGCTTTTGATGCGGCGCGAAATCCACAGACCAAAGGTAACGATACCGATAAAATAAGCAATAAGAATAATGTAGTCGATCGGGCTCATAAATATACGTAGGTTTGTAAAAATGCTAATATACATTTTAAATTTACTGATTATGTGAATCTATAGCATTTTATGTAAATTGAGCGCACCAAAATAGAGCCTGATTTAAATTGAAAATCCTAAGAGTTTTATTCCATGATATCAAAAAAATCGATCAATAATAACTTTCATTTCTTCACCTCTTCCACATTACAACATGCCTATTATGGAATGAATGAAATCCAGGGATTAACCGTCCATTCCAACACCATCATTGCCAGGTTGCATTATTCCCCATTCAATCCTACTCTTCATATTAAAGATGATAAGATAACACGTATGTACTGCGATTGTGATGAATCGAATTATTGCACTCATCTGGCTTCATTACTGCTTTATCTTAAGTCAAATATTGAAATATTAGATCATTTGACACCCGGCACAACCATGGCAATCGGTGCTAATGACGATTTAGATGAAAGTGATGATGATGAAGAAGAGATTCCTCCATTTATCCGTTCTGGTAATGTGAATAGCTACCGAAAAATACTGGACGTAGAAGCTTTTTTGGAATATGCGGATGGGCATATTAATGAATGGTGGGGTGATGATGATTATGACCCGACAATCGAAATTTACTCGGATCGCAATAATATGCTGAATGTACTGCTTAAAGATGATCCTGAGTACAGCTATGAGGATGAAGTGCTTATTCAGTTCAAATGGATCAATGAGGAGCTGTACATCAAATGCCACGGATGTAATCATTTTTCTGATAATCTATGTGAACATCAGGAAGAGATTTTGTCCATGACTGAATTCTCCTGGGTGGAGCATTTTATTAATCGTAATCTAAACCAGGAAGACCAGTATAAAGTATTCGCAGAGAAAAATCATTTTTCTACAAATCTGCTTAAAAAGCATTATGACATTGGTTATGTTAATCAAAATCAGATGCATCTGAGGCCCAAATCAGATGTACTCATGATCACTGATAAAATTATTGAGTTTTTTGAGGAAGATATTGCCAGCCATAATAATGAACCTGATGAACGTGACCACTTATTAAGCTCATTGTATGAAGAAGATGAGAAAGATACCGGAAATGCGATTGTTTGGACCCGGAGCTATACTAATAAGTTATTGATCAAATATGTGCAAGGTAGATTGGCCAGCAACAACAAGAAACTGACAGCTTTTATCGAAGAGATCGAAGAACCGAAGGAAATTCCTTTTTCTGTACAGCGTCAGATGCACCGGTTTCATAATGTTCGAGCTGATTTGCGTGAGAAAAGAGATGCATTATTGATGCAACAACATTTAGAATTCCTACAGGATAATGCATACCAATGGAAGGATTTCATCCAGTATCTATATACAGATTACTATGAAAATCAATCAAAGATCAAGAAAAGTGATTTGCATCTTTTTCAATTTGCAAAATCCCCGATAAGCCTGGATATCCACTTAAGTTTAGAAAAAGAAGCCTTCTTTATTCAATTAAAGATAAACAAGAGTTCCGGCAACAAGAATGAGCGATTATTTTTATTCCGCTATCCACTTTTTTATATAATCGGCGATATAGCATATGTGTATCAAAACATTTCTGTGCTTTCTTTTATCGAAGAATTTGGAGAAGAGAAAAATTTTATGTTTCCACCCGATAAAAGAGAGTTGGTGGGAAGGTTTATGAGTGGAATGATTAACAAGTACCAAATTGAGATAAGCAGCCTGGATAAAAAGTACTACAAGACCATACCTGTTTCACGACGTATCATCCGCATCTCGCAGCATAAAAAGAGGATACATCTTACTCCAGTGGTGGAAGGGATAGGTAAGGAGAAGTTCAACGTTCTGACAGAACGTACACTTCCAAAAGTGTCAAAGTCTCACTATCTGATTATCCCCGAGCAGGAAAAGGTCAAGATTTTTTATGACTGGTTTAAGAAATTGCATCCGGATATCGATTCATTGACGGGGCTATTGGGTTTTTATACCCTTCCTCTGCATGCTTTCAGTAAAGACTTATGGTTTTTGGATTTTAAAGAAAAATGTGAGAAAGATGATGTCCATTTGGAAGGTTGGGATACACTGGAAGGATTCTCTTTTAATATGAATCGGGCCAAAATCATCCAGCAAATTAATGCTGACATGGATTGGTTTGATATTCATTTTACGATCCAATATGGTGACATCATCGTTCCCCAAAATGACTGGATCAAAGCAATCAAAAAAGGAGAGAAGCATGTTTTGTTGGAGGATGGTAGCTATGGGGTTATTCCGGAAGAATGGCGGCTCAAGATGACCCGGTTACTCAATATGGCTATAATAAATAAGGATAATATCCAACTGTCCAAACTTCAATTTAATGCCGTGGATCAATATGTTGATCTAAAAGAAGCACCAGAAATACAGGAAAATATAAATGAGCTGAAATCTCGGTTGCTTCATTTCGAGGGCGTGCAATCCTTCGAGATACCGAATACGATACAGGCTTCTCTGCGCCCCTATCAAAAGGAAGGCTTTTATTGGCTTAAATTCTTAAATGAATATGGGTTTGGTGGTTGTCTGGCTGATGATATGGGTTTGGGTAAGACTTTGCAGGTCATCAATCTGCTGGCGGATCAAAAATTACAGCAACCATTTACCAGCCTGGTGGTCGTTCCCCGGTCTCTCATTCACAACTGGGCTGCAGAGATTGAGAAATTCTGCCCAGACCTGACCTATGTTATTCACCACGGTTCCCAACGAACCAAAGAAAACAAAGACTTTTCGGTCTTTGATCTGGTCATCAGTACATATGGAACCGTTACGCAAGATATCGATATCCTGAAGTCGTTCCGATTTCACTATGTTATCCTGGATGAATCGCAAGCGATCAAAAATTCAGCTTCGAAACGATACAAAACTATAATTCAATTAAATTCAGCGCGAAGACTAACATTGACGGGTACACCAATAGAAAACAGCACCATGGATCTGTATGCCCAGTTTAACTTTATTAATCCGGGCTTGGTAGGGAACAAAACTCAATTTCGAAAACAGTTTTCAGATCCTATCGATAAGGAGGGAGATGTAGACGCGAAAAAGCTGCTTCAGAAAATCATTCATCCTTTTTTGCTCCGCAGAACCAAGGATCAAGTTGCACAGGATTTGCCACCGAGAACTGAAAGTATCTTGTATTGTGAGATGGAAGGAGCGCAAAAAGATCTGTACCATAAAATGAAAAACGAAATTCGGGCAAGTTTACTGGATCAGGAGAATCTGGAGCAAAACAAAATTATGGTATTGGATGGATTGCTTAAACTGCGGCAGATATGTAATTCTCCGGCTCTTCTCAAAGGGAAAAATCAACCACAGGAAATAGGCAATTATCCGTCCATAAAGATCGACACCCTGATGGAACAGATCGAAGAGGTGGTCGTACAAGAAAATCATTCTATACTGGTGTTTTCTCAATTCACTTCCATGTTGGCTCTAGTGCGAGAGCAGTTGGATAAAAAGAAAATCGATTATGCTTATTTAGATGGTAGTACCACGAAACGACAAGTTGTCATTGATGAATTTAATGCCGACGATGAAAAGAAGATTTTCCTCATAAGTCTGAAAGCCGGTAATACAGGCCTGAATCTCACAAAAGCTGATTTTGTTTATCTTCTTGATCCCTGGTGGAATCCAGCTGTAGAATCGCAGGCTATTGATCGTACCCATCGGATAGGACAGACCAAGCCTGTATTTGCCTATCGCTTTATCTGTAAAGATACCATAGAAGAAAAGATTCTGAGACTTCAGTCCCAGAAAACGAAGATTGCCGAAGACCTGATCAAAACAGATGAGAATGTATTCAAATCGTTGGATAAAGAAGCCTTGATCAGTTTGTTTGACTAAACCTTATTTATCTCAATAAATGTTCGGAGCTTTAAATCCTGCGATCAATTTTATAGGCCAACGGTAATTCCATTTGGATAGTTCAGGCCAAACCAAAAGAAGGTCACGGTCCGTTTTAACGTTCCTTTTGCACAGAAATACTGAAGTGTTCGTATATTTGCCACAAAGAAAGAAACATTGTAAATTATTAATTATCAGACCCATGAAACATTTATTTATTCCTATTTTTATCTTAACCTCATTGATCCTATTCAATAACCTGTATAGCCAAAATATTCAATCCGAGAGGAATGAGCCCATTTTGGGTATCAATTCGGATGTATCGGGCAAGATGATGGATCCAACTCATTACATTAGAAAAGCGGATGTGCTTCTGGAAGAAAAGAAAGCCGGTCATATTGCTGATAGGCAACTCATCATAGGAGCTTCTATAATCGGTGTGATGGATTATCAGAAAACCAATATGGATTCCAAATTCGCCTATCTGATGCGGCATCCTACTTCATCCAATCAAATCGGAAATGTAGTAACAGAGGCCGTTCTCCATTCTTTTCAAGTGGGCATGACTGCTTCAGTGAATAACTGGATTAGCATGTATGGTGAAATTCTTTATGATCCGCAGCAAAGTTTTGGTCCGGGAACTATCACTGCTCTGACTCGGAACCAACTGCAGCTGAGAAAGGGGATGGTCATCTTTGGTGATTTAAATAAATTCCCTATATATGGAGCGTTAGGTAAGATGGATACACCCTTTGGCGACATGGGTAGCGTAAGTCCATTTTCCAATACTTCTTCCTGGCATGCCTACGCAGGATTGAGCTTTGGGGCAGAGATTGGTTTTAAGAAAGCCGGGTTCCATGCTTCCGTTATGGCTATTCAGGGAGGTTCACAATTCCGGGCAGCTCATACAGGTGTCAAAGGAACAAATGTACCGTCACAGTTGAATAACTTTGCAGCTGACATCAATTACACTTTTGATGTTTTGCACAATACATCACTCCAGTTAGGTGGTTCGTATATGTATGGAAGTGCTTACTGTACCGGATATCCGATTACACACTTTGGAGAACCTATTAGAAACAATCCAGCTTATTCCATGTATCTTAATTTACATGTCACGGATAGAGTCCTGCTGAAAAGCGGGTTTTCAAAGACCTTTGATACATGGCCTGGAAGTTACAACCCCAATCCACCGCTCAATCAATACTTCGCTTCCAGAGTATCTTCGCTTAATACAGGTGTCAAAGTCAATCTTAATCCTCAGGGTAAGATCAAATATGCCTTATCTGGAGAATATTCTGATTTCCGGACGGGACCAGAGGGAAGTCCCTGGCAACGACAGAATCAAAAGATTCTGGGATTTGAAGCGCAAGTCATGAGTGCTTCCACCTTATTTATGGAAGTATTTAGCACGGAGGGATATGTGCCTTTGAATTTTATGACCGGTGGTAATATGGAGACACCAGGACAAACTCATAGTGAACATGATGCTTTCTCCAATGGGATTGTACTTGGCGCCAGGATTACGTTGTAGTAAATTTAATATTCCTCCGATGTTTTTATTACCTGTATACCAGCGCATTGGTGAAAGATGGTGTTTCTGATAATAAAAGTGAGAGTTCACTTTATAAAGTCTTGTGCTCCAAAGTTTTCTCAAAGGCACTTTCATTCTAAACTGAACGTAACAGGTTCTTTTGATGAAATGGACCATCGCACCGCGATAGCTATCCGGATCCACATCGTCTGACATTACATAGAAATGGGCTTTAACCAATAATACATATTATAGTAAGAGCTACTCAAGCCCAATAATAATTTGCTTTCTATTGCGCTTCTGTCGAGGATGATGCGGGGATAGTTGGTGTAAATGGATTGATTTTCTAATGAAAATTTGGCGTTTCAAAGTAACCTCAGCGAGGTATGGTTCGCTTCAAGAGGAGTAATTTCAGTATTCCTGGGAAATATTTTCTTAAAATTATCGAAATATTTTTGATTAATTAATCTATTTATTTTGAAATTAATATTTTCCTTGTACATTTGAGACATAAAGACCTTAATATCTTATGAGCTGAATAAGCTATCAAAAACACATTTTATAATCTTAAACTCAACACCCATGAAAACCATTTTATTTACAACTTTATTCTTGTCCTTGGTGACCATAATGGCCGGTCAAAGCATTGAGCATGACTCCAATAAGGGAGGTGTACTAGGACTCAATTCTGAAGTCTCGTCCAAAATGATGGATCAGAACCGCAATCTTAGAAAAGCTTCTATCTTGCTCGACGAGAAGAAAGAAGGCAACATCGATGACCATAGCTTGATCTTGGGAGCTACTATTATCGGTCTGATGGATTATCAGAAATCTAATATGGATTCAAAATTCGGATACCTGATGCGACATCCTACTGCCAATAACCAGATAGGTAATACTGTGTCTGAGGTGTCACTGCAATCTTTCCAAGTTGGGATGACTGCTTCAGTTAATAATTGGATCAGTATGTATGGAGAAATTCTATATGACCCACAGCAAAGCTTTGGACCCGGAACCATTACAGACCTGAACCGGAACCAGCTCCAATTACGAAGAGGTATGGTTGTGTTCGGTGATCTGAGCAAGTTTCCGTTGTATGGAGCACTCGGTAAAATGGACACACCATTTGGAGATATGGGAAGTGTCAGCCCTTATTGCAACACTTCATCCTGGCATGCTTTTGCAGGACTGGGTTTTGCGGCGGAAATAGGCTTCAAGAAAGCTGGGCTTCATGCTTCATTCATGGCTATACAGGGAGGTTCTCAATTCCGTGCAGCCCATACCGGAGTAAACGGGACGAATGTACCATCGAAATTAAATAATTTCGCTGCGGATATTAATTACACTTTTGATATAGTAGGAAGTACATCCCTGCAAGTTGGAGGCTCCTATATGTATGGTAGTGCCTACTGCACAGGCTATCCGATTACACACTTTGGAAGTCCTGTAAGAAACAATCCAGCCTATTCGACCTATCTTAATTTGCATATTTCAGATAGAGTTCTGATTAAGAGTGGCTTTTCAAAGACATTTGATACCTGGCCAGGTACCTACAATCCCAATCCTCCACTAAATGAATTCTATGCCTCAAAGGTATCTTCGCTAAGTACGGGCATGAAGGTTAATCTTAATCCAAAGGGTAAGATCAAATTCGCCGTATCGGGTGAATATTCTGATTTCCGGACAGGACCAGAAGGAAGCCCCTGGGAACGGCAGAATCAGATGATTTTAGGATTCGAAGCGGAAATCATGAATTCTTCCGTACTGTTTATGGAAGCTTTCGGTACGCAAGGCTATGTACCATTGAATTTTATGACCGGTGGAAATATGGAAACCCCTGGAGAAACACATAGTGAGCGTGATGCCAGGAGTAATGGAATTGTCATGGGAGCACGCATCGTTCTGTAGAGTATATCACATTCCTCATAGGCGGTTTTTTTTAATCAACGTATAACGTAGCTTATTCTTAGCAGTAAGGTATACGGAGTATATATATTCATTCTATTATAATATTCTGTATATTACTGCTTTTATCCTGCTCTGGTAACAGACATGATACGGAGTTAATATATATTGTTTTCACCAATTCAAAGAAAAACGTCACAGAATGACCAAAAATAAAGGTGATTTTCCCGGAAGCATTGTAATTTATTTGTTAGCTATTATTTATCTTTCGACTGGCGTCAGTTACCTGATAGGTGCAGAAACAAAAATAAGCAATTTTGAAAGCTGGGGCTATAATACGGGATTTATGTATGTACTCGGGGCCATAGAGATTATTGGTGCGATCGGACTTCTGATTCCGAGGACTCGCTTTCTGGCAGTATTGGGGTTAGCCACTGTAATGCTTGGTGCAATCGGAACTCATCTGATCAATGGAGAATACCTTTTTACACTCCTTCCTTTGGTCTTATTGATCTTGCTAGGCTTCGTTTTCATCAGAAACAGAGCGACTATTGCGGCATCTAATCTAACGGGAGATGATCAGGCAGACTACTAATTATGAATTATGAATGGTGAATTATGAGTCTGCTCCGAAAAGTTGGTTTTAAACAATGAACCTCAAAGCTCGTAGATATTATCCTTTCAGCGTTGAGCCTTCTACTTTTAGCTTTCTCTATTCCTGCTCAGCTAACGCATTGGACACCCGGCTGAAATATGCCAATGCTTCCCGGATTTCAGGAATGTTGTTTTCCCAGTTATGCTCGTATTCTATAGAGATGTGGCCTTGAAAGCCTTGCCTTTTCATTTCATGCATCACTCCCGCGATATTACTGACTCCGGCACCCCAAGGTACGTCATGGGCACTGCGGACTCCGAATTTATTCAGGTCTTTGAAGTGAAAACTGATCAACCGGCCTTCTACAGTTTTTAGACATTCAACGGGATCCAGGCCTGACCGCACCCAATGGCCAATATCTGCGCACACACCGATTAACTTGCTCCTGCCTTCGAGTAGAGTCATAGGGATTTGAGGATGCCAGTATTTGGAAGGAATAGGGTGGTCGTGAATAGCTACCTTGATGTTATATTTTTTGCAGAGAGATTCCACCAGGTCCAGATCATTGTAGTCGGGCTCTGAAGTAATAACGCCGATGCCCATATCCTTGGCAAAAGCGAACAGTTGATTCCATTCTTCTTCATTACGCCCCTGGGAAACTCCAAATGCTACTGGTGTGATCCCTTTCGATTTCAATAAATCTTTGAGCTGTTGTCTTTTTTCAGCACTCATCTTGTAACTGGTATCCCCTTCAATACCTGCCCCAATCGTCTGATCACCATATAGCTCTACATATTTAAGTCCAAGCCCATTGAGTTTATCCAATGTTTCTTCCAGAGTGAACCTATTAAACGTATAAGCTTGTGAAGCAATTTTCCAGCCCATTTTTTCTGCTCCTGAAAAGTCCTGAGCCTGGGCATGATTACCAAGGAATGTCCCTATTAAAAATATCCACGCGGTTGTAATAAAATTCTTCATCAACTATTCCATTTTAGGATTTCAAAATATTTTGAAACCCAATTATACGATTTATTTTGAATAATCGGGAATGTGAAATCTATTGCTAGATATTGCGGGTTGCTATGCGGGATAAGGAGTACAGTTGATCGTGACAAAGACATTATTGCCATTTCGGGAAAGAAATTTATCACTCATGTTCCCCGTCATGAAAAACAATTTGAATTTAAAGATTGATCCCACTCCAGGAATTCCTAAGTAAATTCGCACGTAGTTTAACCAAGCCTACCCTTGCACTTACACTAAATTTTGCTTTAGCTGTTTAGCTGTTGCATGACATTGTCGCTATCAAGGCAGACAGGCTAAAGCAGAAATAGCGCAAAATATCGAAATAGTCAGGATCAAACATATTAGTTATTCTTATTGAATTAGGATTATACTGATTATTCACTCAGGCCATTTTTCCCATTTGAGGATCTGTCTTCCCGTCTTTTCCGTTATCAACCCTTCCGGCGTAGTGCCGGGAAAAGTCATTATTGCCACCAATTCGGACCATAAGATCATACCAGAGATGGCTATCACTAAGATCAACCACTGTATTTTGCTTTCCAGGCTCGACGGACAATTCCACGGATGGAGTCCCGTACGCTTGATCTGCAATGATTACCTTTTGGTTCTTTCCCGTTTTATTATTGAATTTTATTTCAAGGTTCCCGGTTAATTGGGACGGATCTTTATCTCCCTGCTCATAATCGCAGAATATTTCAATATCAGGATCTTGTTCATTCCCCTTAAATTCGCGGTAAAATCCATTGGGGCCATAGACCCGCAAATGATATCCAGGTTCCTTAAAATTTTCTAATGAAAATGAATCATCAAGATGGTCGCCCGGATCGACTGCATAATTCCATGTGCGGACATTTTCGAATGTACCAGAACCTGCTTTTTTATAAGCACCCGGTGCATAGACGATATACGGTACTGCTCTGGAGCGATCACCAAACACGAAGTTTCTCGCTTCCAGA
>CAJDXA010000096.1_pt1 | contig 10076 bp, 8 predicted proteins | sample 7391711 | NCBI WGS metagenome assembly CAJDXA01 (sample SAMEA7055748, study PRJEB34461) | soil metagenome | biome: terrestrial ecosystem; feature: Peninsula; material: soil | place: Antarctica | collected 2016
GACCTGAAGAAGGATTTTTTTGGACGAGAAACCAATCTGACCGTATCTGGTCAACTCGAAGCTGAGCTGGGAGCCCTGGCATTGGGACAGGTTTACACCTTTGGACCTACCTTCCGTGCCGAAAATAGCAATACCAGCAGGCATTTGGCAGAATTCTGGATGATAGAACCGGAAGTAGCTTTCAATGATATTAACGACAACATGGACCTTGCAGAGGAAATGTTGAAATATCTGATAGCGTATGTTCTGGAGCATTGCCGCAAGGATCTTGAATTCCTCCATCAACAGGCCGAAAAAGAGGAAAGCCAAAAGCCAAAAGATGAACGGGCTGCCATGAACCTGATCGACCGGTTACAATTTTGTCTGGAGCAAGACTTCGCCCGCATAACCTATACCGAAGCCATCGATATCCTCTTGAATTCAAAGCCCAATAAAAAGAAGAAATTTAATTATGTGATCGAAGATTGGGGGGCCGATCTACAGTCTGAACATGAACGATACCTTGTCGAAAAACACTTCAAGAAACCGGTCATCTTGTACAATTACCCCAAAGAAATCAAATCTTTTTACATGAAGGTAAACGAAGACGGTAAAACCGTCCGGGCGATGGATATCCTTTTTCCTGGTATTGGTGAGATCATTGGCGGATCAGAGCGGGAAGAGAACCTGGATATTTTATTGAACCGCATGAAAGAACTAAATGTTCCTACGGATGAATTATACTGGTACCTCGACATTCGAAAGTACGGATCATGCCCACATAGCGGATTCGGACTGGGATTTGAAAGAATGGTCCAGTTTGTAACAGGTATGGGAAATATACGCGATGTAATTCCCTTTCCTCGTACACCCGGGAATGCGGCATTTTAATAATGGCTTAGTTTCTTTATATTCAAGACATATAAAAAAAACATAACGTAGTCAAGGTAAAACCAGATAAACACAGCTTAGTGATTCCATTAGGGCCCAAAGCCAAAATAAATCTTGACCAAGCTCCGCTTAACAATTTACCAGATGGTCAGTATGTCCTGAAGATCGTAGATATCAGAGGCGCTAGCTGGGAGCACAACGCAATCAAGTAGTAAATTCCATATAGTATTGGTAAAATAATCCTCCGAAATTACCGGTCATTACGGCTGTTATTTTGTGGAAGATTTCTTTTTAGAGTGATTTTTGTGAATACGAGAAAGTTACCTGTCAAAAGGAAGCTCTGAAGATTAAATATTCGAAGCAGGCTGAAAATTTACAAATGCGGATGATATCCCATTTGAATGACTTTTCAGAAAAAAATAGTCCCCCGAGGTGTTTTGGATAAAATGAGATATAAAATCCAATGTAGATCATCTCTCCCGGGGGACGTGGTAAATGGGATAGGGCAAATCTAACAACTTTCGGTTAAAGTATTTAAATATTTCACCACATTAACCTTTTTCCTGGCATCCTTAGTCCGCCATTCTCTTACTTCCAAATGAGCTTTTAATATAATCTCTGTTCATTTGTGCAATATTGGCTATGCTGATCTCTTTCAAATGAGCTTTTAATATACTCTCTATTCATTTGTGCAATATTGGCTATGCTGATCTCTTTGGGACATTCTGCTTCACATGCACCGATAAAAGTACAGTTTCCAAATCCTTCTTTATTCATCTGCGACACCATGCCCTGAACTCTGCGACTGGCTTCAACCTGACCTTGTGGCAACCTGGCCAAATGTGATACTTTTGCTCCCACGAATAAAGTGGCACTTGCATTGGGACATGCTGCCACACAAGCTCCACAACCGATACAGGCTGCAGCATCAAACGCCCTGGAGGCTTGATCTTTTTCAATAGGCATGACGTTTCCGTCCGGTGCCTGTCCCGTGTCGACGGAAATATAACCTCCGGCTTGTATGATGCGATCAAATGCGGACCTGTCTATTACCAGGTCTTTGATAACCGGAAAAGCAGTAGCCCGGAAAGGTTCGATCACGATGGTGTCTCCATCCGTATAATGACGCATATGAAGCTGACAGGCCGTCGTGGCTTTCATGATTCCGTGTGCTATACCATTGATCATCATCGCGCAGGTACCACATATACCTTCCCTGCAATCATGATCAAATGCCACAGGATCCTTTTTTTGCTCCATCAACTCCTGGTTTAGTACATCGAGCATCTCCAGGAAGGACATTTCATCCACGGCTTCAACCTGATATGTTTCAAACCCTCCTTTAGCTTTGTTATTCTTCTGCCTCCATATTTTAAGTGTTAGTTTCATGCTTCTTAACTTTAGTACTTTGTTGTTTTATAAAAATCCCACCTCTCTACACCGATTAAATTGGACCTTTGTTAAAAACCCAGGTTATTTATAGCTTCTCACCTTAAGTTCTACATTCTCGAAAATCAACTCTTCCTTATGAAGCTCTGGTTCTGATTCATCCCATTCCCAGGCAGATACGTACGCATATCCTTCATCACGTCTCAAAGCCTCACCCTCGGCCGTTTGGTATTCTTCCCGAAAGTGTCCGCCAGCAGATTCCTCCCGGTCCAATGCATCAAGGATCATAAGTTCTCCCATTTCCATGAAATCTGCTACACGAAGTCCTTTTTCCAACTCAGGATTATATTCATAGCGATCTCCGGGGACATATACTTCCTTCCAAAACCGCTGCCGCAGATCCCGAACCATTCCACGTGCTTTCAGGAGTCCTTCTTTGTTTCTGGACATTCCACAATATTCCCACATGATGTGTCCCAGCTCTCTGTGGAACGTATCCACAGAAGTATCGCCCTGCACTTTCATCAATCTGTCTATCCGTTCGTTTACATCATTTTCGGCTTCAAGGAATTCCGGGGTATCACTGGATATCTTGGGTGTTCGTATTTCATGAGATAAAAACTGACCAATAGTATAGGGGATCACAAAATAACCATCTGCCAGGCCCTGCATCAGAGCTGATGCTCCAAGTCTGTTCGCTCCGTGATCGGAGAAATTACATTCTCCCAGTGCAAACAATCCGGAAATATTGGTTTCCAGGTTATAATCCACCCAAAGACCACCCATCGTATAATGCGCGGCCGGATAGATCATCATAGGAGTCTTGTAAGGATCTTCACCGGTTATTTTTTCGTACATCTCAAAGAGGTTCCCATATTTCTGTTCGATGATCTCTACCCCATATTTTCGTATCGTGGCATCATCAGGGTCTGTGATTCCATGCTGGTACGCAGCCGAGTGTCCATACCGATTGATCGCAGAGTTAAAATCCAGGAATACCGCCAAACCACTTTTATTAACACCAAAGCCCTTATCACATGCCTGTTTGGCAGCCCGGCTGGCCACATCACGCGGCACCAGATTACCATAGGCTGGATATCTTCGTTCAAGATAATAATCACGATCCTCTTCAGGAATATCATTGGGTGATTTCACCTTGTTCCGGATAGCCTCAACATCTTCTTTTTTAGCCGGAACCCATACCCGTCCATCGTTACGCAGCGATTCAGACATCAAGGTCAGCTTGGATTGATACGATCCTGATACTGGAATACAAGTAGGGTGAATTTGTGTGTAACAGGGATTGGCCATATAGGCTCCACGTTTTACAGCACGCCACGCCGCCGTTACATTACATCCCATCGCATTGGTAGACAGGTAAAACACATTCCCGTAACCACCCGTAGCCAGTACGACACTATGTGCGGAATGACGTTCGATTTCACCATTAATCAGATTTCTAACGATGATGCCCCGGGCTTTACCGTCCACGACAACCACGTCAAGTACCTCATGGCGGGTAAAAAGCTCCACCTGACCTGATGAAACTTGCCTTGATAGAGCAGAATAAGCTCCTATAAGCAATTGCTGTCCCGTCTGACCACGAGCATAAAACGTTCTGGACACCTGCACTCCTCCAAAGGACCGATTAGACAACGAACCTCCATATTCACGGGCAAAGGGTACTCCTTGCGCCACGCACTGGTCGATGATATTTGCACTGACTTCAGCTAGCCGATACGTATTAGCTTCCCTGGATCGGTAATCTCCTCCCTTGATCGTATCGTAGAAAAGGCGATAGACACTATCACCATCATTTTGATAATTTTTCGCCGCATTGATTCCACCCTGAGCCGCAATGCTATGTGCTCTTCTCGGAGAATCATGAAACGTAAATGCTTTCACTTTATATCCCAGCTCTGCCAGGGAAGCCGCAGCTGATGAACCAGCCAGACCGGTGCCCACTACAATAATCTCAAGATTACGCTTATTATTGGGTGCAACCAGGTCCATCTTTCCTCGGTACTCACTCCATTTATCTTCTAAGGCTCCCTCAGGTATTTTAGCATTTAATGTCTGCATTTCTATTATTAATTTTTTATCTCAAAAAATAAATATACACGGGTAAAAATGCGAATCCCAATGGGACCACAATCGCGTAAAATAAACCTACTCCCTTGATGATGGGCGTGTATTTGGGATGACTCCAGCCAATATCCTGAAAGGCAAGGTAAAAACCATGTTTAAGGTGAAAAAACAAGGCGATTTGACCGATAACGTAGAGCAGTACGATCCACCATATACTAAAAGCAGTCATCACACGAGAGTATAAATCTTCTACCGGATCCAGAAATCCTTCATATGTTACAATGTCGAGCTGTCCAAGCTTTACTTTCAACCAAAAATCCCCCATATGCATAATCAGAAATGCAAATATCAACAACCCCATCAAGGCCATATGCCTGGAAGCCCAGGTTGTATCCCGGTTTGATTTTACTGAATATCCCTGTGTCCTGGCCTTTCTGTTCTTTCGGGCGATCATGATACCGACAAAGGCATGCAACAATATAAATAAATAGAGTCCATAGGATACGAACTTAATCAGACCGTTATGGGTCATCAAATGAGAATAGGTATTGAACGAATAACCATTGTCATCGTTTAATAATTGAAGATTCCCAATTAAGTGAACTACCAAAAACACGATCAGGAAAAAGCCTGTAAGGCTCATGATCAGTTTTCGACCTATAGAAGAAGTAAAGAAGCGTGACAACCAATTCATATAAGACAGCTTTATACAATTATTATATTCTAATACCCAAAGCTATTAATTATCGAGGCATACAGGCCAAAATGAAAAGAATAATTAATTATTTAGAACGCATCTAAATTTTTTTAGAATATTTCCAGTAGTTTTGTATATTATTTCGGAGAGAATTGCAGATCAGATGGGGCGTATATCCAGTGTTAAATTATTTTCAAAGTACATCGACTTATTTCCTACTATGTCTTTTCCTGTCACCTTGCATCTGGATGCTCATCATGACTTCAGCAAGCAAGACAAAGGAATCCGACAGGAATTGCTTGATGAATATGTGATACCATATATCGGTGAGAACGATGATGAATTCACAGAATACATTCCCTGCTTTCAATTAAAAGCAGATACAAATTTCATTGGCGTAGTACTCTGGCGTGCAGCGTTACTGGAGTATGAATATTATATCATGACCTATAACAACGCCGGTGATCTCATTCACCAACAGGTTATAGCTGGAATGAAATCCGATGGTGAAAATATCATTACGCGGATAGCGATAATCGATGATGACTCCATCATTCATATGGTTGAAGGATTGATGAATGAGGAAAAAGAACAGGATTACGATCCTTTAAAAACACGTGAATTCACATTTGAACTCACATCTGATGGATACATCAGCTTAGAACATTAACACAATATGACTAATAAAAAATATAAACGTAAACCCAAAAAACTTCCCTCAGGGGATTTGAGAGAGCGACTTAAAACTAAATTTTTTAAAAACCCTACTAAAAGCTTTGATGCCAAACAAATCATTAACTCGGAGTCTTTTTCCAACAATAAAGATTCCGTAGATAGTGCCCTCCAACACCTTTCGGATGAAGGTTTTCTGATCGAACTGAACGAAAACCGATTCAAATTCAACAAAGACAGTGTGAAAGAAAGCCGAATTTTCGAAGGCAAGGTCGATATGACCAAACACGGCTCTGCCTTTGTCATCTGTGATGGACTAGAATCGGACGTTTTCATCTCACGAAACAAACTAAAAGGTGCACTGGACAATGACCGTGTAGAGGTCATTGTACTTAGTAAGTCCAAAAACAAATACAGCGGGGAGGTTATCAAGGTCATTGAAAGGAATACCACACACTTTGTCGGTACTTATCAATCCAATAATTCATTTGGATTTGTCCTGCCGCTCAGCAATTCAACTCAGTTTGACATTTATGTCCATGACAACGAAAGCAAAAACGCCAAAAGCGGCGATAAGGTAATTGTCAAGGTCGATAAATGGCCGACATCTTCACGAAAAAGTCCCATTGGACATATCGAAAGAATTCTGGTTGAAGATGACATGAATGAGATCCGGATGCAAACCATCCTGGCGGAGCAGGGATTTAGTGAAATATTCCCGGAAGAGGTTGAAAAGGAAGTTTCCAGTATGTACTTTGATCTGAATCAAAACGAAATGAATCGCCGTCGCGATTTCCGGAATGTACCTACTGTAACCATTGATCCATTCGATGCAAAAGACTTCGACGATGCCATTTCTATGGAACGTCTGGATAACGGTCAGGTTGAAATTGGTATACATATCGCAGACGTCAGTCACTATGTCCAGCCTAATACAGCTCTGGACAAAGAGGCCTACAAGCGCGCTACCTCCGTTTATATGGTGGATCGTACGGCTCCCATGTTACCAGAAAAGCTATCCAATGAGTTATGTTCTCTCCGTCCGAATGAAGATAGTATGACTTTTTCCGCAGCCTTTGTTCTCGACAAGGATTTTGGAGTGATTAAATCGTGGTTTGGCAAGAGTGTTATACACTCCGACTACCGATTCAGTTATGAAGATGCTCAGGATATCATCGACGGTCAAGTGGAAAATAATTTTAGAGACGATCTTCGCTTCCTCAATAAGATTGCAAAAACACTCAGGGAAAGAAGAATGAAAAAATCTTCCCTTGAGTTTGAAACCGTTGAAATCAAAATCATCCTTGACGAGGATAAACATCCAGTGGATATCAGGATAAAAGAGCGACTGGACACTCATTTGCTCGTAGAAGAATTTATGCTCCTGGCTAATCAACAGGTTGGTACTTTCATGTCGAATCGCGATAAGCCAGACGTGCCTTTCATCTACCGGATTCATGATCTGCCTGATGAGGATCGAATGACAGACTTTGCATTGCTACTGAAGGAAATGGGATTCCAGTTCTATATGGACAGCCCCGAGGCTATCAAAAGCTCCATTAAACGGCTGAATGATGCTGCAAAAGAGGATGAAGCGCTGAAGATGATTCAGCCCATGGCCATCAGGATGATGTCAAAAGCTATCTATTCTACAGACAATATCGGACATTTTGGGTTGGGATTTCAGAATTACAGTCACTTCACTTCACCGATCCGTCGCTATTCTGATGTACTGGCTCACCGGATACTTCAAGATAATCTGAACAAAATCACCCGTTACAACAAACAGGAACTGGCAGCAGAGTGTATTCATATTTCCAACCAAGAACGCAAAGCCATGGAGGCTGAACGAGACTCGATCAAATACAAAAAAGCTGAATTCATGAAAAGGCACATTGGAGAGGAATTCAATGGCATTGTTTCAGGAATCATCGAGCGGGGTGTTTTCGTACAGATTATTGAGAATCAATGCGAAGGGATGGTTCCTTTTGACCGGTTTGAGGAGGACTATGATGTGGCAGAAAGCCGCCTTGAGGCTGTAGCCCGGCAATCCAAGGAAATATTGAAGATCGGTCATAAACTTCGGATAAAAATAGTGGATGTGGATGTGGCAAGAGCCGAGATCGATATGGATCTTGTGTTTTGATGAGAACTGCACTGCCGTGCAGTTTACCCTTTGATATAGTTTAAAGGTTGTTGTTGGTCGTTGGGGCGAATAGGATCATCCATAAATCGCGCCGTGTTACGCGGCACGGAAATTAAACATTATTCTATCTTTCTACCTAAAGTGCGTTCCTACGGCACGCAGGCAAATTATCCTTTAGCTTAGTATGTGAGAGTGGTTAGCTCTGGGTGGTAAGAGCCTGCCTGCAGCAGGCAGGCTCCAGCTCTGACCTTAGTGCTCTCTGCTACGAAGCTTTTCCTATAGAAGGCTAGTGGAAGGCACCTTCAAGTGTGCCTTCCACTTGATCTGTGAGACACACTCACGCTCACGCTCGTTTTTCAGGTGAAGGGCCCTTAACAGAGGTGGGGGCCATCCACCAAGAAATATTTCCACTTTTACTTTTCCATCAATTATCTTTATTATTGACTAACTAAAGGCTCGTACGGATAAAATTTATAGAGCAGTTAAATGGCAACGGACGTATATTCCTACTCTTCCGCTCACTCTATCAACTTAGCACCCTCCAAATGTCTTTCATCAATGATGCAAGTCGGTGGTACTGACCCGGTCAGACATTGAAAAAGCAAGGTAGTATCATATTGCACAAAACGCTTGCGGTAAATTGTATCGGTCCCCTCCTTATAAAAGTTAATGACCAGAGAATCTGTTTGCTCGGGTGTATAGGGAGGGGTACTAAAGAATCCGTTCGGTCCATATGGAGTGGTTGATGAAAATTCACTGAAGGGATCAATATAAGTAAAAGTGTCGGAGCCGTCATTGGATAGATCCTCGTAATTAATGATTTCGACACCGTATTGAGTGTTGTTTCTAATAACTCTGGAATATTCCTCGCCGCAGGCATTCAAAGATATAACGGCAAAGATAATGATGATGTGATTCATAACATATGCATTTAATCTAAGTACTCACTAAAAAGATAATCTACATACTGCTCTGTAGGGTTGGTATACATAGACTTGATGTTGTCTCGCCAGCCGCCCCCTGCCTGCGCTCCAAAAGCTTTCAGAGCTTCGGCGGACAATGCCATCGTATGGATGTCTGTAGTTGAAAAGTGTTTCTTAATCTAAAAGTATATCATTGAAGAAGAGAATTTATATATTCCGGATCCCTACGCATATCGCAAATATCAATCACTTGTAATCTCTTCTCATCGAAAGAATAGTAAATAAAATATTCTCTAATAATCTTAACCCTAATAGATTCATTCTCAGTCTGTCGTCCAGATTCAGAAAAACGGCTTAGCAGAATAAGTGCTTCATCAACTAAATTAATAAACTTATGTGAGTAAGTATTGGACTGGTTTCGTTCGGTCCAATAATCAAGGACTTTATTTAATTGCATCTCTGCCTATCTGTCCATATAATCTCTAATGACACGAACGCATTTTATCAATGACTTCTATATGGGATTTCGTTCTGCCCGATTTTATTTGATCTAATCCTTCTTGAATACCAGCTTTATGTTCTTCTGGAATTGTAAACATTTGCTCCTTTCCAGATTCACATTCAATAAGGTGAAGAATTTCCTTTAGTAGATTGTCATCATCAACAGAATCAATCTTTCTTATTAGCCTTTCCTTTAATTCTATAGTCGACATAACTGTTTATGTTTAAGGACTAAGATAACTCTTTTTATAAAGAAAGCTACAGAATCTCAACACAAACCCAGAGAAAACCATCTATCCTTTTGGGACTATCATGAAGATTCAATTATGAGTCTGCTCCGAAAAGTCGAATTTATGCATGAGTAGCCCCGTGCCTTTAGGCCGGGGATCTGGTGTCGAATTAATATTGGGCTTTAGCCCTTAACGCCGTCTATTTTAATGGCTAAAGCCAATATATTCGATACGATTACCACCCCGGGCTGAAGCACCGGGGTTACAGATTTATAGAAATGACTTTCCGGAGTGGACTCATTTATGAAATATGAGAAGCATAGTTTTTATATTTCATACTGCCATTATTAAGGTATAGCTACTCTATTTATCGAGAATAGACACGATAGATGTATTTTTAAAAATGAATTTCAACGAATTAGTTCCCTGGTTTAGAAATAAATTAGAAAGATAAGCCATCTTAAAATTTAAGTTTCCCAGCCAAAAGCACGATAGAAGTGGCGGCTCCGAAGAAAAGAATAATATAGTAGTAATTCCCCAATTCCTATTAATTGTTTATA
>CAJDXA010000066.1_pt1 | contig 10054 bp, 3 predicted proteins | sample 7391711 | NCBI WGS metagenome assembly CAJDXA01 (sample SAMEA7055748, study PRJEB34461) | soil metagenome | biome: terrestrial ecosystem; feature: Peninsula; material: soil | place: Antarctica | collected 2016
ATAAAATTTATCATTGCGTACGCTCAGCATACCCCTAGCTGGTTTCCTTTTTAGATTTGATACCGTGATCATTTAAGGAGCCAATCTACCGATAAGGGAACTCTGGAACACATCCTTACTCTTTTAGGGCTTTTTTATTATATTTAGCCCTTACCCCTAAAACTGAACGAATGAAAAGACGCAATTTTATTAGTCGGTTAGCTGCCACTTCAATTGGAACGTCTCTTTATAAAATATGGGATGGTTCCTCAAGTGCGCAGGGATCGGGAGGTCCTATAGTTGCGTCTACCTGGGATTTTGGTATGAAAGCAAATGAAGAAGCCTGGAAGATCTTGTCTGCTCATGGAAAAGCTTTAGATGCTGTAGAACAGGGAGTACGTATTATAGAAGCTGATGAATCCAATCTTTCTGTAGGCATTGGCGGTCTTCCTGACCGTGATGGATATGTGACTTTGGATGCCTGTATTATGGATGAAACGGGTAATGCCGGGTCGGTATGCTTTCTCCAAAATATCGTTCACCCAATCAGCGTGGCCAGGAAAGTCATGGAGAAAACGCCCCATGTAATGTTGTCTGGAGAAGGTGCTTTGCAGTTTGCATTGGAAGAAGGTTTTGAGAAAACAAACCTGCTGACACCAACGGCTCGTAAAGCGTGGAGAAAGTGGAAGGAAACATCGGAATATAAACCCATTATTAATATTGAAAATCATGATACGATTGGTATGATAGCTTTGGATTCAGCTGGAAATCTTTCGGGGGCATGCACCACAAGCGGGCTGGCGTATAAGATGCATGGCCGGGTGGGAGATAGCCCCATCATCGGAGCCGGCTTATTTGTCGATAATGAAGTAGGTGCCGCTACTGCCACAGGCATGGGTGAAGCTGTCCTTAAAACCTGCGGAACATTTTTGGTAGTAGAACTCATGCGTCAAGGTCGCAGCCCGGAAGAGGCATGTCGTGAAGCGGTCTTACGTATAGCGAAAAAACAAGATTATAAGGATTTTCAAATAGGTTTTCTGGCGATTGATAAGCAAGGAAATACGGGAGCTTATTGCATTCATCCCGGATTCAGCTATGCCCGACGCAACGGAGATGGCGCTGAATTAATTTCCGCCCGTAGCTATTCAGGAAACGATTGATCATGTCATTTTCTGCCGGATGACTATCTTATTGAATAAATGGTGTTTGTTTGAAGTCGCCTTTGTTACGGTTTAAGATTTCCTGCTCCAACTACACCTTCGCATTATCTCTCTCATAAATAGTGTTAAAAAAACGTATTAGAAAAAATTGGAATAGATTTTGTATTAATCCTCACTGATGATTGATTTGCTTCAGGGATCAGAGGTGGATTTTTAGAATGATTCCGAAAGAACCAAATGATCTTAAAACTGTGGTCAGTTGATTTAAACAGGTATACGCAGACCAGAATCGGTTCGTTAGTAAATGAAAATCTATCCTTGATATAAAATAATGCTATGATCAGATATTTTACAAGCATCGTTTTTCTCCTCGCACTGGCAACGGGCGCTTTGGCCCAGCCCGTATTTACTCTGTCCGATGCACAGGGGAATAAAGGGGATGTAGTCAGTATTGATGTAAAAGTCAAAAATTTTAAAGCCATTGTGGGTTTTCAATTTGCCGTGAAATTTGATCCGGCAAAGCTGAAGGTGAAAGATGTCAAAAATCTGACGTCCGTATTAGATGAATTTGATCAACAAAACGTCGATTTCTCCAAAGTCAACTCAGACAAGGGATTAATTACTTTGTCTTATGCCAATATCCTATCGGATGATGGATTTACTATCCCCGATGGTGGGGTGTTTTTTACTATTGAATTTGAAATTGTAGCTACCGGCAATACGACAGCTACCGTCGATATCCCTCAGGAAGTTGAGTTTGGGGAATTTCCACTTAAAGTGGAGATGATCGATAATAAATATAATGAAATAGGCATGACAGCCATGGCCGGAACAGTCACTATTGGTGAAGGTGGAGCGGGGCCTGGTCGGGTAGGTTTATCATTGGGATCTGCTTCAGGTAGTAAAGGAGAGACCGTATGTATTCCAATTAAGATAAGTAATTTCAGTTCCATAATAGGAATGCAATACAGCATAAAGTTTGACACTGATTTTCTTGAATTTGTCGAAGGTCGGAATTTTGACCTGACCAATTTTAGCGGCGCATCGATCAGCACAGAATCTGTAACAAAAGACAAAGCCCTTATTGTTTCGTGGACTTCCCCTGACTCAGAACCGGTATCCAAAGCTGACGGCAGCACTATCGTGGAATTGTGTTTTAAAGTCAAAAAAGACAATGGTGAAACGAATGTTACCTTTAGCGAGTCTCCACAGTCTATTGAATTCGTCGTGTTGGAAGGAGGGGAGACTACCACGGTACAAGCCAACCTCACCAATGGAAAGATTTCGGCCGGAACAGGGGAGACAGGTGGCACAGATTGCGACAAACCTGGATTTTCTGTGGCAGCCAGTACTATAATTGCACCTAAAGGGTCGAATGCCTGCGTGAATATTGTGGGTAAAGGAATCGATCGTATGGGAGTATTGCAAACCATCATACAATGGGACCCCAAGGTACTTTCCAATCCTACTATTGAATCTGTGAATCTTGAAATCACTACGTTTGATTACAGTCTGGAGAAAGGGCCTGAGGGCAAAGCAATCCTTTCATGGGGTTATAAGAGTACGGATGGAAAAGGAGTGACTCTTGCTGATAATTCTATTCTCTTTAAGTTGTGCTTTGATGTGATAGGTGATAATGGTACGCAAACAAATATAACCTTTACGGGTGATAATGCAACCACTCAAATAGCCACTGATATTGATGGCAAATTTTATACTTTTCAACATTGTAGTGGTTCAGTAACTGTTGGTCAGGCCGAAGCTGTAACTGTGAAAAAAGTTAATCCTACCTGTAATGGAAATAACGATGGATCCATTTCACTCACCGTAAATAAGGGTCAGTCGCCATTTAAATTTGCCTGGACTAAAAATGGTCAGTCAGTAGGTGCTACGGCTACCATCAAAACTCTGACTGCTGGCACCTATTCCTATGTGGTTACAGATAATTCCGGTGCTGAAATCGGCAAAGGTGATGTCGTTCTGGAAGAGCCGAATCCTATCAAAATAAGTGGAGAGATTAAAGCCATTGATAAGGGAAATGACGGAGCCATTGTAATCACCGCGACTGGAGGTACCGGCACCTACATGTATAATTGGAGTACGGGTGCGGATACCAAGGACCTTAGCAATCTGTCAGCGGGTACTTACACGGTTACCGTGACCGACGCAAATGGTTGTTCTGTGAGTGAGAATTTTACGTTGGGAACGGGAGAATTTAATGTGGTTATCACAGCCACTTCATCTTACAATGGTTCGGATGTGAGTTGCAACGGTGAGTCAGATGCCAATCTCCGGGCAAAGGCCAATTCTGGTGCAGAGCCATATAGCTATAAATGGAATACCGGTGATGAGACCGAAACCATTCAAAATGTCGGTAGTGGTAAATACAAAGTTACCGTAACAGACAAGGATGGCAAAAAAGCTGAAGTAAGTTATACCGTGAACGAACCGGAACCACTAGTCGTACGGGTAGCTACTACACCTTCCAATGGCGGAAATGCCGGAACAGCTAAAGCGGAAATCCAGGGAGGTACACAGCCATATACGTATGAGTGGAATGATAAAAGTCCCGGTTCGACTACGGTATTCATCGGAAGCCTTACAGAAGGAAACTACCGGGTAATCGTAAAAGATGCCAACGGTTGCATGACTCAAGGTTTGGGAAGAGTCCCGGTAGATGACAGAGACTGTTTTTCAGCAGCTCAGGTGATGACACCTAATGCCGATGGATTGAATGATGAATTGCGCATAGCCTGCGTAGAAGGAACGGTAAATACGCTGAAGATATTCGATCGATACGGAGCCGCCGTTTACCAGGAAGAAAATTACAGCAATCTCTGGACGGGTACCGATTCGGATGGCCGGGAGCTGGGGGATGGTGTTTATTACTATGTATTACAGGTAAAGGAGATAGATGGCTCCTCAACACAGTACAAAGGCCATGTCACGTTATTGCGCAGGTTGAATTAATTATTCGGCACGAAATTTGACTTATTAATACACAGGAAAGAACAATGAACAAATTTTTACCATATATCATCGCCTCGATCTTTTATCTGACCACAGGATCTCTATCTGCACAAGAAGCCGGATCGCATCAGCATTATAAGATCAATTATCATCTGATCAACCCTGGGGCTACCGGTATGGATGGACAAGTGATCATGTTGAATTATATTAGCCGATGGAATGCCTTTCCAGGTAATCCACAGACTTTTACAGCAGGATATAACGGCATGGTCAGTGATAAAATCGGTCTCGGTGCAATGGTTGTATCAGATAACCTGGGCTCTTTAAATAAGACATCCGGTGTTTTGTCGTACGCATATCAAATAAATATAGAAGACACACGACTGAGTATCGGACTTTCTACAGGATATGAGCGATATAAACTACAAGCATCGGCACTCGTCGATCAGGGACTTGATCCCAATGATCCTGTTATTGACCAGGCTGCCAGAGGCTATGATGTCTTTGATGCTGCTTTTGGAGTACACGCCAAGCTCCCGGACGGATTCTTTGCAGGTGTTGCCCTGCCCAATCTGATTCGTACCCGTGTAGATAGTGATGCCAGTAATGCAAAAGATGAAAACACACTTTTCAAATACTTCCTCGGATATGCAGGATACAGAATGAAGCTGGATGAATACAATTTCGACTTTGAACCATCCCTGGCTATACGAAAAGTACGTCATGCACCCTTTCAGACAGACTTCAATTTGCTGGGTTATTATGCGGATGATCAGTTGATCGGTGGATTTACTTATACCATAGGGGGTGGGAATTCAGCTAACGTGATTCTGGGCACCCGGATCAATCTGATGACTATCCTGTATTCATATGGTGTGTCATTTTCAGACTTTCAATCCTACAGCAATGGCTCTCATGAGATCTCTCTGAAATTTGATTTGTTAAGAGAAAAGGATAATGACAACGGAAAGAAGCAAAGGTAACACATGATAAAAAGGGAATGATATACTCTTATGTGTCCTTATATAAAATGAATATTTTAAATTTTAACTTTTACGATGATCTGCCCTAAGTACGTGACTTCTAGCAATTTAATTCACGTTTGTAGGGGCTAATATGAAATTAGGTATGATTATTGCACTAATACACCAAAGAGAATAGAAGCGATTTATCGCGTCTCTCTGAAAACACTTAAAGAACACGACGGAGAATGAACCGTCAAACCGAAAAACCGATTTTTTTTAACCCAAAAACTAGACTTTAAGATACCAAACCGACTTTGTGAATGAATGAACTTATACACCTAAACTAGCTATTCTTATTATATCTCATTCAGACAGCCCAGTGCTGTTCCCTTCACAGATAGGCTCCTATCGTAAAATTCCAGTTTTAAAATTTTCTTGAAACCAAATTTCCTAATCAAAACATTTTATTGATAAAACCGATTTTATTTAACCAAAACTAGTACTCATGAAAAAGACGAATTTTACAACAATTCAGGCATCGTGGTGTCTGGGCTCAAGTTGGGTCAAAGGATTGATTCCTTTGCTGGCCTTATTTGTGTTCGCATTACCGATGCAAGTTCAAGCGCAGCAAGCGCCAAAACAAGCGCCAAACTGTTCCAACTTCTCACCATCTATAGATGAAGAAGGGTATGCAGTCGTTGGCCCAGTCGATTTTGTAACCAACCATGCTGGAGTAGCTTATCCTATCACTGTTAATATTTATAACCAGTGGGGTGGTGTAATCGAGACTTATGTATTTAACGATGCTACGGAAACAGCCAAATGGAAAGTGTGTAATTACCTCCTTAAAAAGCTGGAATTTTCTGTATCGAGCTCCGTCGGCAAATGTAACTTTGGTGTGATCAACCTCAACGGGACACCCGGAGTGGTTTTAACATCAGCATTCGGAAAAGGAAAGCTTAGAGGCGATCACGTCAAAGAAGGTAAGATTAATGTGTATTGTGGAAACATCCCTGCTCCCGCGACGCATACACCTACTGCTAAAGCACCTTGTGGAGGAAGAGCTTCAGCGCCTAAGGTTCAGCCAGATTGGATCATGCCTTACCCTTGTAATGTGGTGAGTGACACGTCAGAGGTCATCTTCCGTACATGGGAATCATATGACAAAGATGGTAATCTGAGCACTTTGACGGATACTATTGTAGTATTCCGTTTGCCCAAATTGACTCCGGATGCTTTTGTGGGTAACCCGGAAGATTCTTTTTACTGTGAGCTGGAGGCAGTACCCAGTGAAGGCGAAGGCCTGAAACGCTACGCAGCCTGGAAGCAGCCTGTGGGTCTTCATGATTATGAACTGCCTTATTCTAAGTTGCAGGGTGTAACATATGAAATACCCTCTACAATAGTTGCGGCCGGCCTGATCAATGCAGCAGCTCAGGGTGAGAATGTATTGAATGAGTATTTAGCATGTGTGATCCTGCGTAAAGCGGGCGGCGCCGAAGTGACGATAGGTGATATCGTGAGCGGAAATTATATGTCAACTCTGATTGCTAATGCAACCGATCAGCAGCGATTATACGGATTCCTTCAATTACTAATTGAACTGGATGAAAATCCGGTGAAGGTTATTGTTAATACGGTGGTCTTTAACTTCTTCCCTTATTTACTATTACAGGAAGGTGACTGGATCTTATCTGAAGGAGGTAACTTCGAGCAGGTAGGTTCCGATTGGTTTTACAACGGACACGGGAATAGTCCTTTTTGGTTTTCCGGTGGATGGCCTTCAATATACGGAAGTGGGGACTGCATATCATATTGTGATATAGGAACAGGTGATAAATTTGATTGCATCACGGTTCGAGTTCCTGCATTAACTATTATTGGAGGAATGAGTCAAGATTCTTGTCAGAATATCTGTCTACCTGTTGGTGGTGTACATTGCGGTATTACGATCAAGCAGGATGCGATAGCGGACTGGACAGGTTCATGCCCTCAGACACGAGGTATTGATAGCTGGATCACTCAGACTTGTTGGGCAGAGTCCCCGAACTATTGTGCAGAAGATGCTTTGGGAGATGGTGATGGTTCAGACATAAGTGCAGATGATAACCCGGATGACATTGTCATCGGATACGAGTGTACGGCCAAAGCAGCCAAAATACATATCAGTCAATGGCAGACTTTATGGGACACCATCCCACCAATCTTTGATTTCTGTTATCCTGTTGGATTCGATGAAGAAGATAATGAACAGCAAGCTATTGTAATTCAGGAAAATTATGAAGGAGGGTGCTATGTGAGCGGCCAATGGGATCAGGTGAAGATCCAGGAGGATATCCGTAATGGAGTACAGTATTGGAATGCCCGTAACTGGGAAGAGTGTAATCCGACTATTTATACGACTGGTTCACACGACTGTTCAGCTGAAGTATATGTGCCTTCTGTAAGTGTCATTGATAATTGCAGCGGTATACATTCAGTGAAAGCAATGGTTGATGTGAAAGGCGGAACCCGTGCTGTAGCAATGGAATTGACCAAAACTGAGACGAAAAAACTTTCAGGCGGTAGAATTTGCACTGTTTATACTTATTCTCATACTCAGGATCCTATCCGCATTCCGTTTAGTGGTTGCGATGGTGAGTTGACTGAAGTACGCTATGAAGCAGCAGACAATTGCTGGAATCAAAGCAACTGGTCTAAGTATATCCAAATAAAGGACAATACTCCACCGACTGTAATAACAGATCGTAATCTGAATATTACCTTGTCGGGCCATACTGCCTGGTCTCCAGCCATTAACTGGGACGAAGGAAGCTGGGACAACTGTGCGATTGATCTTCGATTGGGTCGCCGATCTGACTGGAATGCTGATACCGCTTGTGTAGATCTTTGTTCTGACCTGGGCCCGAATGCTCCTTATGACAACTGGATTGACCTGTTGGATGATTTGGGAGTAAATCGCAGCCAGGCAACTACCGCTGTAGGTGGTGGAGTAGTTGGAGCAACTGCCTTCAATAATAGATACAACGTAAATGATTTGAAGACCTTCCTGAATAGGGGAGAGATAGAACAGCATTACTTCAACCAGATTGTATGGTTGTGGGAAGATGAGGAATTGTGTGGCGAGAAAGTCGTTCATGCATGGATATATGCTATAGCTACCTACATTGCAGAAAACTGCTCTGAAGGTGACGAGCATGGAAGTGTATTGAAAATAAGAGATCTTGAAGCTATCTTTGATAACCTTCTCGGCCAGCCTGGATATGGCAATGAATTAGCCTTGATGGGCGGTGGATGGTCCAAGGATGTTCCATTCAAGTGCGTGGATGCCTGTGAAGCGGTTCCAGTAGAGTTACTCGTAATGGATTACTGCTGTAACTGGGAGATTGGCAGAAGTGCAATGCACGTTGAAGACAGAGGAAATGCCAAGTTGGTTAAGCGATTGCCTGACCTGAATATCTCTTGTGAAGCATACAATAGCTACTACAAAGATGTAGTAGATGCTGCAGCTAACTTAGGTGAAAACGGAAGTGAATCTGACACATCTGGTGCATTTGATCAACTGAATGAAGCATTCGGAAGTTACATCAAGACATGGGTAGACGATCAGAACCGTCCTACCGATATCGATGGCAACTTATTGCCTGATGAATCATTAAGCTTTGACTATTTCAATGTGACCTGTGAAGAGAAATCTGAAACAGAAAAGATTGCAGTGAAACGTCATGACGGAACGATTGACTGGGTGAATAAAGTTACCAATACGACCTTTCTGGAAAAGGTAACGCTGACTGCTCAGAATGGTATCATAGGTATCAACTGTGCTGCCAGCTGTGAGCAGGATGTATGGGTTGACCTGGATGAGTGCGGACAGGGAACCATTACCCGACGATTCTTCGTATCGGGAGGTTGCGGTCCTAGTGCAACAAAATGGCAAGTAGAGCAAGTAATCAATATAAAGTCAGCTTGTGGAATGCGTGAGAGCATGTTCAATCTGCCTGCAAATGTAGGTACAAAGGATGCTCCGATCTGCCTGCCACAGGGATTATCTGAAACTTACTTGCCCGATACTATTGGTAGTGTAACGCTTAAATCTCACTTAACCGGTAAGTTGTGTAACTCAATTGCCATAGGTAAGAAGATCCAGGAACTTGATGTACTTGGTGCATCAGGTATGAAGAAGTACATCATCGAATGGACTGTGTTGGACTGGTGTGCACCTCATACTTCCACAGCTCGTCAATTTAAACATACTCAGGAAGTGATTGCAACGATTGATCCTGCTTGTGAAGTTTCTGTTACAGTTCCTAATGACGACATTAGTCTTGTACAGGGTAAGATTGCTACGGAAGATGGCAAACCTGTAGAGAAAGTGGAGATGAAAGCAGTACTGGGAAGTGGTAGTCCTTTGACTACTGTGACCGGTGGTGAAGGTGTTTACAACTTCTCTATCAACGACGGATCACAGGTTAGCCTGGTTCCAAGTAAGAACACAGGACATGCTAATGGTGTAAGTACTCAGGATTTGATTGTTATCCAGCGTCACGTATTGCAGAAGAAATCTCTTGACAGTAAGTACAAGAAGATCGCTGCTGATGTGAATGGTAATGGTGCGATCGACGGACTGGATGTATTGGAGCTTCGAAAACTGGTTATGAAGCCGGATGGTAAATTCGCCAACAACACCAGCTGGAGATTCTTTGACACAAAGTCTGACAAGGAAGTTTACGATGTAAGTAGTTTGAAAGGTGATATGAATGTTGACTGGGTAGGAGTAAAAATCGGTGATGTGAATCTTTCCGGTGATCCTGCTCGAAGCAGCCGTAGCACTACAGGTGAACTTCACCTGAATGTAGCCAACAAGACGCTTAAAGGAGGAGATGTATATCGTGTAGATGTTACATCTGACAACTTTGAGAACATTGCGGGTATGCAGTACACCTTGAATTACCTGACGAATCTTGTAGAGATCGAATCGAT
>CAJDXA010000188.1_pt1 | contig 10010 bp, 9 predicted proteins | sample 7391711 | NCBI WGS metagenome assembly CAJDXA01 (sample SAMEA7055748, study PRJEB34461) | soil metagenome | biome: terrestrial ecosystem; feature: Peninsula; material: soil | place: Antarctica | collected 2016
GCTGGGGGGCATTCATCATGGGACTCCTGGCGACCATGTCTGTAGATCAACCCTTCATTACGATGATTGAAGCCATCCCGTATAATTTTTATGCCTTATTGGCTCTGGCAATAGTTCCATGTGTCATCTGGTTTGACCTGGATCTCCCGGCCATGAAAAAGGCTGAAGAACGAACGCGAAACGGGCAACTTCTATGGGAAAATGCTACGCCGATGATCAGTGAAGAAATACTGGCGGCCGAAGTAGCGGAAGGAGCCACACCCCGGGCTCTGAATATGGTCATTCCGATACTGGTCATGATTGCAGCCATGCCACTCGTGCTTCTGTATACAGGCTGGGTGGACATGCCACAGGAAGATTCAATCGGCAGCCGTATTATGCTTGCGCTGGGACAGGGATCAGGGTCCAAAGCCGTATTAATTTCAGTATCTGTCTCAATTATAGTGGCTATGTCTCTTTACAAAATCCAGGGGATCATGGGTATAAGAGAGAATTTTAACTGGATCATGAAGGGAATAGCTGCATTGGTACCACTGTCTTTGCTCATGTTACTCGCCTTTGCTATCGGCAATGTCTGTAAAGAGTTGGGAACAGGGTTATATGTCAGCCATATCATCGGCAGCTTTTTGACACCCGCTCTCATCCCAGCCCTATTATTTGTTACAAGTGCGTTTATTGCTTTTTCTACCGGTACTTCCTGGGGCACATTCGCCATTATGATAGGTATTGCGATTCCCCTCATAAACAGTATAGATGTCCATTTCTCTTTGTGCCTTGCAGCTGTATTGGGTGGAGGTGTATTTGGAGATCATTGTTCACCTATATCGGACACGACCATTATTGCTTCCATGTCTTCAGCTACAGATCATGTAGATCATGTGAGGACACAGCTTCCGTATGCTCTCATTCTGGGCGGGATTACGACGGTAATATATCTTATTCTAGGCTTCATAATGCACGCATAAGTAACCATTGTAATAAAATATCACAAGGACTATGCGCCGAGCTCTCTCCAAAAATACTAGGCGCGGGGAGGATTTTGTGAATATTATGACAAGAAAGAATTTACATTAAAATAGGGAAGACCATCCACACATTAAAGCTTCGTCATCATAACCCGTGCTCCCAGATAAAAAAGCCAGGAAGCCACTGCCAGGAAAAGATGGCTGATGTCCATGTAGTTAAACCACTCGCTTACCCCGTATTTGGTAATGAAAAAGAAGAATGCTACAATAACAGCCATAACGCCCCATATAAAAAACCGAATCATATCGCTGTGATTTCCCTTGAAGTAATGATATAAGCTAAATCCTAGTACGAAGATCATCAACCCGTACGCCGTATGAATCTCTACATAAGCAAAGTTCAGTGTGGTAAATGCCAGATAAGCGAATACCAATAGTTCGAAAATATTTACCCATGAAAAAAATCGGGAGTAACTGCGCTTTATGAACGACCTGGAAAATGAAAGCATGACCCTCTCCAAAAGATTGATGCCCACCATACTAAATGCCCATCCCGGAAACTTCCATTTCGGCGAGAAGGCATAAAGAAACCCATGCCCCATGATCCCACCCAATAACGTAGATAAGGCAATACACAAAAAATAACCTCTCATCAGAAAGTATATATTATGAGAAACTTTATATTTCTTCAATGCGAAAAAGGCATAAAAACAAATACCGGAAATCACGAGATCCGTCAGTGTAGTAATCGGTTCATCGATACGGATACCAAAGGGGTAAATGGATGGTTGCAGCATGGCTGCGATCGTTATATTTATGATGGTCGTATTCTTTTAGTTCCACAAAATAAACCTAAATCACGATAAACAACAAATATTAAAATTTCCCCTAATAATTTCGGCTTCCCCAAAAGAAGCTTTATCCTATTTTTGAAGGTAAATGATCCAGTATCTTTCCGTAAATAACGCACATAACAAAACCTCCAAATCGTGGTCAGTAATGAACCCCACTATTCTGGATGACATGAACCATCCGGCGAGCTCCCATATAAAACAACCAGGCAGCTAATGCCAGCAGAATATGACTGATATCGATATGGTTGAACCATTTGGAAATTGCAATCTCCCTTAAAAAGAAGAGATCAGAAACAGCCACCGCCAGCACTCCACCAATAAACCACTTAAATACCATCTTGTCATTTCCTTTGATGTAGTGAAAAAGGCTAAACGAGAACACAAAGACCAATAGACCATAGGCCGTATGTATCTCGACAAACCGAAACTGAAGAGTAACAAAAGCCAGGGTTACAAATAATAACAACTCGACAATATTCAACCAGGAAAACAATCTGACAAACCAGCTGCGGATATAAGGACGGGAATAAGTGATCATGACGCGTTCGATAAGGTTAATCGCCAACATACTGAAAGCCCATCCAGGGAATTTCCAAAAATCACCAAAAGCGTATAAAAATCCATGGCCTACTATTCCTCCTAATAAGGTAGCCAATCCCATAAATAGAAAAAATCCACGGAATAGTAAATAGATCCTGTGTGGGATCCACAACTTACGAAGGGCAAAAAAAGCATAGAAACAAACCGCCGACACAATCAAGTCAGTCAGCGTAGTGACCGGTTCATCTATTCGGATGCCAAATGGGAAAATAGATGGCTGTAATAGTTCAGAACTAATTGAGGGTATTATGGTTACAGCTATTTTGTCAGATAATTTAAATCAAACAATACACATTTAGCAGGATTCTTAAAATGAGAACTTATACCCAAGTACTATCTGGTTATAATCAAATATATTTCGCATCGTATAGTCCACGAATGCTTTCCCGTCCCACAATTGCAATTCAGTTCCTAAAATAACTCCATAAGTTCCTATTAGCCCTGACGTACCACCGTTCTGTTGAAGGCCAACCCCCAAGCCAGCATAAGGTGATACGAGACTCATACTACCTTCCTTAGCCAGCTTAAATTTATAAAATCCATTTATGGCCATACCTAAAATACTTTTACTCCCAAATCCGGCATACGTCTCAGTCATAAATCCGAATGAAGAATGGCGAAATCCAAAATTCGTTCGAAGACCGGCAGTAACCGTGGTTTGATTTCCGAATGTAATACCTGCTACACCGGAAAGACCCGTATAATAGATTCGTCCTGCAAAAGTGGAATCTTCTCGTTTACCAGATTCCATCGAAGTGCGGTCTGATGAACCTTCTTCCAACTGATTACGAAGTTCCTGATTACGGATTTTCTGATCTTCATAATCTTCTTCCTTCCTTTGTAAATCGACCTCCAGGTCACCAATCTTTCGTTCATATTGCCGTTTCAGATTTTCCATTTCATTTTTATGTGAATCATCTGTAACCATTCCTTTCTGTTGGGAATCTGTCGCATTCACGGACTTGCTCCGGACATCCTTATTACGGCGTTCTTCCATATTTTGATAACCGGTGGAAGGTATCATTTGATTTCTTCTCCTTAACATTTGAGAATCACTTTCCGGAACAATCCTCATATCCTGACCCAGCGTATCTAAAAAGGGATTCTCAAAAGTAGAATCTCTCCATTTCATTCCAGATAAGCGGGAACGATTGGATTGTGAACTGCGTATAATTCGCTCGTTGCTCTGAACCCTTTGTCGTTCATTATCCAGCTGTTTCATTTCCAACCCATACTCCGTAATCACCCGCATCAGCGATTCCAATTCCTTTGGAGAAAGATTGATTTTTCCTTCTGACTCTGCCTGAGCCTTAGTTTGATCTGTTAACTTAGTTGACGGCTCATTTTTGCCTTGCAGGGAATCTATTTGCTTTTCGAGCAAGGATATTTTTTGGTCATGTTTATCTTCCAGTTCATTTTTAGCCTGCTCATAAATTAGTTGCTGCTCATTCATTCCTGAAGAGAGATTTTGTTTTACTACATCTCCTGCTTTTTCAGCCTTTTTTCCAATAATGAGACGCAATCCAAAATGATAATTCCAGGACGTCAGGACATCACCCGGTTGAGCAAGATCATCCAGACACCTCCGAATATGTTAAAGTAAGGACTCAAAGGAAGAGACAATCCGGCTCCGCCCATTGCAAATGGTTGATCATCTGCTATCATTCCGGGTTTGGGAACATAAGAATCCTTTACATCCAGATAACCCCCTCCGAGAGTCAGGAACGGTGTTATTCCCTGGCCTGTATTAAGATTGAACTTAGCTTCTCCCCCGTACAGACTTAAATCATCAAAACTACGGAATTTTTCATCTTCTAGAGCTCTCCAGTAAAATCCCCTCAAGGCTATATAAGATCCCAGATTAATCCCGATATTCCCTCCGGCATACCAGGTATTCCGATAGGGTAAATTCCCATGGAAATCTATCTTCCCTGCGACTGGTTCGATAGGCACTGAAATACCGCGAAGACCATTGCCAAATGTGCGCCGGTAGGCATTATCTATGTCCGTCATTTTCTTTGGATCACGACCGCCGATATAAAATTGCAGACTGGCGTTGAGTCCCCAATTAACTATCTTCTCCGTTTCATAATCATCAACCACAATACCTAGCCTATTCCTGTCTGATTGGGTCATCAAATCACGAATCGAATTAAATCGATATTGGTTGTTCTTTAATGCCAGCGACAACGTGTACCTGTCTGCTAAACTTAAAACAACTCCTGCCCCCATGTCAATAAATATCTGTTCGTTGAGCGTGTTGGTTGATTGGGGAACGACCAACTCAGTCCGTTGAATCCCACTTCCTACAGTAAGAAAAGGCAACACAACACCCTTGGATAAATTAAATCGTAATTCACCTCCGTACCGTTGCCAGTTAACATCCCGGGAAGAAAATAATGATTCCGAAAAGTCCGGTATTCCATAGTCGCTAAAGGATGTCTGCAATTTCAGGGCTTGCAAATACGTACCACTTAGTTCTACATATTGCCCAAAACCAAATCCCAGTTTGCCACCCACTGCAAAACCATCTGCTAATCCGGCGCGATCTCCCCACATGGTATATTCTCCCATAGGAGATAAAGTATAACTAAGATCCTTCACCTGACTATTTCCGAGTACCGGAAGGACCAAAATAAATAATAGTGTTCGAAGTATAAGTTTTTTCATCATAACATTGGATTAATTTCTCTAGTCAACAAGTATACTAGCATAGCAAATATTTTTATCCCTTATATATACCTGACGATAATTACACTTTGATTAACATAAAATAAAGCAAGATGTTTAAATGAGTTTTGAGTTATGGATTATAGGTTATAAGATTGAGTCCACTCCGGAAAGTCATTTCTATAAATCTGTAACACCGGCGTCCCAACATTTGTCGGGACCCGGGGTGGTAATCGTATCGAATATATTGGCTTTAGCCATTAATATAGACGGCGTTAAGGGCTAAAGCCCAATATTAATTCGACACCAGATCCCCGTCCGCCATAGGCGGAACGGGGCTACTCATGCATAAATTCGACTTTTCGGAGCAGACTCAAGATTGGGGATTACCCTACGGGCTACTTTGACATGCTGCCTACTGTTCTCTCATGATATACGTTGACAACAAAAATGTAGAAAACTTTCCATAATTTGAAAAATATGACTACTGACTACCGACTGTCTCAACTACCGACCTGACTAAGGGCTTCACACTGCGTGACGCCATGGCGTTAATCCACTGCGCACCTGCCAGGCAGGCTTACGAATCCCCAATAACTAACGTCTACAGACTGCCGACTGTATAAGACTACCGTCCAACGACTACTGACTACCGACTGTTTAAACTACCGACTGTCTACCTACACAAACATATACCTACTCCCGGGAAGAGTCTTAAGGATGCCTTTCAGTTCCAAATTCAATAAAAGAGCTGCAGTTTCAGAATTGGAATAGGGGAACCTGGCGAGTACCTGATCAATATGGAAAGCACGGTTCTTTCCAAATTCAGCTAATACCAATTGTTCTTCCGGGCTCAGATGGTCAAACAACGTGGGCTGGATGGATTTCGATCGGTCCCGGGCATTCCAGGCCATGGCCTGCGCCAAATCTTCGGCACTTTCAATCAATTGTGCTTTTTGAAATTTTATCAGCAAATTCGTTCCCCGTGAACATTTATCCATCACTCTACCAGGAAAAGCAAACACATCCTTGCCGTATCCGAATGCTAAATCAGCTGTGATCATAGCACCACCTTTCTCTTTAGATTCCACGATTACGAGCGCATCAGACAACGCAGCAATAATCCGGTTTCGCTCAGGGAAATGATAGGTCTCAGGTTTGGTTTTGATACCATATTCCGTCAGCACCCCACCACAACGAGTCATCTTCACGGCCAGGTCCCGGTTGACATCAGGATAAATCTGATCGATTCCGGTTCCCATTACACCAATCGTCGGAATATGATTTTCAATGCTTGAACGATGAGCCTGAGTATCGACTCCATAGGCCAGGCCACTTATAGTCAGCACTTCAAATGACTTAAGATCACGAATCATGTCTTCTATCATCCACTTGCCATATGGAGTCATTTTCCTGGTTCCTACGATACCCACGGTACGCATCGAATTAAGATCAGCATCACCCCGAAAATAGAGCACCAATGGGCTATCGTCATACCGGCGCAGACGGTAAGGATACTTTTTATCAAAATAGGCGAGCATCCTGACTTTGTTCTTTTCGCAATATCTCATCTGGCTCTCTGCATATTCAAATGCTTCATTAATATATCTTCGGCTACAATTTTCACGAATGGCCAGTGGAATCTCCTTTGGATTCTGGAGACAAGTCTCTATAAACTGAAAAGCAGACCCGAATTGTTGAATTATTTGATGGGAACGCCGAAATCCTATGCCCTTAAGCTGGGATAATGCAATGAGATATTTAATTTTGTCCTGCATGCTACAAAAAAAGGATGAACATGAATGCTTTGAAAATAGGAAAATAAATGGCAAAAAAGAAAAAATATTATGTGGTCTGGGAAGGTCACAATCCTGGAATATACGAAGATTGGCCCGCTGCACAATCAGAGATCGCCAATTACTCCAAACCTAAATACAAATCATATCCCAATCTGGAAGAAGCCACGAACGCTTTTCGCAATGGATGGTCTGCTGAATTTAAGAAACAAACCGGTCAGGTTTCCGACGCCAAAACACCTTATATTCCTTACAGTATCAGTGTGGATGCAGCCAGCAGTGGGAATCCGGGAACGGTAGAATACCAGGGGGTGTGGACTAATAATAAGAACCTGATCTTTCATGCAGGTCCATTTGAGCAGGGAACCAACAACCTGGGCGAGTTCCTTGCACTTGTTCATGCACTGGCTCTGCTTGACAAACAAGAAAAATACGATATCCCGATATATAGTGATTCCAAAACCGCTATGGCATGGGTTCGAAACAAGAAAGTAAAAACTACTTTGGAACGCAATTGGAAAAATGAAGAAATATTCGAATTAGTAGATCGTGCCCTGGTATGGATCAACACTCACCAGGTCAAAAACAAGATCTTGAAATGGGAGACCAAAAAATGGGGAGAAATTCCTGCTGATTTTGGAAGAAAATAAGATCAAACGAATAACATGGGGTAATCCACGTTCACCTTGCCTTTCCGTATTTTATCGAGCTTGCGGCGTAGAATATTCCGCTTCAATGGATTGATCTTTTCAACGAACAGTATCCCTTCAATATGATCGTATTCATGTTGAATCACCCGGGCATTGACACCTTCAAACACCTCTGTTTGCTCTTCAAAGTTCTCATCCCGATACGATAACTTGATCCGCCTTTGCCGGTTCACATCGGCCCGGATGTCAGGAATACTCAAGCACCCTTCTTCATAGGCATATTCCTCGCCGGTTTCTTCGATTTTGACTGGGTTAATAAAAATTTTTCTGATGCCCTTTTCCTTTTCTTCATCTTCCATAATCTGTAAGGTATCTACTATAAAAACACGTTGTGACGCGCCCACCTGTGGCGCTGCCAATCCCACTCCCGAAGCCTGATACATGGTTTCCCACATATCCTCAATGAAAGCCTGAAGCTTCTCATCCATCGTTTCCACAGGCAAAGCTACTCGCTTCAGTATAGGATGACCGTAGGCATATATCGGTAATTTCATAAGCAATTAAATATGATTGAGGTACTGTTGTAAAATAAGTGTGGCGGCTATTTTATCCACCAGCATTTTATTACGTCGCTTTTTTCTTGAGGGAACTGCTTGATTAATAATTTCGCGAGCACGCCGACTGCTATATGTCTCATCGCACAAATCCACCTCACAATCCGGATATTCTATCCGAAACTTCCGGATAAACTCCATAACCACCGGATGATGTTGCGCCGGTGTAATACCATCTGCCATAAATGGCTCCCCTACAACAACCTTTTCCACTTCTTCCCTTCCAAAGTAATCCTTCAGGTACGAAAATAAAAACTTAGTCTCTACTGTGTCCAGAGGATTCACTATAATTTGCAACGGATCAGTAACAGCCAATCCGGTTTTCTTAGTTCCATAGTCTATACCCATCACTCGTCCCATAATGCAAAAATATAAATTTATCTCGCTTTTCAAGTACTCGGTTTATTTCAACCAAAATACTTCAATATGGTTCATAAAAAAAGCCCCCCTTACGGGAGGCTTTAAAAAAACTACTAAGGTCTAATTAATAACTTATCTGATAACCACCATTTTTCGGGTAGCACTATGCTGACCGTCGGTGATAGTATAGTATAGTACTCCGGCTTGTAACTGGCTCGTTTGGATACGGAACTGATTGAATCCTCTCATTCCATCAGCCTTTACAGAATGGATTAACTTACCTGTAACATCATGAATCTGCATGTGTACTTCTGTATTACGATCAAGTTCGTAGTCAATGACAGCTTCACCTCTTACCGGATTCGGCCGGTTCTGATGCACAGCAAATACGCCGGACTCCCGTGAAGTAAATGTCAGTCCAATTTCTCGGATAGCATCCGCTTCATCATATATCTCCGGTGTAATAGCGGTGGAATTAAGGGCCAGAACGTCACTTAAAGCCACTTCTTTCCTGGCTTGAATTCTGACAGATAGCACCTGATCGCCTTGCATCATAGCTGGTGCCTGAATATCGGACCAACTGAGTTTAATCATACCATCTTGCACCGTCCAATGATCGTCATCCAGGTGGAGGCTATTGCTCTGTACACCCAGTACATCCACTGATTGATCGTCGAAGCCGAGGGCAAATTGCATTCCAACCAAATTGAGCCTGTCAGTCATGTTCAATGAAACATTAATGATCTCTCCCGGCTTAAGTACCTGATCTTGAATATTCAAGGCGGTAGTCTGCCGTTCAGACCGGCTGGAAGAGCGACTGACATTTACAGATTGATTAACATCACCCAGCTTCACCGCTATAAACGAGCTTTCCAGGTTATTACTGATCTGTTTCACATCCAGTGTAGTAGGATAATCCTCAGCATACGAAGCCTTTTGATTGATAAAGGTATAATTCGCATCTACGAATTTCCAGGATTGCGCTTCACTCAATCCTTCCATTTTATTCAGAATGACACGACGCAAAAACAATACATCTGCCGGTGTCAACTTTTTATCATTATTAGCATCTGCCGCAATCAGCTTATAGGGAGATGTGATTAATTTTTTACGAAGTAAATGCCGCTGGATCAATATCAAATCCAAGGTTGACAGGCCATTACCAAGCTCTCCTTTTTTGACAGGAGTTATTTTCACCTGAGACCCTTTATCGACGTTCATTTCAAATGAACCACTTTCATTGGTCATCATATTCTCCGAATGATCAGAAGTTCTGACTTCGACGGTTACATTGTTAACATTGAGGGCATCTTCGGTCCTTATCTGACCCTGTATTTTAAATACATCTTTGGATACCGGGGGACTAATTACCACTTCTTCTCCTATTGTAGGATCAGGTTTCTCAATGGAAACATCCGGATTAACCGTATCTACGTATAATTTAATATACTGCTTCCAGATAATAATTCCATCATTACCGATAGAGCTCTTCCAGTCGGGC
>CAJDXA010000067.1_pt1 | contig 10008 bp, 9 predicted proteins | sample 7391711 | NCBI WGS metagenome assembly CAJDXA01 (sample SAMEA7055748, study PRJEB34461) | soil metagenome | biome: terrestrial ecosystem; feature: Peninsula; material: soil | place: Antarctica | collected 2016
AAAACTCGGAATTGCAACTCCATAAGTCAGTATGGACTGAAAGTATTTTACTCCCTGTGTGAGGGCAGGTTCCCCAAACTGATGATGAACACCAACCGGTATGGAGAAAATCAAAAACAGAAAAAACACCAGTTTACCGGCATTATCTGAATACATTTTTCCTCCAGATAAAGCAGGGAGCATAACGTAATACATCAGGTAGGTGGGAAGGAGCCAAAAATAGACCAGACCATGGCCAAAAAACCAAAATAAAGTCCGTGTCAGTGGAATATTCACTGTAGCCGTGATGCCCATTGACCAAGGCAGTAATAGCACGAGCGATGAATATGCCACGGAAATCGAACAGACGAACCACATGGTGAAATTAACCAGGGTGGCCACAACGGCAAGAGGAATCCGTTCTCCTTTATGATTTTTACGCCAAGTTCTGTACATACCGACCCATCCGAAGTATGCTACCCAGGATCCGGAAATCAGCAATGCATTACCCACATAAAATAAAGGATGCGCTTTCATAGGCGCATAAAACGTATAAAGGACGGAAGCCTGCCCCGTCAGGATCATAGAAGCAGATAATATAGTACCCACTATCATCATGATTGCTGATATCCAGGCTGTAGTCATCTGCATCTTTATACCCGTATAATAGGTCATACAAATATGACCAAAAGCCACGGCGAAAAAAGTAGTGAGAACCAGGGCGTTGATGACTCCATGCAACGTAAGTCCCTGGTAGTAATCCAGAGCTGCAAACGATGTTTGCGAAATCATTCCAGACCGGTACAGGGTTTGCATGAGACCGTGGTATATCCCCAGGGTAAGGAGTACAAGAGGAACACTTATAAGTAAAAGACTCAGCCGTTTTTCAGACTTACTAAGGTTGATCTTCATCATATTGAATTAGTTAGTAGGGTAGTTGACAATAATTTCACCCATCATATGCTGATGGCCAGAACCACAGTATTCGTGACAGATAATTTTATAGACACCTGGTTTTTTGAATGTGACAGTTTCCTTATTTATCCCACCTGGAACGGCCATCATATTAAGGGAGACTTCATTGATGTGAAAACCATGAACCACATCTTTGGAAGTAAGATAAAAGTCCACTTCAGCACCGACTGGCAGACGGATTTCATGGGGTTCAAAACTCCACATCTGAGCTAATGCAAAAACCTGGTATAATTTCTCATCTAATTTTTCAATTCGGGGTTCTGTAAATGATTCATCGTATGGAATACATTCCGGAATGCCCGTAGCATAGGTAAACATGCTCTTGAGAATAGCAACTATAAAAATGGCGAGAGTGAATCCGGTAAGGACTATAGTTCTTATTTCATACTTATCCATCCTGTTTTAATATTTTGATATTTGTAAAAAGTAAGCTGTGAAAAAAATAATGGCCGCGAGGATTAGAATTACAATAAGAAATGCAAAGGCTCCTCTTGGCACAAAATGTTCATCGTTCGGTTCCATATGATCGAAAAGTTTTTATTTTAATTAAATGATGACACCATGCTTATTCTTCAATATAGCTGGAAAATATTCGGCCAAAAATACAACATGGGTTAGGGATTTTATATGACATATGTCATATGTCATACTTTAACAATCTGGAATGAAAATAAATTATATTGTATTGTACTATTTCACGTTTTATCATTCTCATTATCTTATTATTTTACCACCTTTTATTGTAAGAAGGTTTTTTTCCTTTAACGTACTTATTGTACGGATTACCGTTTCTACCCGAAGACCAATGAGTTCCCCTATTTGCTGGCGGGTAAGGCTGACCTGATAGTGCTCATGTTTTTCAATACCTTCCTTATTTTTGAGATAATCGATCAGGGAGAGTATCCGCGTCTCAGCATATTCATTGGATATGAGCTGTGCGACTGTGGCTATATACTGGAGTCTGACAGATAATCTTTTGAGCATTACCAGGTAATACTTTGGATGTATAGATAGAAATTTCAGGAAGTTTTCTTTTGATATGACAATAAGTTCACAATCTACTAATGCATGGGCATTCGCCGCATACGTTATATCAGCAAATAGGGGAGACTCTCCAAAACTTTCTCCGGGCTGGAAAATTCCCTGGATAAATTTCTTACCATCTTCATTGAAGGTGGTCATTTGGATCTGACCTTTTTTAATCTGATAAAAATTACGAGCGCATTGATGTTGTTGAAAGACCGTCTCATCACTAGTAATTTCCTCAATCCGGCCTCCATGTTTAAGTAGCAATTTTTCAGGTATCATTCTGCGATCGCGTTTTCCGAGGTATATTCATATTTATATCCAAACAAATAAACCAATGGAGCGTAAGATAATAAAATACGTCTATCTTCTTAATTTTGACCTGATTTTAACCTATAAATGCCAACAATCATGGTGATTTGTAGTCAGGATTCGATTGGGGGAATTGCGCTTTGCTACTTTTTAACTGATTTTGAAGTTCTGATATAAGAGAGTTTGTTTTCTCCGGAAATCTACGACTTACATCAATGCTTTCTTCAGGGTCAGAGTCCAGATTGTACAATTCCACAATATCCGTTTCATAAAAATGAATCAGCTTCCAGTTTCCCTTTCGGACAGCAGTTCCAGGTGTCCATCCACTCCCATGGTAATGTGGATAGTCCCAAAAAAACACCCTATTAGATGAATTATTTCCACCCAAAACACTTTGGCCATCAATATCTGTAAATGGATGACTTCTCATTCCTGCTGCTTCCCATAGTGTCGGTAAAATATCCTGGTGAACTGTTGGCGTTTCTATCGTTGAAATTCCGGTTGATTGCCCTGGTATATGTATGATTTGTGGTATTCTTATTCCACCTTCGTAACACCATCCTTTTCCACCTCTAAGAGGACTGTTGCTGGTTGGTATTGTCCAGTCATAAATCAACGTCGAAAGTCCGCCATTATCAGAGCTGAATAAAAAAACCGTATTTTCCCACAGTCCCATTTCCTTTAGTGAACTGATAAGTTTACCCACATTGCGGTCCATGGCGGTGACCATAGAAGCATAATCGAGGTTATTTTGATAAAGCAGACTAACTCCTTCATGTTCCTCATAGGTGATGTCCGGTATGGAGAGATCGTCATAGCGTGGCCGATCCTCCTTATTAGCCTGTATGGGAGTATGGACGGTATAATAAGAAAGAAAAGCAAAAAAACGATCATTTTGGTTTTCTTTAATGAAGTGGATAGTTTCATCCGTCAGCCGGTCGGTCAGGTATTCACCTTGCGGACCATCCGGTAACTTTGGATTCTTGTAGGGTACGTAATAGCCACCAGGAGGCTGACCTTTGTCTATTCCGCCGATATTGATATCAAATCCCTGGTTTTCCGGTGAAAAGGGTTCTTCCCCCAGATGCCACTTGCCGGCATAAAAGGTTTTGTATCCCGCTTCTTTAAAGTATTCACCAATGGTTTTCTCCTCCAAAGGTAATTCGTCTCTAATCTGCGGACCAAGTAATGGTTTATCCTTTGGTGAATCCCCTGGAATCCAGTCCGTGATACCTACCCGTGTGGGGTTTCGTCCGGTCATGATTGCCGCCCTGGAAGGAGAGCAGACCGGATGTGCCGAATAAGCCTGAGTAAATACGGTGGCATGACGGGCGAGTTCATCCAAATGAGGTGTATAGTACAATGAACTTCCGGCATACCCCAGATCCTTCCATCCCAGATCATCCACTAATACAACCACCACATTTTTTGATCCCGGTGATTGGGCAGGAAGTAGTTGAATAATAGCTAAGCTTATGAAAATGATAGGTAAGACGTGGGAGAGCATTCGCTTGATCATCATACGCAAATTACTGGTGACAATCAAACTTACTGAAATATTTTCACTCTTCTTCAAGAATCATTATCTTTCAGTAATAAATACCAGGATAAAATGAAACGCCATCTTAACCTATTGACATTGCTCCTATTTGTAAGCCTTACATTTGGCGAGGTGAATGCACAACTAAAATATTCTTCCGATTGGAAGTCCCTTGATTCACGTCCCATTCCCGAATGGTTTTCTCAGGCTAAGTTTGGTATATTTATCCATTGGGGGCCGTATTCAGTACCTGCCTATGCTCCTGTGGGGGTGTATGCTGAATGGTATCAGTATTGGCTTGAAAATAAAACCGTCAGCGGAAACGGGGACTTCAAAGGAGATGAAATTTATAATTTTCATAACCGTGTCTACGGGAAGGACTTTTCTTATTATGACTTCGGCCCGTTGTTTAAGGCCGATTTATTTAAGCCTGGAGATTGGGCTGAGTTGATCAAATCATCAGGTGCCAGATATGTCGTAACAACCTCAAAACATCATGATGGCTTTTGCCTATGGCCGAGTAAAGAAGCTAATGACCGTGGATTCTCATGGAATAGTATGGATGTTGGCGCGCATAGAGATTTGCTAGGCGAGCTTCATCAGGCACTCAAATCAGCAGGTCTGAAATCCGGGTTCTATTATTCTATGTACGAATGGTTTCATCCATGGTATAAAAATGATTTGGATAAATATGTCAATCAACATATGATGCCACAAATCAAGGATCTTGTTACTCGATATAGTCCGGATATTGTATGGACAGATGGAGAATGGGAGCATCCTGCTGAAACCTGGCATTCCCGGGAATTTCTAACCTGGCTATATAATGATTCACCAGTGGCTGATAATGTCATAGTTAACGACCGGTGGGGAAAAGGGACACGTCAGAAGCATGGGGGTTATTACACGACGGAATACAACGTGGATAGTGAATTTTCGCATCCGTGGGAAGAATGCCGGGGTATGGGATTTTCATTTGGATACAACCGGAATGAGGATATTGAAGACTACAATTCACCGAAAGCACTGATCCTCACTCTGGTGGATATTGTATCCTCAGGCGGAAATCTTTTATTGGATATCGGACCTGATTCGTGGGGTCGCATTCCGGTCGTTATGCAGGAAAGGTTACGGCAAATGGGAGCCTGGCTGGATAAGAATGGCGAAGCTATATATGGGACCAACCCATTCCACAAAGTGCAGTGGAGCGAAGGGAATAGGGATTATAAGCCAGATGAAAAGAGGTATGCCAGCGGAGAATTCATTCTAAAGCAAACGCTTGGCCCCGGGCAAGGAAATGCGCGTAAAGAAGCTTTTTTCACCCATGGTGATGAGGCCTTTTATGTCATTTTACCCCGTTGGCCTGAAAATGGTGAATTCCACATAAAAGATATGGCTTTTTCTCCAGGTTTGCCGGCAAAGCTGCTGGCAGACGGTCAAGAGATCAAATGGATCCAGTCAGGGAATGATGTCATCCTGAAATTCCCCGACATGAAACCTGAAAGTTACCAGCCTACTGATCAATTTGCATGGGTAGTCAGGCTTGGTAATTAGGATAAATCCAGATATTTATTGAAACAATGTCGATAATAATTAGACAGAAAACGACCATTAAAGAAATGTCCGCGCCGCAGGAATGGCACATGGGTAGAAAACGGTTCAGCAAAAGGATGCTCGTGCTATAGGTACGGTATATAGGTAGAAAACGGTTCATCAGAAGGATGTCCATGCCCTAGAGGATACCGTACGTAGGATATAGGTAGAAAAGGAATCTCCAAAAAGATGTACGTACGAAATTACACCGTTCATGAATAGAGATCTGTCTGAGACCAGACAGTACCAGCGTTTACCACAAGGCTGGTATGTTTATATACAACCGCCAGGATTGAACCATATGAAATTTCAGAGTGTAATAAAATCCCGTAACTTTGCAACTGATTAGGACTACCATTGTTTGGCAATTATTCGCCCAAAGGGAGAAAATATAAATATAGAAGAGTGAATTTATCAGACCCAGAAGAAGATATAGAAGATTTGCAGACTATTAACGTAGATCCTGGACAGGCTTTGCTCCGTATCGATAAGTTTCTGATGGATCGATTGCCCCAGGTTTCGCGAAACAAGGTCCAGGAGGGAATTAAGGAACAACGGATTTTGGTCAATGGGGATATGACCAAACCAAATTACAAAGTCCGGCCGGGTGACGAAATCACTATTGAATGGAAAGTTAATGAGGATTATGACGGAGTGATTCTCCCGGAGGATATACCCCTTGATATCCGATATGAAGATGAGCACCTTCTGGTGGTTAATAAGCCGGCTGGTATGGTTGTCCATCCCGGTTATGGTAATTACACCGGTACTTTGGTAAATGCACTAGCTTATCACCTTGATCATCACGCACTCCCTGTGTTACCGGGAAACGAAGCGGACCGACCAGGATTAGTACATCGATTGGACAAGGATACAAGTGGATTGCTGGTCATTGCAAAGAAAGAGTACGTACTCCAGGAATTGGCAGCACAGTTTCATGATCGTAAACCGGAGCGGCGTTATGTCGCTATTGTTTGGGGAACTCCCGATCCGGAAGAGGATACCATCCGAAAACCAATAGCACGCCATCCGAAGAACAGACTGATATTTACAGCGGTAGAGGACAATTCTCCATTGGAAGGCCGAATCGCTGTGACGCATTACCGGGTGCTAAAAGACTATTATTATATTTCACTGGTTGAATGCCGACTGGAGACTGGGCGGACACATCAGATCAGGGTCCATATGGAATCGATCGGGCATCCTGTTTTCAATGATTCAAGATATGGAGGTGACCGAATCCGGAAAGGAACGGTGTTTTCGAAGTACAGGCAGTTTGTCGATAATTGTTTTAAGATCTGCAACCGGCAGGCGTTACATGCTCAGACTCTTGCGTTTACACATCCTATCACGAAGAAAGAAATGTCCTTTACTTCAGACCTCCCTGATGATATGCAGGACATGCTGGATAAATGGGACCGATACGTAGCAAACCGTTCACAAATAGATCAATAAATGGCTGATAAAAAATTGATGCTTAAAGCATTGACACAACTAACCAGGCAGATCAGGGACCGGCATCCACTGTTAGAAGCTAATATTCACCGGACTTCTTTCCACAACTCCTGGTTTGAAAAAGACCATTATTGGCAAAGCCTGGACGCCGTAGCCAATTTCATGCTGGTACCTGATGCGCTTAATAAATGGTGTGAAACCTATCAGTTCCCATTAAAAGATGAATATCAGAAAATAGTGGGGCTTATCTTTGCGGGAAATATTCCCTTAGTGGGGTTTCATGATTTCCTCACGGTCTATTTGTCTGGTCATGGAGCCCGGATAAAACTATCCAGTAAAGACCCGTATGTGTTCCCTGCCATTTTACAACTACTCGGGGAAATAGATCCGGAAATATCAAAACGCATACAAATAGTGGAAAAACTTCAGAATTACGAAGCCGTAATCGCCACTGGATCTAACAATACCAACCGATATTTTAAAAGATACTTTAAAGAATATCCTTCACTCTTGCGAAACAACCGGACTTCTGTGGCCATCCTGGACGGTACCGAATCTGAGAAAGACCTCATAGCTCTGTCCCGTGATATATTTGACTATTTCGGTTTGGGTTGCCGGAATATCACAAAGCTATTTGTGCCGGTGGATTATGATTTCGAGCCACTTATTGAAGCAATGAGGCCATACGACCGCTTCATGAACAACACAAAGTATAAGAACAATTATGATTATTATTTGTCGATCGAACTTCTCAATAGAAGTGATGTAATTTCTACCGATTTTGTACTTCTCAAAAAAGAAACGGTAGCTTTATCATCATCCGTAGGAGTGATCTATTATGATAACTATTCCGATATCGGTGAACTCGTCCATAACTTATCTCTTATGAGAGACCAATTGCAGACCGTAGTTGGAAAGTACAAGGTTGAAGGAGTTTCCCTGACTGATTTTGGCGAAACTCAACATCCGGAATTATTTGATTATCCGGACGGAGAGGATATCGGGCATTTTTTATTTGATATTTCCTGCAATACTGTAACATGACACGTAAAGAACGCGCTCAACAGATCGGACTTATTCTGGATGAATTATATCCCCAGATGGAAATTCCATTACATCACAAGGATACGTATACCTTATTGATAGCTGTATTGCTGTCTGCCCAATGCACGGACAAACGGGTCAATCTAACGACACCCGCATTATTTGAACGCGCAGATAATCCTTTCGATATGGCAAAGGTACCAGTTGATGAAGTAAGAGCCATCATCCGACCAGTAGGTTTATCTCCTCAGAAATCAAAAGCTATTGTAAAATTATCGCAGATTCTGGTCGATAAATACAATGGTGAGGTTCCGGCTGATATGGAATTGCTCGAAGAATTGCCGGGAGTGGGCCATAAGACAGCTTCTGTCGTAATGGTGCAAGCTTTTGGCGTACCAGCATTTCCTGTCGACACCCATATTCATCGTCTGGCATACCGCTGGTTGCTCAGTACAGGCCGATCAGTTAAGAAGACGGAAGAGCATCTTAAAAAAGCCTTCCCAATTGACGAGTGGGACCGTCGTCATCTTCAGATGATCTATTTTGGAAGGGAGTATTGTCCAGCTCGTGGTCATAATCCTGCGACTTGTCCAATTTGCTCTGTATATGGTCGGAGAACATTATTCAAATAATCACACTCAAGATCCGGTAATAGGCCAGGGATCACTCCAAATTAGCAATTATGTTGAGATGTTTGTTGTTTGTTTGTTTCTTGTTTGTAAAATGCTCTGATTCAAGAGATCTTAACCTCGATCCGAAAAATTAGAATATTTAGAAAGAACAATACCTATTGTCCTTCATTTTTACGCAAGGAATCAGAATGTGTGAAATTATGCTTGACAAGCTACTGAAGTGCACATTACTAAACTCCCTAAAAACGCAGTACCCTAACACCTAAAAACTTATTATCCTATCACCTAAAGCCTAATAGCGCAGCGACCTAATAACTACAAACGCAGCGACCTAAATCCTAACAGCGCAGCATCCTGAGATTTACACCAAATCAAAAAGATCTCTTACCCCAATGTACCTGGGTGCAGTCAATCCTTCGCCATATTCTACTCCGATTTGCCGGCCCAGGGACCGGGCTCGTCCTTCGATCTGGTCAAAGAAATCTTTGTTCGTTAGCGGTGAATCAGGTTCAAGACTATCAGGGTCAAAAAATTGAGAACGAAAAGCTCTGATTGCTTTCATTTTGATGTCGAATGTATCGGAGATATCGACCACCACATCTGGAGCTACAATATAATCCTGCAGATAATGATAGATTACGACCGGACGCCAACGATCCTGGACATTCCCATCGATATGGGTTTCTATTGATTTTAGACCGGATAAAAACCAGGCATCATACACAAGCTTAGCAGCACGTCCATGATCCGGATGGCGGTCACGGATAGCATTGCCAATAAGGATCCTAGGCTGCGATGCTCTGATCACCTTGACTATCTCCAGTTTTTCTGTTTCCGTTCCAGTAAAAAACCCATCTCTAAATCCAAGATTTACCCGAAATGATGCGCCCAGGATTCTCGCCGCTTCTTCTGCTTCCTGGTGGCGAATTTCCGGTGTACCGCGGGTGCCAAGCTCTCCCTGAGTCAAATCCAAAATACCGAAACTATTTCCTTTCCGAACCTGAGCCGCCAGGGTTCCTGAAATACTCAGCTCCACATCGTCGGGATGAACTCCGACAGCCAATATATCCACCTTCTTTATTTTCTCCATACTATAGTAAAAGCTTTTTAATCTATTTTCAAATAGCACTTATTGTGTAAAAATGAAACGACTGACCGTAATATTCAAGTGACATCAATAGGACAGTGGTTCAAGACAGCTTAACCCGATGTGCCTGGCCCTTTATCGACTGTTATAAATCTACCACGTTAACAAAACAGCACCCCATGTGAACCCACTGCCAAAAGCTGCCAGACAAACCAAATCTCCCTTTTGGATCAGTTCATTCTGATAAGCTTCTGAAAGGGCTATTGGTATCGATGCCGCGGTCGTATTCCCGTATTTATGAATGTTGTTGTAAACCTGATCATCGCTCAGACCCAGCTTCTTCTGCACAAATTGACTGATACGCA
>CAJDXA010000069.1_pt2 | contig 9861 bp, 8 predicted proteins | sample 7391711 | NCBI WGS metagenome assembly CAJDXA01 (sample SAMEA7055748, study PRJEB34461) | soil metagenome | biome: terrestrial ecosystem; feature: Peninsula; material: soil | place: Antarctica | collected 2016
TGGTTTTGTCTAGATATCATCCACGATTTGCCAGGTCCACCAGACAAGAAAGCCCTCTTTCTATCTGTCAATAAAAAGAGGGCCACCATAAATTATTCTGATATTGTTCCTTTAGTTCTCAGCTTCCTTTTCCACATAAGCTACAGCCTGGCCTACAGTTTGGATGTTTTCCGCCTCTTCGTCTGGAATAGAAATATCAAATTCCTTTTCAAATTCCATGATGAGCTCGACTGTATCCAGTGAGTCTGCACCTAAATCATTGGTAAAACTGGCCTCATCTGTGACTTCAGATTCATCCACTCCTAATTTGTCAACAATGATTTTTTTAACTTTTTCAGCTACAGATGACATAATTGTATAAAATTTAATGAATTAATTGGAGCGCAAATTAAGAGATAAAAAATAGGATGTCCAACTTTTTTCCAATCAATTTGCACCTTGACACTCAAAATATAGGAAAATTAGCTTTGAATTCCCTCATTTTGGCATAATTATTTTGAGAAAGCAAGAAAATACCACATTCCCCAAACCCTAACATTCATATACCATTATTATTTTCATACTTTTGTCTTTTCATTTTCTACCTAACCCCAAAACCATAAATCGTCCGTTTAAACAGAAACTTTAAATTATGAAATCAACCTTTCAAAAAACTAAAATAGTAGCTACCGTCGGTCCTTCCATAGACAGTTATGACCAGCTAAAAAAATTGATCATCGCCGGTGTAGATGTCTTTCGACTCAATTTCTCACATGGGGAACATGACACGATGGAACGCGTGATCGCTACAATCCATCAGCTCAATGATGAATTGGGAACTTATGTCAGTATTTTGGCTGATCTCCAAGGTCCAAAGATTCGAATTGGCCGATTTGAAAATGATTCTATCGAAATCAAGCCCGGCCAGACAATAGAATTTACCACGGAGGACGTCATAGGCGATGAACATCGTGTCACCATTAATTACGATTTGTTTCCTCATGATGTAAATCCAGGAGAAAGGATACTTTGTGACGATGGGAAAGTGGTGTTCAAAGTATTGGAAACCAACAAAAAAGACAAGGTGGTCCTTGAAGTTGTTCACGGTCATACCCTTAGCAGCCGTAAAGGCATCAATCTCCCCGATACCAAAACGACCTTGCCTGCCCTGACAGCCAAAGATAAAGAAGACCTGGAATTCATTCTTAAGCAAAATGTGCACTGGATAGCACTTTCTTTCGTGCGCAAAGCCAGTGACGTCAATCAACTAAAAGACCGAATTAAGGCCGCCAAACATTCGGCTATGGTGATGTCTAAAATTGAGAAACCAGAAGCTGTGGAAATGATCGATGAGATCATCGATGCTTCCGATGCCATCATGGTAGCCCGGGGAGATCTGGGCATAGAAATGCCCATTGAACGGCTCCCGGCCATTCAGAAGATCATCATCAACAAATGTATAGCCAAATCAAAACCCGTTATTGTGGCGACACAAATGATGGACAGCATGATACAGAATCCTTCTCCTACCCGTGCAGAAGTTACCGATGTCGCTAATGCTGTGTACGACGGTGCAGATGCATTGATGCTCAGCGCAGAGACGAGTGTGGGTCTGTTTCCTATAGAGACTATAGAAATCATGACCAGGATCATTGAGGAATCTGAAAACAACCTCGTGATGGAAGGCCGCCGGCCTGTAGCCGTCCCAGGTACGGAAACGTATTACTCGGATGTGGTATGTTACACCGCAGGGCGTATGTCACAGACCATCCAGGCGGATGGGATCGTAGGTTTTACTTCTTCTGGTTATACCGCATTCCGGATGGGTAGTTATCGTCCAGACTGTCCTATATTCATCTTCTCAGCTAATGACCATATGCTTTGTGCTCTGGGTCTGGTGAGGGGTGTAAAGTGCTTTAAGTACGAAAAATTTACCACGACGGACGGCACCATCGAAGATGTCATTGAAATACTAAAAAAGGAGAAATGGATCTCCTCGGGTGATGTGATAATAAACACGGGTGCAATGCCGTTGAACAAAAGACTAACAACGAACTTTTGTAAGATCACTGAGGTTGAATAAAGAAAAATCATGGTGTGAATAAGATTTGGAAAACGCAGACCTTGCTTATATTTATTTTCATCTCTTACTTATCTCCAGGGATAAGCCAGGAGTTTCTTATACCGGAGAAAGGAAATGAACTTGACCGGGAAACCCGGTTTATAGAGGCGCAGAGCGAGCTTATCATAGGCAACGTCGATGGGGCTATAGAAATTTATAAAGCCCTTCTCAAGAAAGATGTCAACGATGATGAAGCCGCTTTTTTCCTTGGCAAGACGTATCTGAATAACGATGACATTGCGAACAGCATCAAGTATTTTTCTCTTGCTCTGGCCAATGAGAAGGAAAATGCATGGTACTACATATGGGCTGCTGATGCATATATGAAAAACAAGCAATTTGACCAGGCCACTCTGACGATAGAAAACCTGGTTGAGAGATTTCCAGATGAGAAGTCATATTATGACAGGTTGGAGTATATGTATCGCGACAGCAAGCAATATGAGAAACAAATAGCCCTGATTGACCGCATGAACAATCGTTTTGGGTTTCACAAAAACGATGCCCTCGGCAAAATTCAGGCTTTGGAAAATAGCCAGAAACCGGAAGAAGCTTTGAAACTTTTAGCAGATCTTTCAGAGCGATTTCCCAAGGATTTATTTGTCCTCAATATGTTGGCAAATTATTATGAGCGAAATAAACAGGAGGATCTGGCTCTTGAAACTTATAAAAAGATATTAGCCATCAACCCCAGTGACAGTCGTGCCAACCTTGCCATGGCAGATGTAGATAGCAAGAACTTCACTTCAGAAGTAGGGAAATTAATTAATATGAAGTCGTTCTTCCTGAATAAAAACATCGATTTCGATACACAGTTTAGCAAGATACTTTCTTATTTCCAGCAAGACCTCAATACTCTCCCGCAAGAAGAAATAAAGGCCTTGGAGCAAGTCAGTATCTGGCTACTTGAAAGTCATCCGGAAGAACCTAAAGCACTGTCACTTCGGGCGGACATCCTGGCTCAAACAGGTCAGAATGTAGAAGCCACTGAGTATTATATACAGACCATCAAGGTTCACCCGGACAACTATATGGTTTGGGAACAGTTGCTTTGGTCACTTAAGGAGCTCCATCGGTGGAAGGATCTGAATCAATATGGGGAAGATGCAACCCTTTACTTTCCTAATAAGGCAGCCATTTATCTGCTCAAAGGGGAAGCGGGATACCACCTGGACGATAAAGATGAAGCTCTTTTTGATTTAGAGACCTGCATTTCTTTATCCGGCGAGGACCCCGTGATGAAATCGAATGCACTAGGTTTTATGGGGTTGGTAAAATGTGCGGATAACAACATAAAAACAGGGAAAACATCTTTTGATCAGGCACGTGAGGTCCTCGAAAAAAATCCAAATACGGACTACTTTGAAAGCATCTGTCTATTGGAGAGAAATAAAGTGGACCAATCTCTGGCCCTGATAGAAAAAGCATTGAGCAAAGTTCCTGATAAACCAACATACAGGGTTCAGAAAGCCAGAATCCTACACCAAATGGGGAATTACCAGGAATCCTTACAAATATTGCTTCCGCTGGAGGGAAAGACCACTTATTTCCCGACTTATGAATGGATAGCACTCAATTATAAACAATTGAATCAACTGGAAAATGCAGAAAAATATACTCGGATGGCTCAAAGATATGGTGCTCCGGAACAAAAGCAAATCAAAAATTAATTACACCCGATATAGTCTCCCGACCATTCTTCTGGTCTTGCTAATGGCACTGTCAGTAAGTTGTAGTGGCACAAAAAAGATTAAAGGTGCCAAAGATGATTTTCAACCTACAGAACTGAACACCTTCTTTGATCAGCTGGATGTCATCGAAATGAAAGGAAAGATCAAAGTAACGATGCCAGAAAATGGTACAAGCTACAATGCCAATCTAACCGTAAGAGAAAAGGATGATAAGATATGGTTTATGCTTAAGTTCATCGGTATTGAGTTTTTCCGTGGAATTATAGACCAGGATAGTATTCAGGTTCTGGACCGATCCAACAAAGTACACCTATCTGCTACCTGGGAAGACATTCAAAATGCTTACAATAAAGATCTCACTTATGAGACGTTCCGAAATCTGCTACTTGGAAATCCATTCCTTGTAACAGGCGCTAACTACGGATTTTTCAAAAAAAATAACGTTTATGAATACGATTACACATCTGATGCCTCACAGTTGCTCATCAGCATTATTTACAATAAACGAATAAAACAATCCCTCTGGGTACTGGAAAATGACAAAATAGCCATCGAAGCAAATTACGAACAATACAATAGTCCAGTTTTAAATAATATTCCTTACTTTCGCCAATACATTGTGTATTTTCATAATACACAACCTATTAATATCCAGATGGAAATTAAAAATTACAGCTTTGATGATAGCATTAGCACACCATTCGATATTCCGGAGCGCTACACTCATTCTGGTTTGCTTACTAAGTAGCAACCTGAGTGCCCAGGAAGTTCAAAAACTGGAGACAGAACGAGACAGGCTCATCACGGAAATCAAAGAAACCAACAAGTTACTTCAACTTAATCAAAAAAAGTCGGGGAATATCAATCATGAGTATCAACTGATTCAAGTTCAAATCAAAAACCGTGAAAAGCTAATTCTCACTTATAATAGTGAAATTAGCGAACTGGATCAATCTATGAATACCTTAACAAAGGAAATATCAGATGGAGAGCAAAAACTGGGTCGTATACGAAAGGAATACGGACAGCTCCTGAATCAGATGCACAAATCAAATCTGGTACAGAACAAACTTCTTCTTTTTCTGTCGTCTGCATCGTTCAATCAGGCATTTGTGCGGTGGCAATACTTCCGACAGGTCTCTGGATACCGGAAAACCCAGAAAGAAGAAATAGAAGAATTACAGCAGTCTCTGCAAGGGAAGCGACATTCCTTACAGGAAAAGAAGGAAACAGTTATTCAGCGTAAAAATGATAAAGAGACCCAGAAAGAAGACCTGGCAGTAGAACTTAGTAAGCAGGATAATGTATTGAAAGAATTGCGAGGCAACATTGGAGCACTTCGCGATGAAATCAACCGGAAAGAAAGACAAAGAGAGGCCCTCAATAAGAAGATCGCATCAATGATAGCAGAAAAAACGAAGTCGATGCCATCAAGCCCTGCAGTTACAGCCTTATCGAGTAATTTCGAGATGAACAAAGGAAAATTGCCATGGCCGGCATCCCAGGGAATCATAGTCAGAGGGTTTGGACAACAGAACCATCCACTTCTCAAAAACATAAAAATAGAAAATGATGGGATTGATATTCAGGTAGACCCAGGTTCTACCATCCGGGCCGTTTTTGATGGAACAGTGGTGAAGGCTATTTATGTGGGCGAGTTCAATATGGTAGTTGTAGTCAACCATGGTGCCTATTTTACCGTGTACTCCAATCTAAAGGAAGTTTATGTGAGTGAAAATCAAAAGATCAGCAGGGAAGATCCAATTGGCATAGTTGGAGAAAACAGAGAAGGCGTACCGGTTTTACACTTTGAACTCTGGCGCAATATGAAGCCCCAAAATCCTGCACAATGGATAGTACGCTGATTACTATTAGTATAACAAAAAAGATCAAATAAATATATGGGGACCGACTGGAATATTAGCAGCAAAGATCAATCCACCTTTCTGAATCAGGAGGAAAAGGCTGTCTTAGTTGGACTGATCACAAAAGAGGAAGATGAAGTCACGGCGAATGAATATCTTGATGAACTGGAGTTCTTAGCCCTTACCGCAGGAGCCATCACGATGGCACGATTTACCCAGAGAGTGGATCATCCGGATAAGAAATACTTTGTAGGAAGTGGCAAGGCTCAGGAAATTAAGGAATATGTAGACCAGTACGAAATAGATCTGGTGATCTTTGATGATGATCTCAGCCCTTCTCAGGCACAAAACCTGGAGAAAGTATTGAAAGTGAAGGTTTTGGACCGATCTAATTTGATCCTGGATATTTTCGCTAATCGTGCTCAGACGGCACAGGCACGTACACAGGTAGAGCTTGCTCAAATGCAGTATTTACTCCCCCGATTGCGTGGTTTGTGGACTCACCTTGAAAGGCAGCAGGGAGGAATCGGAATGAGGGGGCCCGGAGAAAAAGAAATTGAAACTGACCGTCGGATTGTCCGTGATAAGATCAGGAATCTTCAGGATCGACTAGAGAAGATCGAACTTCAAGGTGAAACCCGCCGTAAAAATCGCGGCCAATATATTCGGGTGGCTATAGTGGGATATACGAATGTTGGTAAATCTTCTCTCATGAACCAGCTCAGTAAATCAGAACTACTTGAAGAGAATAAATTATTTGCTACACTTGACACCACTATCAGAAAAGTAGTATTCGGGCGTATGCCATTCCTGCTTTCGGATACTGTAGGATTTATTCGGAAACTTCCCCACCATCTCGTGGAAAGCTTTAAATCTACGTTGGAAGAAACCAAGGAAAGTGAAATTCTGATCCATATCGTTGATTTGTCCCATCCACTTTATGAAGAACAAATCGAAACCGTTCAAAAAACACTAGCCTCGATGGGGGTGGAACAGAAACCCATTCTGATGGTGTTTAACAAGTTGGATCTATATCGCGAAAAATATTTTGACGATTTATTGACCGATGAAGAAAAAGAAAATCTCATCAATGAATTGAGGGAAAGCCTTGAAAAGAAATACGAAGGTCAGGTGGTCCTTGTATCAGTAAGAACCAAAGAAAATATGCAAAAACTCAGGGATATGCTGAGTGCTATGATAGAAACGGAATACCAAAGACGGTACCCCTACAAAGCAAAATACTGGTAATTCTATGGAAGAAAAATATGCCGATCTGTTATTAAATTATTGCCTTCAACTCAAAAAAGGCGATCAATTATTTGTCCATTCGACTTTTCTGGCCGAGCCCCTATTGAAAGAAGTTTACCGACTGGGAACAAGGCTGGGAGCATTGGTCGAGTTTGATCTGGCCATGGAAGAGCAATCCAGGATATTCTTTGAAGAAGCGGACGATGACCTGATCAGATTAATCTCTCCTGTGCAGGAATACAGGTTTCGACATTTCAATAAATACCTCAACATTCTGGCTCCTTATAATCTGTCCGAAGAGAAATCTATACCGGGTGATAAATTGAAAGCCAGAAAACAGGCCACCCAACCCATTCATTCGTTGTATTTTCAACGAACTGCGGATGGATCCATGGATAGATGTCTGTGTCAATATCCGACGCAGGCTTCTGCGCAAGCTGCGGAAATGTCTTTGGATGAGTACCGTAAGTTCGTATTCCAGGCATGCCGCCTGTATGACGATAATCCAACGGATTCCTGGCTTGAAGTCCGTCGTGATCAACAGCGTGCCACAGATCTGCTCAATAAGTCCAGCCATATACAGTATCAAGGTCCTCATATCGACATTAGTTTCTCCTGTGAAGGCCGTATCTGGATTAACTCTGATGGCCGGGCCAACATGCCATCCGGCGAAATATTCACCGCCCCTGTCGATGATTCAACCCAGGGAACTGTTTATTTCACCTACCCTGCTATATACAGAGGGCAGGAAGTATCCGGTATTTCCCTTACTTTCGAGGATGGCTATATCACCAAATGGTCCGCAGAGAAGGGAGAATCAGTTCTCGATGAGGTATTTGGCAATGAAGGAGCACGCCGATTGGGTGAAGCAGCGATCGGGAACAACTACCAGATCCGGCAAATGACCAAAAATATATTGTTCGATGAAAAGATCGGTGGAAGTATTCACTTAGCTGTAGGTCAGGCTTATTTGCAGAATAATGGGACCAACCAGTCTGCTATACATTGGGATATGATCACAGATATGAAGAAAGATTCCCGGATTCTAGCTGATGGTAAAACAATATATGAAAATGGTCATTTCATCATTTAACAACCCGATACTTTAAAATAATCCAGGAATACCCTATGAAAAAATACGAAGAATATCCCTTGCACCTATATAACAGTCTGACGCGTCAAAAAGAACTCTTTGAGCCCACGCACGTACCCAATGTCGGATTGTATGTTTGCGGACCAACGGTTTACAATGATGTCCATCTGGGTAATTGCAGGACATTTGTCAGTTTTGACATTATGTACAGATATATGGTATATTTGGGGTATAAGGTGCGATACATCCGAAATATCACAGATGTAGGGCATTTGATGGATACAGGTGAAGACAAAATGGCTTCACGGGCTCGTCTGGAGCAATTGGAGCCGATGGAGGTAGCCCAGAAATATACCAGGAGGTTTCATCATATCATGAATCTGATGAACACGCTCCCCCCTTCAGTAGAACCCACCGCATCTGGCCATATAACCGATCAAATCGAAATGGTTCAGGCTATATTGGACAATGGACTGGCCTATGAGGTAAATGGTTCCGTTTACTTTGACACACAGAAGTATGCCCGGGAGTCAGGAAAATATGGGGAACTTTCGGGTCGAGTGCTGGAAGAATTGTTTTCAGAGACACGGACATTGAAAAATCAGGATGAGAAGCGGGATCCAGCTGATTTTGCAATATGGATGAAAGCGGGTGATGGTCACATTATGAAATGGAATTCCCCATGGTCTGAAGGCTTTCCTGGCTGGCATCTCGAATGTTCGGCCATGAGTACCAAGTACCTTGGTAAGACATTTGATATACATGGTGGAGGAGCTGATCTTAAGTTTCCACATCACGAAAATGAAATTGCCCAGAATGTAGCTGCTTGTAAAGTAGCTCCTGCCAATTATTGGATTCATACCAACATGTTGCTTATGAATGGCAAGAAAATGTCCAAGAGCGATGGGAATACCATCACCCCCGAACAATTAATGGCCGGAGACAGTGATCATGTAAGCCAGGCGTATGATCCGATGACCATTCGTTTCTTCTTTCTCCAGGCTCATTATTCGAGCACACTGGATCTTTCCGATGACGCGCTACAAGCAGCCTCCAAAGGATTTAAAAAGCTGTTGAATGCCCTTAAAATAGCAAAGAGCATAAACGCTGAGCAATACTCCAACGTGGAACAAAAGGAGATATCTGAAAAGATTAGTGACCTTTGCAACCGCTGTTATCAGGAGATGAGTGATGATTTCAATACCGCGAAAACGCTGGCCGTTCTTTTCGAAATGGCTGGTTTGTTCAACGAATTGGATAGCGGACAACTTAGTGTCAAGGATATTCCTTCATCGTCTGTCAAGTTGCTAATCAACACCTTTACGGAGTTTATAGAAGATATTCTTGGTTTGAAACCCGCTGAAAAATCCGATGGCAAAATAGATGATGTTATCCAGATCTTGTTGAATATACGACAGGAAGCACGTGTAGAAAAGAACTGGGCCTTATCAGATCAGGTACGCGACCAACTGGCAGAAGCGGGAATTGAAATTAAGGATGGAAAAGATGGAACGACGTATAATATTATGTAGAAATGCCCGAGGTTAACTTTTTCGCGTAAAAAAGCTCAACCATATAGCTGCCTTATATCTCCCTTATCATATCTATCCATTGATGAAAACAATGAATGGATCTTTTCGTAGCTAAAAATAGAAGAGTTCCGGCGTGAAGCCGATCAAAACATATATACATCATCGTCATGAGCCAAAAAGTATTGGCGAACAATAGATTAGGCTTCTTTCTCGGATGCATGAGGAGAACCACAATACGACAGCAAGCTCATAGCTCTATCATCGACTTAACCGCAGTTATAATTTACGAAAGCAGGATTATTCCTTTGTGCTTTTCTGCATAGGATCAGAA
>CAJDXA010000070.1_pt1 | contig 9856 bp, 5 predicted proteins | sample 7391711 | NCBI WGS metagenome assembly CAJDXA01 (sample SAMEA7055748, study PRJEB34461) | soil metagenome | biome: terrestrial ecosystem; feature: Peninsula; material: soil | place: Antarctica | collected 2016
TTGCCCATTGCCCATTGCCCATTGCCTATTGCCTATTGCCTATTGCTAATTGCCTATTGCTAATTGCCTATTGCTAATTGCCTATTGCTAGTTGCCTATTGCTAATTGCCTATTGCTAGTTGCTAATTGCTAATTGCCTATTGAACTCACGGTCTCAACACAGCTGAAATCTCCTCGGGAAGGAATTCGAAAAATGTATCTCCGCGAAGACCGATACGCAGGGTTTCCAGAGGAATAACATCGAAAGGAGCAATGTTTCCAAGATTTACATTGGGGCCAATCAATTTTATAAACCACACTTGTTGTCCCTTTTGTGGAGCTTCCCAAAGAATATCTTCAGAGGCGACCTTTGCAAGGATTTTATTAACCAATACCACGTGAGCCGTTCCATTCGGACGGTATATACCTACATTTCCGCTCTCGCGTGCTTCGGCTATTACTTTCCAGCTTCCGGCTTTCAGCTCGGTGTCCATCATTTTTACCCATTTTGCCGGAGCTATCAAAATTCCTTCTTCTTTGGAACCAACTTCTGACAAAACGGTGAAATCTTTGGCAAGTTTGGATATATATTCAAGTTTCTGATCGTGCTCCAGGTGGATACTTCCATCAGATACTTCAACGGTTTGAAGTCCCAGATCATCTATCACCTTCCGATAGCTGTCAAACATATCACGAGCTATAAAAGCTTCAAAAAGGGTACCGCCAAGGTATACTTTCATGTCAGCCTCGTGATAGAGCTTTATCTTGGCTCTTAGATCTTTGGAAACATAAGAAGTCCCAAATCCGAGTTTTACGATGTCGGTAAGGTGGCTACTTTCATCCAGAAAATTCTCTGCACTTTTAAGACTCATTCCCTTGTCCATGACCATAGTTAGGCCACTTGAGCGTGGTCTTTCCGGACGCTCGGGAATAAATGGTAGTTCAAAATTCATCTTTGCTTTGCGCTTGTGTGTATAATTCAATAAGGGCTGCAATATTGGGAAATAGAACTGACTCGGGAAAGATGTTGAGGAAATATTTGCAGCCTTTAGCATTTTCGGCAAGTGCATTTCCGAGTATTTCAAAGCCGTGTTCGAGTTTGCCGGCTTTTATGAGGTGTTTTGCCAAATGCCATGGAATGTCTTGAGATAAGGATAGCTGAGTGGTCGCTTTTTCTAAGGTTTCTACTGCCGACAAATGTCCGTGTGCTTTAGCATGAATATCCGCCAAAGCAATCCAGGCTTCCTCGTCATCTAAAAAGGTTTCAATTATTTTTACGTAGGCAGCCTCAGCTTCTTCAAGCCGTTCTGTCTTTACAAGCAATTCAGCATAAATATGCCAATTGTCGATATTTAATTCGTCCTGATTGAGCGCTTCTTTATAAAGTTTGGCACTTTCAATATAATTTTCTTCATGCTCTTTTATGGCTCCCATACCCATCAATGCATCGGCATAATTTGGGTCGAGATTAAGTGCATAACTATAATTTTCATGTGCAAGAGTCCAAAGTTCAAGTCGTTCAAAGCATTCGCCAACAGCAGCATAGACCATTGGATTGGTGCTATCGTGCTCCAAAGCATCATTGTAAGCTTCAATTGCTTTTACATCATTGTCGCAACTCGTGTACATATTGGCACGCAGAATATGTGCGTTTACAAAATCGTCTTTTATGGCGAGGCAATACTCCACAGCTTCGATAGCTTTTTCAAAAAAGCTCAGTTTTTCATAGCAAAGAGCCAGATTGTACCAGCCCACAAAACTATAAGGCGAATTGTCGAGGTATTTGTGAAAATAGGTGATTCCCTTTTCCAACTCATCGGCCATATCAAAGCAATAGCCTATTTCAAAAAGGCTGGGTTCATGATCCGGATTTATTGCCAGCGATTGCTTCAGACTTTCAATTGCACCTTTGTAATCTTCGACCATTTCCTGCTCGAAGGCAAGATCGAGATAAATATCTTCTTTGTTTTCAGAGCTTGTATTTAATGCCTTCAAAAGGCAGGATTTCGTCCCTTCAAAGTCGCTCAAATTGCGGTGAACAACCGCTTTAAAAAGCAACATCTCCGTATTCTGTGGCTCGGATGCCTCTAAATAGTCGAGTATTTCCATCGCCTTTTTGGGTTTTTTACCCAAAAGCAAGGTTTGTGCCTGCTTCAGCAATAGACAAGAACTTTGAGGGAAAAGCTGTAATCCGTGGTTTACCGCTTTACGAGCTTTGTGATAAATTCCCTTTTCGAGATAATGATCCGCTAATATTTCTATCTCTTCTACATCAAAGAAATAGGAATTTCGCAACTTGAGCATGTCTTCAAATTTTTCGATGAGCGCAGGGTTTGGCTCATTATAAAAATTACTTGAGTACTCCGTCATATGCTTCCTTATGTATGATCCTTGTCAAATTTAGAAAAACTCATACCGTAATATCCGGGGTCAAATATTTGTTTTAAACAATCAAGTTACGGAAAAAAGACCTCGTAATAATTTTACTTTTTTCCTTTATTTAATAGACAAAGGTAAGCTTTTTAAGATCGAAATCCATTATTTTGCAGTTGATAAAATAGGAATCAACTATTGGGTCATTTTGTTTGGTAATCCTACCTTTGCCGTCGTAAATTTTTGTCTGTATTTTAAGCATGTTCTCTAATTTAATTATTTTCATGCAGACATTTAATAATCAAGTGATTTGACTTTAATAAAATCTATTTCCGGAATAAGAGGTACCATTGGCGGCCAACCGGGAGATAATCTCACTCCCATAGATATTGTAAAATTTGCTGCCGCTTATGGCGAAATGCTCAAAAACACCTATCCTGGCAAAAAACTCAAAGTAGTAATCGGTCGGGATGCACGTATTTCGGGCCAAATGGTCTCTTCGCTTGTCTCATCTACGCTCGCCGGACAGGGAATTGATGTGGTGGATCTCGGTCTGAGCACTACGCCTACTGTAGAGATTGCGGTGCCCGCTGAGAAAGCCGATGGAGGAATTATCATCACCGCCAGTCACAATCCCGAACAATGGAATGCACTGAAACTTCTCGATAGAAGTGGAGAGTTTCTTTCGGCTGCCGCCGGAAAAGAAATTATTGAAACCGCAGAAAAGGAAGAATTTGAGTTTGCCGAGGTACGCAGTTTGGGCACATACTCACAAGATGATTCTTATCTTCAAAAGCATATCGACAGCGTTGTGAATTATCCATTGGTAGATGTGGATGCTATTCGAAAAGCCGATTTTAAAATTGCAGTTGATGCTGTAAACTCTTCGGGTGGAATTTTCGTTCCCGCATTGCTCGAAGCACTTGGCGTAAATAAAATAGTAAAATTGTATTGCGAACCTACCGGCGAGTTTCCGCACAATCCTGAACCACTTCCTGCCCATCTGACCGAACTTTCAAAAACGGTAGGCTTGCAAGAATGCGACCTCGGAATTACGGTCGATCCCGATGTGGATCGTCTCGCATTTGTTTGTGAAGATGGTTCCGTTTTTGGCGAAGAATATACGCTCGTTGCGGTTGCCGATTATGTGCTCTCGCAAAGAGGTGGAAGTGCCGTTTCCAATCTTTCCTCCACACGTGCACTTCGCGATGTAGCCGCCCGACATGGAGCGACTTATGAGGCATCGGCAGTAGGGGAGGTGAATGTTGTTTCCAAAATGAAAGAAACCAATGCCACTATCGGTGGTGAAGGAAATGGAGGAGTGATAGTCCCTGATTATCATTACGGTAGAGATGCACTTATCGGTATTGGACTATTCCTTACCCATCTTGCCAAAACAGGAAAAACAGCTTCTCAACTTCGGGATTCTTTTCCTAAATACTTCATTTCCAAAAACAAAATTGAACTTACCCCCGATAGCGATGTTGATGCTCTGCTTGAGAAAGTTGCCACCAAATACAGCCACGAATCTGTGAACCTAATCGACGGTGTGAAAATAGATTTTAAAGAAGGATGGGTTCACCTTCGTAAATCGAATACTGAGCCCATTATTCGAATATATGCCGAGGCAGAAAATGAGAAAATGGCAATCCAACTCGCAAATGGAATCATTGCCGATGCTAAGGCACTTATTTCGTAATTTCGCATTAATCTGATTCTTATGAACGTTTACCTCGATAATGCCGCTACTACACCGATCGCACCGGAAGTTCTGGAGGCTATGCTGCCCTATCTCAGCACACATTTTGGAAACCCTTCAAGCACACATCACTACGGGAGAACTGTAAAATCGGCAATCGAAACAGCCCGCAAATCGATTGCGCGCCACTTAAACTGCTCGCCGATGGAAATCTGTTTTACCTCCGGAGGAACCGAAGCCGATAATATGGCAATAAACGGAGCGGTAACTCAGCTTGGTGTTACAAGAATAATCTCATCTCCCATTGAGCACCACGCTGTTCTTCATTCGGCCGAACATTGTGAAAGCGATTGCGGAATAGAGGTAGTCATGGTAAATCTTGATGAAAAGGGTCGGGTAGATATGGATCATTTGCGGAAGCTCCTCAGCGAAAGTGATAAGAAAACGCTGGTTTCGCTTATGCACGCCAACAATGAAGTAGGTACGATGATCGATCTGGATGAAATAGCTGAGATTTGCCATGAATTCGGTGCTTATTTTCACTCAGATACCGTCCAATCAATGGGTCATTTTAGAATAGATCTGGCCAAAACGAAAGTTCACTTTATTACTGGAGCAGCGCATAAATTTCACGGACCCAAAGGAATCGGATTTCTTTATATGAATAAGGAAGTACATGTTGAACCTTTGATCAGAGGTGGTTCTCAGGAAAGAAATCTACGCGCCGGAACAGAAAACATTTATGGCATAGTAGGAATGGCCAAAGCCCTCGATTTGGCTTATGCCGATTTGGAACACCATCAAAAACAGGTGCTTGGTTTGAAGAATTATATGAAGGCTCAGCTCAAAGAACGATTGCAGAATGTTTCGGTGAATGGATGTGAGGAGCGTAGTCTTTACACCGTTTTAAACGTGAAACTCCCAGCAACGGATAAAGCGGCTATGCTTCTGTTCTTGCTTGATATTGATGGAATTGCTTGTTCGGGTGGTAGCGCCTGCTCAAGCGGAAGCAATCAGGGAAGCCATGTTTTGCGTGCGCTGAATGTAAAGCAAGATACTCCGAGTGTTCGGTTTTCTTTTAGCCGTTATACTACCAAAGAAGAGATTGATTTTGTGGTTGAACGGTTGGTTTATCATTTTCAGGAGGAAGTTGTGCACTCGGTGTAGAGACTGATAGGTTGAAGTCTGATAATATCGGATTCTCATTAAGAGATGGTATTTGCTGATGATTATCTCAATATTCGAATAATTTAAATATTCAAATAAAAAGCATCTCAAAAGTGGAGGATGTCATCTGATTTAGCATATGGTGACCTATTGACCCTCAACGTACAGGTTCAATATGCCTGGATATTTTCTTTCCTCTTTAAATAGGGGATAGTAAACAATGTGATACGTCAATTGCGTGGGCTTAGATCTATCCATTATCAACTGAATCCTTAATAAGCCTGAGGGTGTTTTTACACTCTTTTTTAAAAGAATACGCTTCCTGACTCAATTTTCCTGGTCAACAGGAAATTATGAACTTCAAAAGTAGAAATCACTTCATGTCAAAAGAATCAATGGTTCTCTAAGAAAATGACCCCTAAGGGTTATTGATGACAATAAGGTAGGTAAGTATCTTCATCCCCAATTAATTTATCAAAGCTAACTGTGAATGATTGGATTTGGATGTTTTTCAAAATGGGTATGCAGTATTGTTTTATTTATACCATAACCATATTATTTTGAATGACTTGAGTCATTTTGAATTGTTAGATATATAGTTGCACAAGATAATACCAGAGGATGGCTTACCAAAAACGATCCTTCATTTAACCAAAACTACCAGTCTTTTGGTAGAAACAACCACGAATGAGCTGTTTACATCATATAATAAAGAATTTTTCGAGCACACTGATAATTTTTGTGTTGACATTGGGAGCGATATGGGTCCAGAATGAAGTGAGCGCTCAGCCGGTAAACGACAATTGGGCAAATGCACTTGATATTCCAATCAGCAATCAAAACTTTGGAGTTGGCATCTTTAATTCTCCAATAGTAGCACTGTCAGGTGCCACAAACCAAACGGGAGAATATTTATATGACCCCACCTATCCCAAAACCGTTTGGTATAAATTTCGAATTCCTTCCCATCGGTCAGTACGGATTAAAACCCTGCAACCCACAGAAATTCTCAACCAGAATGATGCGGGATTTGTGGTTTACAAAAGCACCCCGGGAGTGCCGGGTCAGTCAGACTTGGCCATTTTTACCCCATTCCTATGCCTGGCTTGTTATTCTGAAAATATCTGCCTGGAGCAAGGAGAATATTACGTTCAACTGGTTGCCAAAAATGTGGCAAACAGCAACGTTTATATTGAACTGGATGTGGCTTATACATACCCCGTTTCAACGACCTTTGCGGCCGATCAGATTGAGAATAAACACGACCTGGGTACAGTTACCTACAACAATTCTTTCAATTTCAATTGGGACTGTTTGAGCCTGGAATCCAGTGTAGAGTATAGCAATGTAATAGGTGCCGATTCTCTGCTATACAATAAAAGTATCTGGTTCAAATTTGATACAGATGACCATATTGATCTCTTTGCTTACAACCTTTATCAATATCCCGGCGGCAACCTATATGCCATCCGAATATACGAAGGCGACATCACTTTGCCTGATCTTACTACGGCTGTTCCCATTTATGAATCACTGCAAAATGTAATTTATAACGGTTCCAGTACAAATTTAACTTGTTTGCTCGATTCAAATACCACATATACGGTTCAACTTCTGGGACATGAAGATTACACAGGTGCATATACTTTTCGGATTTATCATTTGGGTGAGGGTCAAGTTACCGGTGCCTATCCTCAGGAAGCTGCCTGGAACCCACTGAACGATTTCGGAGCCATTACGCCGCTACCAGCGCCAGGTCTTACGAGTGAACTCTTTGATTATTTCTCTTGCGAAGCTTTGCTCACCAATGACAGCATACAATGTGGAACGGCTAATCCGGTAGATTCCATGTATTACGATCCCGTTGAATACGACCTCACAACCTGGTTTACACTGAGCACCACTGCTGAATCAAATGTCACTTTCAGTGCACGAACCAGAAGAACATCCTATTGCAACTCAGATTATTACAATCACAGCATGCGAATCCGTATCTGGCACCAGAATACAGACAACGATTGTGATAGTTACGTTTTTCCGGATGATCTATACTATGATGGACAGTTAGACGGCAATGGCCAGGTAATCCTCAACTGCCTGCCTACGGGTGATTTTGCTATTCAGCTTCTGGGTAGAAGCCAATTGGATGCAGATCCTTTCAATTGCACAAATTCTCAATTTGGGAGTAAAGTAACTCTATCCGCGACACTAAGCGCTGTACCATCGGTGCAATTTGGCCTTACCACCGCCGGAGATGTGGACTGGATTAACACGGGAAATCCCCTTTTAGATAACATCCTGTACACCGCCGACTCCGCCAGATTCAGTTGTACCAAGACAATTCTTCCAGATACTGCTATATGCGATGATTTGGTAGACAGAGCCATTTACCGGCAGGTTATTATAGGTGATGCAGATGGCGACGCAGTGGCCGATAGCGGAATGATTGTGGTGTCCGATTACCTGCATTATAATTATCTTCAGAATTACGTGGTCAAGTCCGTTTTTTACAAAGGTGATGCCGCTAACCTTGCCGGGGCGCAGGGAATCTCGCAATGGCCGGATGAGATAACCGGACTTGAGCCCTATGATGGTTGTAATATGTGGACTCCATTTTTCCAACATTATTGGTCGCCGACGAATTTCGTGTTATATAACTCCAAAAAGTATTGTGTGACGCCAGGCACCTACACCCTTGCAAGTGTGGGTGACAGTACCGAAAACGGCGCACTCTCACTTCCGAAATTTAGATTTCTGAAACAACCGACTACACAGTTCTCGGACTTTGAAAACCCGGAAAATATGGGTGACATCATTGCTCAAGGCCTTGCTGTAACGAGCCAGCCTGATTATTTCTCCTGCCTTGATAATCCTGATACTGTAGGTGGTTTAGCTCCATGTCCTGAGTATACCAAACAACTGTACCGTGAGTTTTATCTAAGCGAAGATTGCAGGATAACGGTAAATGAAGTCAATTCATCCGTATTTTCAGGTATGAGACTTTATCAGGGTAGGGCATCAGATCTTGGTCTCGATTCGGTAATGCTCGCTCCATTTCACTCTACAAATTGTTATTCTGGGTACAACTCATCTTACTTTTCTTTACCTGCGTGTGCCACCGTTCCGGCGGGATGGTATACTGTTGTGTCCTACGGTTATGGCCCAAATTATGAAAATAATTTTGATTTTCACGAAGACCAGGGTTATACCAATTGGAATTATGGTCTCTACAATATAAATGAAACCTCTACTGTAACTGTAACGGCGGATACAACTGAACTCCCGGGACCCTTTTTTAATAAGCCGTACAAGGCTTGTGTCGCCTCGGATACCATTAAATATGTAAACCTTGGAACAGCAGATTATCCCACCGCTTCCACTTCTTACAACTTTTGTACGGAGAGATTCAAATTCGTGACTGATACACCTTATGTGAATGTGCCCATCATCGGTTGCGCAAATACGGAGCGTTTGTCTTTTTATGTTTTTACTACAGATGATGAGTATTTTACCATTATAACAGGCATTTCAAATTTCTATAAGGAACTTTATCCTCTTGATGTAAGGACAGATTCAATGCTCTTTCCCACTACATTGCCACTAACAAATTGCGATGGCTTCAACAACGATATAGAGATTTGCAGATTACAACCGGGCACTTATACTCTGGTAGTTTACGGAACTGCTGCACAAAACTGCAATATTACTTTTGCACCTGCCATCCGGGTAGCACCAGTAGAAGTATCGCGTTTCGACTTTGCGGCCCATGCTTATGATTTCGATCTGATACCCGGCGACAATACGTATTATGGTGGAAAAGTCGGCGATGTACACCCTGATAATCCAAATCTGCTTCCATCAGATGATACATTTTATTGCACCACAGGAGCATTTCAGGATGATCCGGGCTCAATGTGCTGGTCTGCCTATTATGACGGCGTGTATCCCGACACACTCAACAACGCATATTTTAATGAGCCAGGTAGCACAAACGGTTATATTGAAAGAAATCTTTGGTACACTTTTGTGGCTCAAGGTATGGGAACAGCTTCGATAAAAATCCAGAATCTCACGGGTGGTGGCGTGCCAACCTTTTTTGTATATCGATCGGATGTTGATGGAAATATTCCTTTTGATGAACTTATCAGCTCGGGCCAACTGGATAGCACACTCGCTGATGGTCTGGAACTTATAGTCATTAATAGAAGCGGCAATTGCTATCCATACCCTGAAACGAGTTTAACCTTCTTGCCAGACATCTGCGTGGAAGACACACTAAAGCGGAGATACTATATCGTGGCCGAGATTACAGAAGCTATAAACGGTAAGCCCAACCTCCAGATGAACCTGCAAGTAAAATGGAATCCGATTCTCGCCAACCCCGTTGATCCATTATACGATTTCTATCACACTGCCAATGTAATCGGAGATGATGAAATTGCGCCTCCCTACACAGGTTCACCATTGGAATACGATACCTTCTACGAAGGAGGTTGGGGAAACATGTCATGTGCAACAGGTGATACTACAGATCAGGTAGTCTTCGGTTCGTGTATTCCTCAAAACCAAAAATCGCTCTGGTGGAAGTTCACTCTCGATGAGCCCGGGTTTCTCTATCTGGGAACAGAAATGGGTGAC
>CAJDXA010000251.1_pt1 | contig 9825 bp, 7 predicted proteins | sample 7391711 | NCBI WGS metagenome assembly CAJDXA01 (sample SAMEA7055748, study PRJEB34461) | soil metagenome | biome: terrestrial ecosystem; feature: Peninsula; material: soil | place: Antarctica | collected 2016
GGGATCTTCTTTGGAAAGCAACCGGTTTATCAGGGTTGCATTCAAAGAATTTAATCGATGAAGTATCCACATTTTCTGTACAGTAGTATACGCACTTTCCCTATCCGACATGAAGCCATTTTTAATAGCGGGCACAGCTTTTTTTCCATATTCATCCACCAGATAATCCGCTGCATTCATACGGGTTTGCAGATCGTGATCACCCAGCAGGGTAATTAATTCTTCTACTGGTAGCGCTGTAAGATCAGGCAGTGCAGGGACTTCATTATTTCCCTCATAGGTTATTCGCCAAATGCGTCCACTTTTTCTATCCCTTCCTTCATGTTGTAAATCCACTTCATAATGGCCAATGATACGGTTGTAAAAATCGGCTACGTATAAGGCGCCATCCGGCCCCATCTTGATATCTACCGGGCGAAACCACGGATCTTTACTCACCAGCAAAGGTTCGCTATTAATAGCGGCAGGAGTGGTCCCCGTCAATTCTACTCCGGTCCGGTCAATGCGGCAAGTAACGACATCTCCTGTATAGAAAGAATTCTGATATTCCTCTGGAAATTGATTCCCTGTATAATACACCAATCCCGCCAGCGCCGTAGACCCCAGATTGAAATCCATCATCTCCGGAGCGAATCCGAGTTCAGGCGGTTTTTTGCCAAAATGTGGGTAATGCCCCTGAGGAATCAGTTGATACAACGGACGTGAATGGCAATCCACGGAATACAAATAGCCCCATTCATCGTAGGCATACCCGAAGGGGTTCACGCGTCCATAGGTGGTCTGTTCGATATGGCTCCCATCTTCTCGAAATCGGTAGGTGTTTCCCGAAGTCATCGTGATGCTGTCTCCATCAGTCCCTGCCACAGTAGAAGTATTTGTGAATCCATGATCACCGTATATCCATCCATCAAAACCCCTCTTGAAGTTATTGATCATTCCGTGAGTATCCTTGTGGCCAAACGGTCCAAATAATACTTTTCGACTATCGGAAACCCCATCGTTATTCGAGTCTGAAAAATGGTAGATGTTGGGAATACTGTATGCAATAGCACCATCTTTGACAGGAAGGATACCTATCGGAATATTGAGATCATGAGCAAAATCAATAAATTTATCTGCTTTTCCATCACCGTTTGTGTCTTCCAGGATGGTAATCTTGTCTTTCCCTTCTCCTATTCCCGCAGCCAATGGATATTCGGACGACTGCGTGACCCATAAGCGCCCGCGATGATCAAAAGCGATGTTCATCGGTTTGGTAATATCCGGTTCGGAGGCAAAAAGAGTTACCTTAAATCCTTTTGGAACTACAAAATCCAGCCGTTCTTCTTCCGGCATCTGAAAATCAGAGGTCCGAACATGGTTTCCATAGATTGGATCTGCCCGGCTATCATTACTGAGCATAGACACAGTTGCTGTCTCATCCTGATTGGAGCCGCAACCTGATAATAAAACCAACAAAATAAAAAATACAGAATTATTCCGAAACTGTTTTGAGGGGGGAAAAGATATCATTATTGAATTCGTTTTGAAAGCAAGATACGCAATGTCCTTTATTATCATAAGATCCGATGAATTCTATCCGATTCTAATTTGTGAGGCATATGGCTGGTCGCGTGACTCACTCTATGGGCAACATTTTTGTTGGATATATTATTGGCAATAAGATGCTTAAACTTCAATGCAAACAACATCCGCCATATACCAGATTCAGGAGGAAAGTTTCGGGAAATTGTATCAACTCTAGGAGTTATACGCTTGCCAAAGTTATGAACCATCAATTCCAGAAAATATCTTTAATAGTTTGATCCTTTTTTAATTCACTTATTATTTCAGCCATTTTTGACTGGTCTGGATTGTCCAATTGTAATTCATATACAGCCTCCGAAGCGCTCCTTTCAAAAGTGAAATTATTTATTTTTATTTCACTTATTTGAAATAGGCTTTTCAAGAAATCGGTATTATCCGCATTTGAGCCGGTCACTATCTTTAGTGTCTTGCGCCTGAATTTTTTCGTATACATTTTCTCAATCGGTTGCAGGGCCCATAGAATAATTAACGCAATGATGGTGGTGGCTATGGCAGCGAAATACATCCCGCCACCCGTCGCTAATCCTATCGCAGCTACTGTCCACAAACCGGATGCAGTTGTTAACCCCCGAACCCTTCCCTGGCTCAGAAATAAAATAGTTCCAGCCCCAATAAATCCGATACCGCTAATGACCTGGGCCGCAATCCTGGAAGGATCCAATGTGACATGTTCTGTTCCTAAAATATCTGAAAATCCAAATGAAGAAACCAGCATTATCAAACAAGATCCTACGCATACCATCATATGAGTACGCATACCGGCAGCCCAATCCTTTCTTTCCCTTTCCAAACCTATGAAAGCACCAAAAAGAGAAGCTAATAATAAGCGAATCAATATTTCAGGCCAGGTAAGCATTATGTCTATTCGATTTTGAATTTATCGTTTAATAATGATTTATACATTTTACCAAAATAACACTAAATTACATTTTTGGTGTGTTATATTTGCAAAAGATTTGACTCCGTAGCTCAGCTGGTAGAGCAATTGACTCTTAATCAATGGGTCCAGGGTTCGAGCCCCTGCGGGGTCACAACCTAAAAATCAGGATGACTTAAAAGTCTGTAAACTATATGTTTACAGACTTTTTTTATTTCTTTTTCTTTCTTCCGTTTCGGTTGGCCCACCAATATAAAGGTGGTATTAAAATAGGAGCAAAAAGCAAGGTGCTTGTGAGACCGCCAATGATTACAGTAGCCAATGGTCTTTGGACGTCAGAGCCTATACCACTTGAAGTAGCCGCAGGGACGAGTCCGAAAATGGCTAATACCAATATGGTCAGTACGGCTCTTAATTGTTTCTTAGATGTGTTCTTAATGAGTGATTGTGAAATGGAATGACGGAAAGAGGCTCTGTTTAGAGCTGATACCAGTAATACACCAGCCATGACGGAAATTCCGAATATGGAAACAAAACCAACTCCGGCCGAAACATTGAAATAATAACCCCTAAGAAGTAAAGCAATAACTCCACCGGCCAATGCAAATAATACACAGCTGGTGACAATAAGTGTATCTCTGAAGCTTTTGTAAAGCATAAACAGAAAGACAAAAACTATGATTAGGGTTAGTGGAATGGTGAAGGCCAGTTGTTTTCCTGCCCGTTCGAGGTTTTCATATTGTCCGCCATACACTACTTCATAGCCTTTTGGGATGGTGATTTGGCTTTCTATTTTTTCCTGTAATTCCCGGACAAAACTACCCTGGTCCCGGTTCCGGATGTTGGTTCGCATGGTCACTTCCCGCTTATTGTTATAGCGGTATATGTTGGTGTGTCCTTCCTCAAAATTGATATCGGCCAATTGTCCCATCGGAATCAAAGAACCATTTACAGAAGAAACAAGCAGCTTTTTAATCTCGTCAATGTTGTTTCTGAATTGCGGTAAATACCGTATAACAATATCATAGCGTTTCGTCCCATCGTATAGCACCGAAACATCTTTGCCGCCGATAGCGGCTTCAATCATATTTTGGATGTCAGATACATTAATCCCATACCGGGCTGCCTGTTCACGGTTTATTTTTATGGTTAGTTGATCTTGTGTTCCTTCCTGTTCGATATCTACTCCTTCACTTCCCTCCATAGTTCTGGCGATGGCAGCAATACTATCTACTTTGCTGCGCATCATGACCAGATCATCACCCACCACAGATACTGCCAGGTCAGCAGCGCTCCCTGTTACGATCTCCATGACCTGATCAATGATAGGTTGTCCGGCGGAGAAACTCACGCTTGGTAATTCTCTCTCCAGTTCGGCACTGATTTGCTGCACTAATTCCTTTTTGGAAATGGTATCACTCCATAGATGGTAATCTTTCAACCCGATTAAAATCTCATTCCGATTGGCAGGAAAAGGGTCCGTTCCGTCATCATTTCTTCCCGTTTGTGTGATCACATATTCCACCTGCGGATATTTGGATATGATGCTGCGGATTTTCGGAGCATACTTGGCATTTTCCTGAATAGTAATACCTACCGGAAAGTTTCCGCGGAGAAAGATGGAGCCTTCGTCCAGTTCAGGTAAAAATTCCATCCCCAGTTTCATTCCGTAGGATATAAGCAGCAACACTATCCCAAAGCCGACCAGGACCGTTGTCTTGTAAAATCTCAAAAACCGCGAAAGCACTTTAGCGTAGGTGTTTTCGATAAATTTAAAAACAGGATTTTCCCGCACTTTAAATGGTTTATCGGGATCCGAAATGGCTTTATTATACACGAATGAAATAAGAACGGGTATAAAGGTCAAAGCTGCAATCATGGAACCTACTACGGCGAATGCCAGTGTCAATGCCATGGGTGAAAATAGCTTGCCTTCTACCCGGGTCATTAACAGAATTGGCAGGTAAGCCAGGATGATGATCGTAACTGAAAAGAATATTTCCCGGCCTACTTCCTGGGCAGAAAGTAAGGTGAGGTGAACGATTCCATTTCTTCTTTCTTCTGCGGTGGCTGTGCGGTATTTTCTGATAAGATGCTCAGCCATCACTACTGCCCCATCTACAATAATTCCAAAATCAATCGCACCCAAAGAAAGCAAGTTGGCGGGAATGCCCGTGAAGCGCATGATGATAAACGCAAAAAGCAGTGAAAACGGTATGGTCACAGCAACTACCAGAGCACTGCGTATGCTACCCAAAAAAAGAATCAGGATGATCACCACTATGCTTACTCCTTCAAACAGGGTTTTGCCGACAGTACTCAGGGAATGATTAATTAAAAAACTCCGGTCATAAAGTGTTTTAATCTTTACCCCCTCCGGAAGTTCGTGCTCTTCAAGTTCCTGAATTCGTTGTTTCAGCTCCACTAATACTTCGCTGGGATTTTCATACTTTCGAAGTAGAATAATGCCTTCTACTCCGTTGTTTACATCGATGTTTTCTCCGGGAACGGTGTAACCCAATACCCCGCTGGGCGGAGGTGGCGCGATCTCCACGCTGGCTACATCGCGTATAAAGATGGGTACTCCGTTATCTGATTTAAGAACAATGTTCTCAATATCCTTTTCATTGATAATAAATGCATTGTTTACGATCCCAACCACACTTTTAACTATTGACCTAGATTTTAAGACTATAACCAAAATTAACTTGGTTGCTACGATATTATCAGGAATCATAGCCATTTATTTTGCATACATTGGCTTAGGGGTTTGGGCATTGGTAATCCATCGTGAGGCCGTATTTACGTAAATTGTCGGGATTAGCAAGGATGTGAAACTGTTTAAGCGGGCCGCCAAAAGTGGTTACATCGGCTACTCCTGCGGTTTGTAGCAGGTAAGGTTCGATCACCCAGTCTTGTAAATCCCTGATTTCAATGGGCGAGAATGTGGGTGGTGCTTCCACTACATAACGAAAAATCTCCCCCACTGCCGTAGATAACGGGGCCAGCTCAGGCATAACGCCGTCAGGAAGTTCGGCGGTAGCCAATCGTTCCATAACCTGCTGCCTGGCGAAATAATCATCGGTTCCGTCTTTGAAGGTGAGCTGGACAACAGACAAGCCAAATATCGTTCTGCTTCTCCGGTCCAGCACATTGGGTGTGTTTTGTACGGCTCTTTCGATGGGAACGGTGACCTGTTGTTCCACTTCTTCAGCGGCACGACCATCATATAAAGCAACAATAATAACATTGGTATCCGCTATGTCTGGATAAGCCTCGATCTTGAGTTGCGTAAAGCTATAGTAGCCCGCAGCCATCACTATAAGGCTGATGCCAATCACCAACCAACGGTTTCTCAATGAAAATATGAGGAGATTCTTAATCATAGTTTACCATTGCTCGACAGAATGCGTCACGATAAATCCGCCTCTGTATTGCTTTCTTAATTCTGTAAGTGCTTGCTTCACTTTCCTTTCCTCGTCAATAAAAGTGATCAACATGGGAGTTTCGTCAAATGAAAATTGGAGTCCGGGTTGTTTCAGTATATGGTGTTGACCAAACCCCGAATGACCCGTAAAGGAAGTTGCTCCTGCGATCCCATTTTCCATCAGTAATTTCATGATGAACTGGTGCAAAGGCATTATTCCCTTGAGTTTGTCCTTGTCAATGTAAATTTGTGCTTGTATCATTTATAATTGTTTTTAGTAGCCAAAGGATAATCCCTTCAGCTGCAATACGCCTTGGATAGCAACTTCTTCTTCTTTTTCAAGTCCGATCCCCCATATGTGCGCCTATTTTCACTTCCTTGCGCTCGAATTCGTCCGCGGATTTTTTTACAAACACATAGTGTTTCCCTTGCACAGTAATCAGAGCGGTCTCGCTAACGCTTATAAAATTCCCCTCGTTTATTCCAAAGGAAACGTTGGCGAACATCCCCGTTTTTAATTTCCCTGACTCATTGTTTATTATGATTCTTACTTTTACCATTCGTGTACTGTGGTCCACCATATCGGCCACAGCATCTATTCTGCCAGTGATGATTTTGTCGGGAAATGCAGTGAAAACAGCTTTAGACGGTTGTCCTTCCCTGATTTTACTGATTTGATTTTCGGGCATATCGCAAATGAGGTAAGCCGTTCCAGCTTTTGCTTTCCGAAGCATTTCAGGCCTGAAGCCACCGGATTTTAGCTTGGTTTCATGTTCTATCATGGCCGCTTTCTCATTCTCCAAGCTCGTTCGCTCGATCGATAATTCAGTTTCAGCATTCAGTAGGTCCTGTCCTGTAGCGGCTCCGTGAGCGAGTAAATCCTTTACTCGCTCCAGCTCAATCTGCTTTTGTTTTATATTGATATTCTCAATCTGATTGATGTTGATCTGGAGCTGGATCAGTTGTGTATAATTACTTGCCAGCTCAGGATCAGCGAAGAGGATCACATTCTGCGATGCACCTACGCCGGAAGGCAGCACTGTCGCCACTATTTTACCCGGTGCGGTGAGTTCTGCTTCAATATTTCTGTGACTGGTTGTTTCCGTTTCGAAAAAGGACACAGCCTGGGTATCCGGGAAAGTAATATATAACCCGTTATCGCTTGCGATAGGAGCGGCTTGTCTCACTGTGATTTCCTTAGTTTCTTCTTCTCTGCATGAAGTGAATAAAACGAAAAATGATAATATGAAAATTAAATTCTTCATTATAATGCCAATTGATTGATTAATCCTGTTGCAAAAAGCAATTGGATATAGCTCTGTCTGTAGGATTGGAGGGCATCGTAGTGTTGTTGCTGTGTCTCCAGCCAACTGCGTTGTGCTTCCAGAAAATCGATAATAGTGGTACCACCTCTCAGGTATGCGTGTTTCACGTTATTGAGTATGGTCTGAGATTGTACTAAAAGTGGTTGGAAATCCTGAATGGTTTGTTGCTGTACCCGATAATTTGAAAAAGCTACCTCGATCTCGGTTTGTATCTGCCTTTGAATCGCCCACAATTCATGCTCAGCCTGTTCTTTAAGCTGATATGATTTTTGAATCTCTCCCTGGTTGCGGTCGAATAGGGGTAAGCCAATTACAAAAGATATTCCAAAAAAAGGAACCGCTGGGAATTTGCTGATTGGATATCGCTTCGGTTCTCCAGTGTTTGCGTAAGCAAACTGTCTATATTGTCTATGATGGGAAATGAAAATTGATCCGCCGTGTCCACATGCACTTCTTCGTGAATGCCTAAAAGAAAACCTATTTCCTTTTGCTGACTAATGACTTTCTGCGAAGCTGTCTTGTATTGGATGGCATATTGTTTGGCCAGAAGTTCGGTTCGGAATAAATCGGTTTGCGTGATGACCTGATTCCTGTATCGTACCTGATTGGTAGTAAGCAGACTGTCAATGTTGCTTATGGCGATCTGTATAATATCCAGCTGTTTTTGAGCGGTCCACACATCCAACCATTTGTCGGCTACTTCCAGAAATAGATTACGCTCAGATTCCGAATAGCTTTTCTCAACGAATGCCACATTTTTATTGGCCACTTCTATTTTATTCTTGCGTTGCCCGGCCACCTGAAACGGCTTGGATATCTGCCAGAATGTTTCCCGGTTTTGTCCTCTATACCATCCGGTATTAGGCGCGAATTCGGAGGATCTCAATAATTGCAATGTCTCATTATTGAACTCCGGGTTCGGACGCAAATGAGCGGTAATAATGTCGGTCTGTGCAATACTAATATCGTATTGCTTTGTTTTGAGGTTGGGATTATTCACCCTTGCCGCTTGCAAAGCTTTCTTAAGGGTATAGCTTTCCTGCGCCTTTGACTGGAAGCAAAGGGAAATGAGAAAAAGAGCAGTAAACAGGTATCTAATAGGTAATGGCATTCCTTGCGCTGAAAATTATTCTAATAGGACAAATGTCGCCTACTTGCCTAAGAAGGTCTGTTAGAGATGGTGTAGAAAAAGATTAGAAAATCATTAGAAGGATTGTTTGTTGGGAAGCATTATCTTAAAATTGGTACCCTGCGAAAGGGATGATGTCACTGAGATAGTCCCCTTGTGCAGTTGAATGATTTTTTGTGTCAGGGAGAGTCCGATCCCATTCCCATCTGCAAATTCTTTATTATCACCCCGATAAAAGGGCGTAAAGATATTTTTCAAATCGTCTTGTGAAATGCCAATGCCGTGATCAGAGAAATTTAGTTCGATCTTGTTTTCCTTCACATCGATAGTAACAGCGCTTTGGTGGTCATTTGAAAATTTACATCCATTTTCAAACACATTGACAAAAGCTGTTTTTAATAGATATTCATTTCCATGGATTGAGATTTCCTGGTCATTATCAAAATCATTTTCAAAATGGATATCAATGTTGTAATCCGGGTTCCCTTTCTGAACCTGTTGCCGGGCATCCAACAAAACCTCGTCAATACGAATGGTTTTAAATGAAATTTCCGAAGGGTCGTAACTGGCTTTGGCCATGTCGAGCAAACTATTTGACAGGCGGGCTAACTTTCTGGCGTCACTCAAGGCATATTGTACCGCAGATTTATATTCTTCGATATTCCGTTTCTTGTTTAACGATAATTCCAGCTCTGATATAATAGCGGCTAGGGGTGTACGTACCTCATGAGATATATTGGAAACGAAACTTTTTTGAGCCTCGAAAGAGTTTTCCAGCCGGTCGAGCATTTCATTGAAGGTAATAGCCAGTTCAGAAAGTTCATCCTTACTCCCGTTGGTACTCAGACGTAAGTCAAGATGTGTCGCCGATATCATCCTTGCTTTTTCAACCATGGCCGTGACAGGTTCAAATGCTTTTTTGGAAATAAATCGCCCTGCCACGTATATGAATATCATCGAGATGATGAAAACAATAATGATGGTTTTGTATAAGCTGTCCAACTTATTGAAACCGTATTGATCATAGGCGGTGGCGGTAATGGCGTAATTCTTCTCTTCAAAACCATAGCGCAATCCGATGACCTGCCAGTCCTCCTGATAAAACTGCGTTTCACCTTTTTGATAAATTTCATCGATCATTTCGGGTGTTTCCTTGACCAGATCGATATCAATTGCATCGTGGTAGAGTAGATGAAACTTACTATCGTATATGGCCACTTCCACTTCATTCAATATCTTTCTATTGCTGCGATAAATGTCCTGCAAGGTGGTAGCATCCACCTTGGCATCGAAGAACAAATTTGCTTTGGTAACAGCCTCTTTCTTCAGAGAACTATAAAATTCCTTTTCCCTGTTTTCTTTAGCTGAGTAATAGATGACAAAGGCGAAAGCCATCAGTATAGCGGCGGTAATTAGCGTAAAAAGGAGAGTTAACCGTGTTCTTATTTTCACGTCTATAGGTTATTGTATGTATTTTCCG
>CAJDXA010000111.1_pt1 | contig 9693 bp, 1 predicted proteins | sample 7391711 | NCBI WGS metagenome assembly CAJDXA01 (sample SAMEA7055748, study PRJEB34461) | soil metagenome | biome: terrestrial ecosystem; feature: Peninsula; material: soil | place: Antarctica | collected 2016
TATCAGAAGAAGCGCGTCTAAGCATAATGGCTTTTCCGTCTATACCTGACTCATTGGCATCTCCATTTTCATCTCTAGCTGCAACATAAGTCCAGGTCACTCCATTGTTACCAACGAAACTTCCATCAACATAAGAAGAAGAGGTAGGATCGAAATCAGCATTGTTGAAGTTTTCAAAACCACATTGGTCATCTACTAGAATTGGCGTTCCGACACATTCGCAATCTCCATTAACTAGATCGTTATCTGTATCTGGATTATTGTCGTCACAAGCATCACCGATGTTTAAACCAAGATCAGGACAGTCGTAAACGGTCTCTTGACATTCAATTTTGATTCCTATTACTCCTGTGGTAGATCCGGTACTGCTCCAGTTAGCTACATATACATAGTACATTTCACCTTCTATAGATTCGGAAATTGTATATATTTCTGCAGTCACACCTTGATCGATACAAGCGATGCTTGTTAGGTCATCACATGTTCCACTATTGATCGACATTTCATGGTTGAAACCAGCATTTGTGGTAACTGTAATATCCATTCCTGTACCTTCAAACTTGAACCATAGACCTTTCGATCCCATGGTACATGCTGTAGTGTTTGTAGCGATTGAGTTTGCCGAGTTGAAAGAAGCTACAGGAGCGTTGCATTCAACAGTTATTGCTGATTCACAGAAGGTTCCTGCCGGTGGAATAATTCCCGCACAAACGCAGTTTTCATCTAGTACATCGTTTGCAGTTTCCGGATTTCCGTCGTTACATGGTGCACCGATATTGGCACTCCATTCTGGACATTCCCATATAGGCTCTGAAACATTGAACGTGTAATCTTCAAACTCACCATTTCCATAGCCTGTTAAACATGGGTCTGTAAGTCCGCTCGAAACTGACCAGTTGCTTACAACACGCATTCTAGTGGATCCTATTGCAGCACCTTCCGGTACTGTAAATGATCCTGAATGTGCGGAGCTATACCCGGTCGAATTGTACGCAACCTCATCGGTTATATCAAATTGACCATCCTGATTCCAGTCAACCCAGATTCTAAATCCGGCTGTACCACCTTCAATACTTGCAGTAAAGTTTACTGTGCCTTCCCATGTTTGGGTTACCTCCATTGCTGTAAAGTCACCATATCCACCCGGAGAGAATCCTGAGTTGGTGTTGGTAATGTTCTGGCTGGTTCCGCCTGTAGTCGAGAAGGAGGATATGTACCTCGCTGCATTCGTTCCTTCAGGCGTGCAGTAGCATTCTTCCGGATTTGGGTTTATGCTTACTGAAATCAATTCAGTATCATCAGACGCTCCGTTATCGCATTCAACGTGGTAGCGGTAATCCGTCGGTGTGTCGATACCGGAAATATGAAGGGTAGAAGAACCATTGTTCAAGCTAGTCCAAACACCTGCTCCGGTAGGAGACGATTGCCAAGTGCGGATTAAGCCGTCGGCAGCTCCCGAATTGCCTTCAACAGACAAGCTGAAAGGTGCATTCGGACAAACTTCCATTTCAGTATCTCCCACAATGGATCCGGCAATGGCTTCTGTACAGGCAACTAAAGTTATAACATCAAAACTATAGTCTTGATAAGCTATGCTAGTTAATGTTGAATTCTCACAAGGAGTTGCAGGGCCTGATTGACTAGTGACGTGCGTTCCCACGCGCATACGCGTTGTCCCTTCAAGTGCACTTGCAGGAACTACAATCGAACCGGTGAATGTGCTTAAATAACCTGAAGATTGAAAAACAATCTCGGTTGCGCTAAACTCACCATCCTGATTCCAGTCTATCCAAATTTTCATTCCGTGAGTGGATGAACTCATCGTAGCAGAAAAAACAACTGTTCCAGTATGCTCCTGTGCCACAGTTTGATCTGTAAAGTCGGCGTATCCGCCTACTGTTGCAGAACTTACAGTATTATTGATGTTTTCAATTCCACCAGTAGTAGAGAAACTATTCACAAAATAAGTGCTATTTGTGTGCGGCTCGCAATAGCAGTCTGTCGGATTTGGATTTAAGGTCACGGAGATCACATCAGTATCGTCAGAATCACCGTTTTCGCATTCTACGTGGTAACGGAAGTCTGTTGCTGCATCAATTGTTAGATCGATAGTTGAAGAACCATTATTTAAGCTGGTCCAAACATCTGCTCCTGCAGGAGACGATTGCCAAGTACGGATTAAACCGCCGGCAGCATCTGAATTACCTGTAACAGACAAGCTGAACCCTGCATTAGCACAAACCTCCATCTCTGCGCCTTCCACAATGTTTCCGGCAATAGCTTCTGTACAAGTTTCGAGCGCCATAACCACAAAGGTGTAGTCTTCGAATTCTCGAGTACTCACTTCACAAGGAGTGGCAGGGCCGCCTAGCGGAGTAAAGCTTATGCCTATACGCATACGTGTAGCTCCTACAAGAGCTGTTTCTGGAACGGTAAAACTACCTATTTGTGAATTGGCATATGCGGTACTTTGGAAGGCAAGTTCATCTGTTCCAAAGATTCCATCTTGATTCCAGTCCACCCAGATTTTAGTACCAAAAGTATTTGATCCTGAATAGTCACCTTGGAAAGCAACTGACTCTGTGTGAAATTGAGAAACAGTATCTGTGGCTGTGAAATCACCATACCCATCTGTGGAGTATCCAGAGTTTAAGTTGCTAATATTCTGAACCCCACCAGTAGTGGTAAAGTTATTGATGTAATAATTGGCATTTGTTCCTCCCGGAGTACAATAGCATTCTTCTGCTGGTTTAATACCGATTGTCACAATACCCGAAATATCTGATTCCTGGCTAAATGAACACTCAACTTTAAACCTAAAGTCGGTTGGCTCATCAATACCGTCAGTGTAGGTATATGAAGTTCCGTATGAATCTTCAATATCTGTCCACTCATTTTGTCCTGTTGGGGATGCCTGCCATATTCTGGTCATTCCGTTAGCCATATCAGAAGCTCCTGTAGTGGTTAATACAATCGGCGTATTTGGACATACATCATATCCTGTCGCGTCCACGACACCGGCTGAAGGAGTTCCTACACAAGCGTCCAGAGTAATAATATCTACCATGTAATCTTCCGTTTCAGAGAGTGTTGTACCCGTTATACATGGATCCAGAACTTCTCCTGATGCGTTGTAACGATATTGAACTCTTAGTCGGTGTAGACCGGGAAGATTTGGCGGTATAAAGCCTGGGAAGCTTGCAGTTGTATTTGGCTGAATAGTGCTTCCGATAATCGCTACTTTTTCAGATGGTTCAAACGCACCATTGTCGTTGTAGTCAATCCATATTGCAGCACCATGATTTCCAGATCCGCTTCCTGAGAGGATTGACGCAATATACGGCACTCCAGGCTCAAGAATGGCAGGAGAAACTGTTGCGGTATAATCAGAGTATCCTGCTACGCCTTCGCTAGCAGCAGAAGGATTGTTAAGATTGCTAAGTGTGAAGTTTCTGATTTCTTCTGCGTTGTTTGATGAACCTGTTGGTGTACAGTAGCATTCCACTCCGGGATTCATGGTTACTTCCACCACGTTTGAATAATCAGTTTCGTTGCTATTTGCACACGTAGCTTTGTAGCGGAAATCAGTTGCTTCACCTATACCCGGATGAGTATATGTGCTTGCGTATGCTCCAGCGATATCTGCCCAGACATCTTGTCCAGCTGGCGACGATTGCCATATTTTCAATAATCCGTCAGCAGCATCAGATGATCCCGTTACACTTAAGGTAAACTCATCAAACGCGCATACTCCGAAGTCATCTTCTGCAGTTCCAGCCGAAGGTGTTCCTACACATCCTTCCAAGGGAACTACTTCGAAAGAGTAATCTTCAAACTCACCATAAGTAAATCCGGTTTCACATGGGTCAATATCTCCGGTAGTACTTAACCAGTGACTTACAATACGCATTTGCGTTACTCCCGCTAATGCATATTCAGGAACAGTAAACGAGCCTGTGTGTGTGGTGCCGTATCCGGTCGAATTGTATGCAACTTCAGTAGTTTCATCAAATTGGCCATCTTGATTCCAGTCTACCCAGATTCTAAATCCAGATGTACCACCTACAATGGTTGCACTAAAGCTTACTGATGCGGTCGCCACTTGTTTAGCGAGCATGTTAGTATAATCACCATAACCACCTGCAGAAAAACTTGTGCTGGTATTGGTAATGTTTTCAATGCCTTCGGTAGTTGCGAATGACGATATGTATCGCGCTGAATTCGTCCCTTCAGGAACACAGTAGCATTCTTCCGCTGGTTTGAGACCTATTGTCACCACATCGGAAACAGCTGATTCCTGACTGTTTTCACACTCAACTCTAAATCTAAAGTCGGTAGGAACATCAATACCTTCCGTATATGTATATGTAGTTGAATTCGCTTCTGCAATATCTGTCCAAACGTTTGCTCCTGCCGGTGATGACTGCCATACTCTGGTCAGTCCATCCGCTGGTTCAGAAGCTCCTGTTGTTTGTAGGAAAATTGACGTATTGGCGCATACATTATACCCTGTTGCATCTACGACACCTGCTGTAGGTGTTCCAGTACATCCATCCAGTACAATTACTTCGAAGGTGTAATCTTCAAATTCACCGTTTGCGAGATTGGTTGCACATGGGTCGATAAGCCCGTTAATTTGGGTAGAATGGCTTACGATACGCATTACAGTAGTTCCTACTAAAGCATTTGCGGGTACAGTAAATGTTCCCGAATGCGTGAGGCTGTATGCGGTGGAATTGTATGCAACTTCATCAGCAATATCAAATTGGCCATCCTGATTCCAGTCAACCCATATTCTAAATCCGGCTGTTGATCCAACAATATCGACACTAAAGTTTACTGAGCCAGTCGCTATTTCTTGAACGATCATATCAGTAAAATCACCATAACCGCCAGTAGAAAAACCTGTGCCGGTATTTGTGATATTTTCAAAGCCTCCAGTAGTTGTGAAATTGTTTATAAAACGCAATGCATTTGTTGCTGCTGGCGTACAGTAGCATTCATTTGCAGGGTTAAGCCCCAATGTCAACACATTAGACACAGCTGATTCCTCGCTGAACTCACATTCAGCTCTAAATCTAAAGTCGGTAAGCTCGTCAATACCTTCACTGAACGTATATGAAGTTGAGATAGCACCTTCAATATCTGTCCATGTGTCTGTTCCTGCGGGAGATGATTGCCATATTCTGATCAATCCATCGGCCGGCTCAGAAGCACCAACAGTCACCAAAGAAATTGGCGTATTGGCACATACATTATATCCTGTTGCGTCTACAATTCCTGCATTAGGTGTTCCTTCACAAGGTATGAGGTTAATAATCTCAACCATGTAATCTTCCGTTTCTGAGTGTATGGAAGAGGTTACACAAGGATCTAAAACAGCTCCTGAGTTGTTGTATGCAAATTGTACCCTGAGTCGGTGAAGACCCGGTAAGTTTAGCGGAATAAACTCTGGGAAGCTGGCGGTTGCATTTGCTGCTATCGTAGAAGGGATAATGGCTACTCTTTCAGATGGTTCAAACGAACCATTGTCGTTGTAGTCAATCCATATTGCGGCACCATGGTTTCCAGATCCCGTACCCGCTGTGAGTGAAGCTACATAAGGGAGACCCGGCTCTAGAAGCGCAGGAACTGCAATATCGGTATAATCTGAATATCCAGGCCCGTCGAGATCTTGCCCAGCGGGCGAATCATGATCTAGGTTGCTTAGTGTGAAATTACGGATTTCATCTAAGGTCGTGGCCGAAGCACCTGTTGGTGTACAGTAGCACTCCACTCCAGGACTCATGGTAACTTCCACAACATTTGAAATATCGGTTTCATTGCTAAAGGTGCAAGTAACTTTGTAGCGGAAGTCTGTAGCTTCACCTATACCTGCCGCGTGGGCATACGTGGATGAGTATGCGTCTTCGATATCCGTCCAGTCATTTTGTCCAGCCGGTGACGATTGCCATATTCTATCCAATCCTGTGGCAGGATCAGAGGATCCCGATACACTTACGGAAAAACCGTCAAATGCACATACACCAAAAGTGTCATCTTCTGCGATTCCCGCAGTTGGTGTTCCTTCACAATCATTTAGTACAACTACTTCGAAGGTGTAATCTTCAAACTCTCCATTTGCGAGATTGGTTGCACATGGGTCAATAAGACCGGTAGCTTGAAGCGAATGGCTTACAATACGCATTACAGTAGTTCCCTGCGGCGCACCGGCTGGTACTGTAAACGATCCTGAATGTGATAGGCTATAGGCGGTAGAGTTGTAGGCAACTTCATCAGTAATATCAAAGTTACCATCCTGATTCCAGTCTACCCAAATTCTAAATCCGGCAGATGAGCCAACAATATCAACACTAAAGTTTACTGTTCCAGTTGCTTCCTGTTGAACGATCATATTGGTAAAATCACCAAAACCGCCGATAGAAAAGCCTGAGCCCAGATTTGAAATGTTTTCAAAAGCATCAGTAGTTGTGAAATTGTTTATATATCGCGCTGCATTTGTTCCAGCAGGAGTACAATAGCATTCTGACCCTGGAATAATACCCAGAGACAACACATTAGAAAAGTCTGATTCCTGACTGAATTCACACTCCACTTTAAATCTAAAGTCGGTAGGCACTTCAATACCTGCACTATAGGTAAATGAAGTATAATATGCGTCTGGAATATCTGTCCAAGTATTTTGCCCTGCTGGTGATGATTGCCATCCTCTGAACAATCCATTGGCCATATCAGAAGCTCCCGTAGTAGTCAACGTAATCGGCGTATTTCCACATACATCATATCCCGTTGCATCAACGGTTCCTGCTGCAGGTGTACCTACACAGTCGTCCAGATTAATAAGCTGTACCATGTAATCTTCCGTTTCAGATAAGGTTGATCCTACTACACACGGAGTTAGATCTTCTCCTGTAAAATTGTAACGGTATTGAACTCTCAGTCTGTGCAGGCCGGGTAAGTTTGGCGGTATAAAGGCCGGGAAACTAGCAGTGGTACTAGGCTGAATAGTGTTTCCGATAAAGGATACTTTTTCAGACGGCTCAAAAGCACCATTGTCGTTGTAGTCAATCCATATTACCGCACCGTGATTTCCTGTTCCTGTACCTGAAAGGAGAGTGGCAATATAAGGTTCGCCCGGTACTAGAATGGCAGGAGCAACAGTTTCGGTATAATCTGAGTATCCAGGCCCATCCAAACCTTCACTTGTAGCTGATGAATTGTTCAGGTTGCTGAGAGAGAAGTTTCTTATTTCTTCTGAGTTGTTGGATGATCCTGTTGGAGTACAGTAGCACTCGTTTCCAGGTTTTAAGGTTACTTCCACCACGTTTGAGTAATCGGTTTCATTGCTGAATTCGCAGGCTGCTTTATATCTAAAGTCGGTTGGCACGCCTATACCTTCTGTATGAGTATATGATGTGGAATGTGCATCTTCAACATCCGTCCAGACGTTTTGTCCAGCGGGTGATGATTGCCATATTCTCAACAATCCATCCGCGGCATCAGAAGTTCCTGTTACATCTAAGGTGAATCCTACAAATGCACAAACACTGAAAGAATCTTCTGCTATTCCGGCTTCGGGAGTTCCTGAACATGCACCTAATGGAACCACTTCAAAACTGTAATCTTCAAATTCACCATAAGTAAATCCTGTTATACATGGATCAATAAGACCGACAGTACTTAACCAGTGGCCTACAATACGCATTCGGGTAGTTCCTGCCAAGGCATATTCGGGTACAGTAAATGTGCCTGTATGACCGCTCTCGTATCCATTTGATTGATAAGCAACTTCTTCCGTTGTATTAAATTGACCATCCTGATTCCAGTCCACCCAAATTCTAAATCCGAAGGTTCCACCTTCAAAACTCACGCTAAACGCCACCGATTCGGTTGCTGATTGCTTAACCAATAAATTGGTGTAGTCACCATATCCTCCTGTAGAAAAGGTAGTGCCGTTATTCGTAATATTTTCTATACCTCCTGTAGTTGAGAAGGAAGATATGTATCGCGATGAATTCGTTCCTTCGGGAGTACAGTAGCACTCGAAGATATGTATCGCGATGAATTCGTTCCTTCGGGAGTACAGTAGCACTCATTTGCCGGGTTGATACCCAATGATATAACATTAGAAACATCAGATAGGGCACTTAATGTACAAGTAACTTTGAATCTGAAATCGGTAGGGACACTTATACCGGCTGTATAGGTAAAAGAAGGAGATACTGCACCTGCAATATCTGTCCAGTTATCGTCGCCGGTTGGCGAGGATTGCCATATTCGCTCTAATCCATTTGCTGGGTCGTCTACACCTGTCGCCAAAAATTCAATAGGGCTATTGCCACAGTAAGATTCATGGGTACTTGAGATTATTCCGGCTGATGGTGTTCCTTCACAATCAGCTAATTCAAGAATTTCAATTTTATAGTCTTCTGTTTCACCAAAGCTTTGGCTGTTACATGGCCCCCATGTAGGGACTGAAGACCCATATACCAATCTTACTCTAAGTCTGTACGATCCCGGGTTTGTACCTTCAGGAACCGTAAAATCAAAGGATGAGCTTCCGCCAACTAGACCTGCGCCAGCGGTGTTGGCAATAATTTCATTCGTTTCAAACTCTCCGTCCTTATTGTAGTCAATCCAAGCAATAACTTGTTCAGAAGTCGGCGAGCTGTAGCCTGTTGATACACTTAAAGTGTATTCCTCACCGGGTGCAAGGTCAGGTTGCGGTAGGCTTGCATAATATGAATAATCGTCATCGCTGCATGTTGAAGTATTGTCTAAATCAATTGACTCTCCTTCGAGGCTGACATTAGTGATAGCGTCGTTTGAACTACAACCGGTAGTGTAAGTGGGTATGCAGTAGCATCCTAATGAGAGCCATGTTTTGTTAACACTACATGCAACATTAATGGTTTGAATTACTGCTGTTACGGTAACACCTGTTGGAACATCTTCAATTAATAGAAAAGTAAATCCTACTGGCAAATCGTTCGATATTGTTACAGGGAAAACCTGAACACCGTCAGATCGGGTCATGGCAACCGAAACAAAGTCATTATCACCAAAATCATTTAAAATGGCTGATACGCTATAGGTTTCATTTTCACAATCGTTGGTCAATACGTACTCAAAATTGGGTGCACATCCTCCTCATTTTCACAATCGTTGGTCAATACGTACTCAAAATTGGGTGCACATCCTCCTTCGGCTACACTTACTGTATAGTCTTCAACTTCTCCTGAGGCAAAAGCTCCACAGGCTGATGTTGGTGGTGTGCTGAATTTCGCAATAACACGCATGCGTGTCGTCCCCTCCAGTGCAGTGTGAGGCACTTCAATCATACCGGTTATGCCGTCAGCTGCGCATGCAGCACTCGTACATTCACCAATATCATATCGTTCATCTTCTTCATTAAAAGTTCCGTCTTGATTCCAGTCGATATAAACTGTTAGGGTTTCTTTCCGGGTATTGTTATTAGCCAATTTCGCCGTAAGTGGATAAGTTACTCCGGGAATAACATAGGCGGTCATGGCGGTATAATCTGTGTATGACGCTGCTCCGGTAGTGTTTTCTATTCCTGAAAATGTAACATTAGTAATGTGGTCATTACCCGGAGTTGTCCCTGAAGAGGCACAATATAGCTGACCATTTACATTAATCGCGGAAAATAAAAAAAGAATAATTAGGGTAGAG
>CAJDXA010000074.1_pt1 | contig 9569 bp, 10 predicted proteins | sample 7391711 | NCBI WGS metagenome assembly CAJDXA01 (sample SAMEA7055748, study PRJEB34461) | soil metagenome | biome: terrestrial ecosystem; feature: Peninsula; material: soil | place: Antarctica | collected 2016
ATGTTCGTCGAACGTGTAGTTGCCTTTTTTTCATGTCAGCTTTTTGCAAAGATCTGGCACCACTCTGGGTTTTACAATATGTGGTTAGTCGGATGCATACCATTTTTAAACCAAGTGGACTTATCCCAATAGGAACCTTTTGATTCAAAAAGACCAGCAGAAGTATACATTCCTTACAATTTATGAAGGATATGTATTAATTTCATTGTTGATATATCCAAGTTAGTAGTAAATTATAAATAGAATGAAGAAGACAGTCTCAGTGATAGTGACAACATACAATTCAGAAAAATCAATTGAGAGGCTCATAAATTCAATATTAAATCAGATTGATGTTGGAAAAGTATTTGACATTGAATTAATTATAGCGGATGATTGCTCAACAGATAATACTGTTGAGATTATTAAGAAATATAACCCCATACTATTAACTACTGACAAGAACACAGGCGGACCAAATTCCGGACGAAATCTTGGACTGATGAGGGCTTCAGGAGATTACATATGTATAGCTGACCACGATGATGAATGGAAAAGCAATAGAATACTTTTACAACTTCCTTATTTAGAAACAGTTCCTATTGTAACTTCTGGATATACTATAAATAACACAGAAAGCAATAAAACATATGATCAAGTGAACACATCAAAAAATGGATTCCAATACTATGAAAAGAACAAAACGTTTCTGCAGAAGTTAACGAAATCATTGACTGGCCAAAATACTTATTTAGGTGGTATCATATATAGAAAAGAGTTGAAAGATATTCTTTTTGAGGAAAACTTTGGAATGGTTGATTATGATTGGTTATTACGTTTACTGCATAACAAAGACTCTATTGAAGTTTGTGATTCTTTATACCATAGGCATGTAAATAAGGTAAATCTCTCCTTAAATGAAGATTATCGGAGTAAAGATTTTTATTTTTCTTTGATGTTTATAGAACGATATTTAGATTTATATCCTAGAGAAGTAAGAATTTCGTATAAAAGAATTCATGGCAGCAGAGCCCGCTATTTCTATTTAAGAAATAATATGAAAATGGCTCGATTTTACTTTTTACGCTCACAGATTAACTTGAAAACTATTGCCTATTATATAACATCATTTTGGGGCTCAAGATATATTGTCAAGAAATATAATGTACATGGCTAAAATAAGTGATTCCATCACAAATTTATTGGAATCCTTATTATTGTGATAAAAGAGCTGGTTATGTTTTCGGAACATCCTTTCGATCTATTATCAGACTTTGGCAATGACTGGAAACTCAAAAGGGAATTCACCAATACGTCTTCGGAGGAAGTTGATGTATTTATTGAATATATTCGCAAAAATGCTGGACATTCAAAGGTTTTGTCCCAATTCCTTATAATATGATCGTGCACCGCTAAGAAGATGAGAACTTTTGGATAAGATACAATTCAAGAGCTATATCAATAATTACGTCACAAGAAAGGTAAGGAGAAGGGGTAATGTAAAAACAAGAAATATATGGTAGAAAAGATTAGAGAACTATTAAACTCAATGAGGTTAAATTACCTCTCAAAGAAAAGGAAAAAAACACTTTCACGTCAGATCGACAGAAATAAAATTACACATTTAATCAAGACCGTGAATTGTGATCACAAATGGTATGGCAATAGCTATGGAGGATTCTATATTAATCCATCATTACTTAAAGTTGATTCGATTATATATTCCTTTGGGATAGGAAAAGATATATCATTCGATAAAACATGTATGAGAAAACACGGATGCAGGATTTTTGCATTTGACCCAACTCCAAAATCTATAGATTATATAAAAAAACAAAATCTTCCTGATTTATTCACCTTCTTTAGTTTTGGTATAAGTGATTCAAAATCAGGTGTATCCAACTTTTACCTGCCACAAAATCCAAAAGGAGTATCTGGCAGCTTGATTAAAAGTGATTTTGTAAGTTCAAAGAATTCAATTCAAGTTGAAATGAGATCTTTTACTGACATAGTAAATGAATTGGGGCATCAGCATATCGATGTACTAAAAATGGATATTGAAGGTTCAGAATATTCTGTGCTAGAAAAAATATTAGCGTCTGAAATCACAGTAGATCAGCTTCTTATTGAGTTTCATGACCGCCTTTTTGATCAAGAGAATTACAAATCAAAGGAAATCGTTGAAAAGATGAATAGAAAAGGATATGAAGTTTTTGCTAGTTCAAGTACCTATGAAGAGATTTCCTTTATACATAAAAGGAAATTATTATAAGGATGTAGTAGATTGAAATGACGCCGTCTCTTATAAAGTTCGGTGTGAAATATTATCTTTTTATCGTTAGAATGCCCATTGTGGGTTGTGATAATTTCAAGAAAAGGTTTGAGTTCTTCGCAAATAGGTGCTGACTTTATAAACTGAGGCTGTGCACCGGCACCTACCACGAATTCATACTTCGTACCAAAGTTGGATTATTTTTTAAATGGATGTTTCGCAAGAGGAAGCCTGGCCAGTGGATGTTCATTCCCGTCAAGTCCTGCGGGTTCGGCATTTCGTATATCATGGACCAGATCGATTGCTTGTGTAGCATCGTTGATGCCAAAGCCCTCTCCGTCCAGGATGTGTTGGTAGGATAGAGTATGCAATTCCGTAAATCCACCACTGAATTCAAATTCCTGATCTCCGATTTTCAAAGACCTGTAAGTGCGTATACCTGTTTTCTTTATGTGGTCAGGGATGACATCATAATTGATACTCAGAAACCACTTTACTCGGGCGCGTTCCAGCTCGAGTAAACCTGCTGCCCGGTCATGAGTATGTAGGTGCACGGTGCTTTTTTGTACTGAGCCGAAAATCCACATCAGCATGTCATAGAAGTGGACACCGATATTGGTAGCGATTCCACCTGACTTCTCCGATTGACCTTTCCAGCTGGTATAATACCAGTGCCCCCTTGAGGTCAGGTAGGTTAGATCGATATCCCAGATGGTATCCGGTGGTGCTGCTTCTACCTGCTTTTTGAGTTCTATGACACTAGGATGTAGCCGAAGCTGAAGGATGCAATACACGTTTTTCTCGCTTTCCCGCTCAATTTCCTGAAGTGCCGATGCATTCCAGGGATTCAGGACCAAGGGCTTCTCACAGATCACATGAGCTCCATGTCTAAGCCCAAAGCGAATATGGGCGTCATGGAGATAGTTTGGAGAACAAATCGAAACATAGTCTATATCCCTTCCTTTTCGTTTCAATTTTTCGATGTGGCGGTCAAACCTTTCGTATTCAGTGAAGAAATCCGCCTCCGGAAAATAATTGTCGATAATTCCTACAGAGTCGAATTTATCCAGTGCAGCTACTAACCGATTCCCCGTATCTTTGATGGCTTTCATATGCCGGGGTGCTATATACCCCGCTGCTCCTATAAGTGCGAAATCCTTCATGTCGTTAACTGGATTTATTTATGAGCGTAAATGTATGAAATTAAAATAGGTATTAGGTATTAGACTGCTAGGTATTAGGACGTAACGCTAATCATACTGGGAGATTTTCTCATTCAATGATTGGTCACTTCATTGAGTACATCTGCCAACTTCCGGGTCAGATTTCTTCGGTCAAATTCATTTGTATCGAATTCAAAACCAAAGCTACCTGATATGAGTTCTTCCAGGCATTGACTCATTTTGTCATCATCCCCATATTCAACATACCAACCGGAAGACGTGTCATGAATTATCTTTTCTACTTCGCCATCCTTGGGACCTATGGCTATGATGGGTCTTTTGGAGCCCATATAATCAAATAACTTTCCGGTCAGGATGCCTTTATTATCTGGTACGTCATCTACTACCATGAGCAATGCATCGGATTGTATGAGTTGTTCTGCTAAATATTTATGAGATACATATCCATGTTTTATTACTTTGGATTCAACTCCGTACAACACAACAGCTTTGTCAAAGCTATCGGTTGTTTTGCCATAAATATGCAGCTCTATGTTATCGTATTTTGATGTAGTGTTGGAAGATATCATTTTGAGAAGGACATCGGGTATGCTGTTGTCTGATATGAATCCTGCGTAAGTGATTTTGATCTTACCCGGAGTAGGAATATAATTATGATGTTTAAAGTCGGCAGAATCATATCCATTACATATAACCTCAGTATCCTGTCTGTTGCCGGTTCGGTCGAGTTCTTTTTTTATACTATAACTGACCGTAATGGGTTTTTTGCATGCTTGGAGTACTTTCTTTTCTAAGTAGCGGTCAAGCTTTTTTGTAAGGGTAAATCGGTTTTGTTTTTGGTAATAAGCGATAGAAGTCCAGGGGTCTCTGAAATCCGCTACCCATGGTTTTTTAGATTTTTGGGCGATTCTCATTGCAGACAACTGTAACGAATGAGGTGGTGAGGTTGAAAATATGACAGATATATTTTCATTTTCTATAATTTCTATCCCCTGTTTGATGGCATAAGCCATCCACCCGATTCTGGCATCGGGGATGAAAATGTTCAATCTGATCCATTTGGATATTTTTTCTCGTATGCCTTCCGATTCTGATTTTAGGATGTTTGTATCAATTTTAGTATCTCTTGATTGCCCTGTTAATGCCTTGTAGATATGAAAGGGCTCAAGTGACTTCGTCTTATATACCTTCATGTTTTTAGGAATATCGTCTTCGAAACTTGAGTCAAGAGCTGGATACTCGCCATTTTCTACTGTCAGAATCACAGGTTCCCATCCAAATTCGGGAAGATATTTGGCGAACTTGAGTACGCGCTGCACTCCGGAGCCTCCTGCTGGCGGCCAATAGTAAGTGATTATAAGAACTTTCTTAAGGTGTGTGTTGTCAGCCATTGAAATATTTTTCCAGGTAGGAGTTCGCTAATAAGAATTTTCACTTCTGCTCTGTTTTATCTGTTTTGCTAAGTTGATTATAAAGACCGACAATTTGGTTTGAAAATGCTTCCCAACTGAATTTAGGTTTCTCCAATTGCATATTTTTACTGAAACTATCCTGCCGGTTATTTATGAAATAGTCGGCAATATAACCAGCGATTTCCTCCGGGTCTTTCTCACTTACATATCCTGTTTTTTCATGCTGTACAAATTCACTCAGTCCTCCGGTATTTGTAACCAATATAGGACATTCAAAATTGTATGCTATTTGACTGACCCCACTTTGACTGGCACTTTTATAGGTTTGAATGATCATGTCTGCGGCAGAGAAGTAATATTTAATTTCGGAAGTAGGAATAAATTGATCGATGATGGTGACTTGATCTTGCAAACCGAGCTCATCGATGATTTTTTCATATTTTTCTTTAGGTTCGTAAAATTCACCTACGACCAATAGCTGGATATTAAGATCTTTGACCACCGACTTTCCCATTGCTTGCAGTGTAAGATCCAAGCCCTTATAATCCCTGATGAGACCAAAAAAAAGCAAATAATTTCCTTCTTGTTTCAAATGGAGGTATTCTCTGGCCTCTTTTCTGTCCATCTTGTTACCAAGGTTTTTATTGATGGGGTGGGGATAGGAGGTCTTTGGCTTAGTAGTAAACTCATCCAATTCCTGTAAGGTTGTCTTTGATAAGGTAATAAACCCATCGAATGCGCTTGTGAAATAGCTGGTGAGAGGTCTGTCTCCCATTCTTTTTTCATGTGGGATCACATTATCGCACATGGCAATGGTCACTATGTTTTTATCCAACAAACGCACTATCGTCCCCATCGAAGGGGCGAAATATGGCATCCAGTAACGAACGATGACCAGGTCGGGCTTCAGCTTGTTTATGTGACGGGCTGTCCAAAGCCAATTCGCAGGGTTAAGCGAATGAATCAATCGTTCAATTCCAAATTCGTTTTCATTGGGTTCTGTATTGTACTGGCTTTTACCTGGAAATAAGAAGTTCGGATATTGAACCGTGAAGGTTATGATGGATGCCTGATGGCCAGTTTCATTGAGGGATTGACACAAGGATTCATTAGTGTCGGCAATTCCTCCGCGGTATGGATAGGCCGGGCCTATGATTATTATTCTCATTAATCGTCAGAGTCTGTTAAAATATGAATATCAAATCCGGATATAAGTGATTTCGGAGCTCCAAGATAGGAATTTTCGACAAACCTTTTTTGCTCTCAGGGTATGAAATGGCATCCATGAAGTGAGTTAGATCAAACCCGCAAAATGAAAAAATAGGAAAATAAGTGCTAAACCTGAAAACAGAGAACCCCAGATCCAACCACTTCCTTTCCAGGTTCCGTTTGACTTATGGAATACAGTCAGAACATAGATCGTAACTAGAAAGTTGATCAAGGCTAATATGCCTGGAATTAAATTCCAATCCCCTAAGTTGGTGACGAGGAATTTTGAAATGCCGTAAACAACGATAAGAACGAGGTTTAAGGTTTCTGAAATTTCTTTTAGCTTAGTATACTTCATTGATAAGGCCAAAGATTGTTTATTTTATCAGCAGGCTTTGAAACCCGGTAAAAGTTGTCATTCAAAGGCCGTTAGAAATCTTTTTTCCTGGATACATAAACTAACCTGAGGACTGGAAGCACTGTCCACAGAACAAGTACTCCAAGTGAAGCAAACAGTCCCAAATTGGTTCCAAAGAATTGTTTGAATACGGCTCCTGTATAGCCAAGTAGGGCCGAAATGTCGAGCTTAAGTAAGATGAGAATTCGCGACAAATCAATGGGATTGAACATCGTGGCTATTAATGAAAATTTGTCCAGCGGATATTGCTCAAACATCACAAGGGTCAACAGGAATAATCCGTCAAAGATAACAGCCATAAATAACCAAAGCAGCACCGCATATCCAAATCCTTTAATCTTGTTTTCATTAGACAAGGCGATGTTAAAGGCTAATGCGGTGAAAATAAAAGTCAGGAACGCACCTGTCACCAGTAATAGGCTGAAATTCCAGATTGCATTGCTTTGAAACAGACCATATAGTATAAAAGGAATTCCCAATCCCAGAATCAAGCTTAGAGTGAGTGATAAAGAGACTCCCAGATACTGCCCCAGGAATATAGTAGAGCGCTTAATGGGTTGGGCCAGAAGTAATTCTGTAAATTCCCTCGAATTATAATAGTACATAATTCCAAAGATGGTACCGATCAACGGCACAAGTACGATAATGACATTCATCATTGTGATGATGGCCTTGGATAGATCGTTGTTTAGAAAAAGCAACACGAAGCCGAGTAACAGATAAAAGACAAAGTAGACATAGCTCCATCGGCTTCGCATCAGATCGTAAAAGCTGTATTTTAATATTTTACCCATGATTCTTCTTGGTTGGCCATTGATATAGTAGCAATGGCATGTTCAAAATTATTTTGGCCGGTTTTTGTTTTCAATTCCTCAATAGCTCCCTTGAAATAGATCTTTCCTTCCAACAGATAAATGATTTCGTCGGCGATCTCTTCCACAAATTGCATTATGTGAGAAGTGATTAGTATGGTCTTCCCTTTTTGTTTTTCATCCCGGATTATTTGTTTTAGAATGATCATTGAAGCTGGATCCAGGCCTGTAGTCGGTTCATCCAGGATGAGCAGTGGGCTGTCAAACATGAAAGCCAACAGTATATTGACTTTCTGCTTTGTTCCACCCGACAAATTACTCAGCTTTTTATCCAGGAAGGGAGTTAGTTTAAATTTTTCAATCAGAGGGCCTTCTGATGCTGGCTTTTGTCGGAGATCCTTGATCATGCGGATGAGTTCATTGACCTTGATATTGCCCGGGAATTGGGCGATCTGTGGCATATAGTTGATCATCTGACGGTACTTCCAACTGTCAGTAATGTCCTGTCCGGCTACTGATATTTGACCTGCATCAGGGATGACCATACCTAGGATGGTCTTGATCAGAGTGGTTTTGCCTGAACCATTGGGACCAAGTATTGCAAAAATGCCACCTTCTTGTATGGTTACATCCAGTGCATCCAGAACCAAGTTCTGACCAAATTTCTTTCGTAAGTTTTTAACTATGATCATTTGACTTTTTTCATTAAAGGTTTGGGGTCCACAAGATTGTCAGGTGTAAATACCGGAGATACCTTCTCCGAGAAATCTATCAGGTCCATAAACAAACTTCGAAGCAGGATGATCGTTTCGGGGGTCCTGTTCACAATGTAGGAAAATAAATTGACCGGTCGGAAAGGGACATCACCTATTCCGTCTTTATCCAGGTCGTACCCTGTATAGCCACTCCAGTAATTCTTCTCAAATATATTATCATTGAGATTGCTGTTGTAGGAAAGGTCGAAAGAGTTGTAGAGAAAGTTGTTTTCTGTAAATACATTCGTGTAGATGGCACCCCGTACTTTGAGCGCCCAGCCATTTTCTCTGAATTCATTACGACGATAATTGACTCGGTTAGTACCTTCTACATTAATGCCAATGGTGTTCTTTATGAATTTATTGTCTGTAATTTCGGCATCGTTGATTTCCTTCAGCAGCAGACCATACGAAGAGGCGCCCCAGTTGTTGATAAAAGTGTTTCGATGCATGTCGATGTACTTTGAAAACATAACCGCTACTCCCGCACCGTTATTTTCAAAAGTATTGTCTTCATAAACGTCATGGTTGGAGAACATGAAATGCAAGCCGTACCGGATATTGTGATGGCTGTAATTGTTCCGAATTATGCTGCTGTCAGCAAACTCGAAATAGATCCCGTCTCGCGCCCGCTCTATTTCATTATTTTCGATCAATAAGTTTTGGGCATACCATAAATGGATACCATTTCCCGACCCAAATTCATTCTTGGCATCTCCTCTAAGGTGATTGTTTCTTATAATGCCGTTATGGGATTTCTGTAAATAAATACCAAAGAAAAACTTTTCCAGGATCAGATTCTGAAGGACAAAATCACGACTCTTGATGACCCGGATAGCAGCGTGATCCTTTGTATAGCTGATCTCTACATTCCTGATGAGGAAACCATCTACTGTTACACTGTCTGACAGGATCTGCATGATCTCGCCCCGGCTTTCACCGTCAATGACCGGACGTTCTATACCAAGAAGAACCAGTGGCTTGTTAATTACAATATTGAATTCCGGATATACTCCGGATAATACTTTCACGGTGTCATGAGGTTCGGCTCTTTCGATTCCCTGCTGGATAGTAGTGACTTCGCATGAAGCGCAAACCTCAATAGTGCCCGCCAGCAGTTCACCTGGAATGTAAGCACTTAGGATAAAAAGAAATATATAAAGGATGTGTTTTCGTAGTTGCATTTTCAATTATTCCATGAACAGGAAGTAAAAAATAAAATATGATATTTTCTGTAATAAACAATGGTGCAATCTGAAAGGTTTTATTCACGGCATTTCAAATCCCGGATGAGTCATCAGAATTCATAAATCGGATCTTTCAGAAGCCGACAGGCTCTACGGTATGGCATATTTATTTTCGAATCTGATTTTCTATTCACGCACCTTCCCTAATTGGGTGAGATACTTCGCCAGACAGTAAACTTCATAAAGGAAAGCACTCTAACCCCTTAATAACTTGGAATAATTAACTCCTATAATCCCAGTCCCTAACTCCCCTAATCCCTAAATCCTATAATCCTAGTCCT
>CAJDXA010000003.1_pt2 | contig 9567 bp, 10 predicted proteins | sample 7391711 | NCBI WGS metagenome assembly CAJDXA01 (sample SAMEA7055748, study PRJEB34461) | soil metagenome | biome: terrestrial ecosystem; feature: Peninsula; material: soil | place: Antarctica | collected 2016
TAAATCCGAAAGGATACTGGATACTGCTGAAAGCGCTTATCGGAAAGGAGCTGAGGAAGCAAGATCTCGTATTAATCAGAAAGCTTCTGAAATAGAGGATCTTCTTGATGCCAAGAAAGGTTAATTAAATTATTACTTAGGGTTTACTGTGCAGTGCAGTAAACCCTTTTTTATTTATTAATATTGAATGAAACATTTCGACAGTATACTTTATGCATTAGGCCAGTTAAATGAGTATGTCAAGGACTTTTTTCACAATAAGAAAAAGATTATTCAGCTGGATCTTGCTGAGCAAGGAGTGCAGATCTTGTCCAAGATAATTGGCAGATTCATAATATTCATTTTTTTTATCTTTTTTTTATTATTTGGATCCATTACTTTATCCATAGGTCTTTCTATATATTTCAATTCATTTATAACTGGTTTTGGAATTGTAACGGCATTATATCTGGTTTTGATCGGCGTTGTGATCGTATTTCGTCGTCCACTAATTACCAGTCCTATAGTAAATATGATTCTAAAAGATTTCTACAATTAAATAAATTTAGATGATCATGAAAAATGGTATAAATAATATGCGTGAACTGAAGCATGAGAAGAAAAAACGGAAAGCTATGGCCAAGGAAGGAATGATGCAAATAAAACACAATCTTGTAGTGGCAAAAGACGAAAGTATCAATGTATTGATCAATAAAATTCTTATTCCGGTAGGAGTAGGAATAGTGGCTGGATACGGGCTTAAAAAGTTAATCGACGTTTGGAGGTCTGGCAACGATGATTCGGATTCTGAAATTATTCCGCTGGAGTATAAAGGTGATCCACCGATCTATCATCGATCAGAAATCGTCAAACCAAAGCATAGAAATGGTTTACTTTCCAATGTGGACTGGACAGGCATGGCAGTCAGGGTATTGCCATTTGTATTGAATGTTGGTAAACAAATGTATGACGACGGTAATCTTCCATTCTTTCATCCACCTTCAGAATCTGGAGAAAGGAAAGATGCCTGATTTGGGAGAGATCTGAAATTATTAATGTATTCTAATTACAAGTTGTAAATGCCACTGGACAGGTAACGATCTCCCAGGTCACAAACAATAAACACAATTACAGCCGTCTCAGTAACAGAAAGGGCAATGTCTCGGGCAATGGCAAATGCACCTCCTGAACTCATACCGGCAAATATGCCATGGTGATTTGCGAGAATTCGCATTTGATCAATAGCCGTTTCTTTGCTTACTTCTTTTAATTCATCTACTCTTTCAGGTTCATAGATTTTGGGCAAATATTCAGGTGACCACCTTCGAATTCCGGGAATACTACTTCCTTCCGTAGGCTGAGCCCCAATAATGTGGACATTTTTATTTTGCTCTTTCAAAAAGCGTGATACGCCCATGATGGTACCTGTCGTACCCATGCTGCTTACGAAATGTGTTATTTTACCATCTGTGTCTTTCCAGATTTCAGGGCCTGTAGTCTGTTGGTGAATTTTATAATTGTCAGGATTGTTGAACTGATTGAGAATGAAGTAGTTCTCATTTTCTGCCATATCCTCAGCTAATTTGCGGCTATATTCAATGGTTTTTTCAGCTGGAGTCAGTATGACTTTGCCGCCGTATGCTTTCATCGTATCAATCCTTTCCTGGGTGGAGTTCTCAGGCATGATTAATGTAATGTCAAGGCCATATTGGCGCGCTATCATCGCTAATGCAATACCGGTATTTCCAGAAGTAGCTTCCACAATTTTATCTCCTTTGTGAAGGTCGCCTCGTTCGAGTGCTCCCTTTATCATTCCAAGAGCGGTGCGATCTTTTACACTTCCACCGGGATTTTGGGATTCAAGCTTTGCAAATAGAGTTGCGTGATCGGGCAGAGAATCATCGATTATCTGTACAAGCGGAGTATTTCCTATAAGATCCAATATTGATTTCATAATTATTCTTTGATTTTCCTATACCTGAAAAACGTTTATATCGAACTTATTTCAGAAATAGTGGGCTGATAATAAATTTTAGAATTAGGACGTACACTTTTGGTTATCCACGCATTGCCACCTATTACACTGGATCGTCCGATAGTGGTCTCTCCACCAAGGATTGTGGCACCGGAATAAATGATTACATAGTCCTCTATAGTGGGGTGTCGTTTGATCGAAGCCATTTCTTTATCAACACTTAGGGCTCCGAGTGTGACTCCCTGGTATATCTTTACATGATTCCCAATGATGCTGGTTTCACCAATGACGACGCCTGTGCCGTGATCGATGCAAAAATGTAGTCCAATTTCAGCATTGGGATGAATGTCAATACCGGTTCTGCCATGGGCGTCTTCTGTGAGAATACGAGGACAATAAGGAATTCCAAGATCATGCATGAGATGAGCAAACCTGTAATAAGCTATCGCCATAAAACCAGGGTAAGACCGTTTTACTTCATAAATATCTGAAGCCGCCGGGTCACCACTTAAAATAGCCTGTGCATCCAGTTCCAGTTTATACTTCACCTCCGGGATATAGTCGAATAGTTTGTTCGCTACATCCACCGGCTTATCTTTGAGTTCTAATTTTTGAAACAGATTAATATAATCCTGCTTCAATTTATTCCATTGTACTTTGAAACCTTGTAAACTGTGGAATTTATCTAATGAAAATTCCGGGAAAAGAATCTCCAAATGCCGGTTAAACAAATGACATACCTGATCAGGTGGAGGTAAATACCTGGCATCCTGGTGTTCTTGATATAATTCTTCTAGAAATTCGTCTTCCATATTAGACTCGATAATTGAGTTCATTAAGATCGAGTACAAAAATTACACCATAACCGACATTTTGTTTAAAGATAACGGTAAATATTACTTTCAAATCGTATGTTTAATTTCTACAAAACAAAAAAAAAGCTTGCATACCTGATGCAAGCCTTTTCTATGCCTTGATAATAATTCAGTTAAGCCAATTGCAGCTTACTCATCCATGTCATTGAGCATCTGATTAACGTTTTTCTTAAGGTCTTCCCAGTTCTCCTTAGTTGCAGCACCGATCTCTTTCAAACGATCAGATATCTTATTTTGTTCGCTTTTTAGCTTTTCCATTTTACTATTCAGATTTTCCATGGATTTATTCCATTTTACTTTGAGTTCCTCATTGGCGTTTTCCATGTTTTTCGCCATTTGATCCTTAAGATGGGCTATTTCTGCCTGGACATCTTTGATTTTGTCTTCGACATTATCCTTAGCGTCGTTCAGGTTTTGCTTAAATTCCAATTTTTCTTGCTGGATCTTTTCATCCTGAACTTTCCCTGAGGTATTGTTACAGCTATAGGTAAAGAAAGAAAAAAGAAAAGCCATGCTGAACCAAATTAATGAATTTTTTCTCATAACTAAATGTTGTTTTAAATATTTTAATTGATTAATAGTAATGTAAAACGCAGAGAAGGGTAAATAGTTGTATGCGGATGATAAATTAATGCATATTAATTTAATGTTAGAAAAATGATATAGCTGATGATGGGTAGGTGATGTAATTAAGGTAGCCGAATTGGCACATTAACTTGTGAATTACTTATGGTTTTAGCATGTTATATTCTCAAATTTTAAAGTAATTATTGGGGATTTGGCATTGGGTTATTTTTAATGCCTGACCTGCCATAAATAATATTTGTTTGCATCTCGTTAGTAGTTATTGAGTGCTCCATCCATTAAAAACTATTTCCTTTGAGCTTTCGCCTCCCAGCTTTTACCTTTCAACTGTGGTCTTTCATACGCGTAACCTAGGATCTGCAGTAATGTTAAAAGGAGCAAATTCTTTTTCCTTGTATTTGAACCAGGCAGCTTGCGCGATCATGGCAGCATTATCCACGCAATACTCTAACTTTGGTATATAAACCCGCCATTCGTGATTAGAACTTATGGCTATCAATTGTTTTCGTAGTTCGCTATTCGCACTGACCCCACCTGCAATAGCTATTTCTTTAATTCCGGTGTGATGGCTGGCTTTTATCAGTTCTTTCAGTAGAATATCAACAATAGTGCTTTGAAGACTGGCGGCAATGTCATTTTTGTTTTTTTCAATGAATGCCGGATCATCCTTGACTTGTTTCTGTAGGAAATACAGAAAAGCTGTTTTAAGGCCACTGAAACTAAAATGAAAATCCTTCACCTTTGGGTGTGGCAAAGGAAATATAGCATTTCCTTTCTGTGCCAGGCGATCGATGTGAGGTCCTGCTGGATACGGCAAGCCCATAATCTTGCCAGCTTTGTCAAATGCTTCACCAGCCGCATCGTCCAGTGTATGACCCAATACCTTCATTTTATTATATCCATCTACTTGCACTATTTGTGTATGACCTCCGGATACAGTAAGGCATAAGAATGGAAAAGCTGGAACAGGTTCATCTATAAAATGCGAAAGTATATGAGCTTCCATATGGTTGACTTCAATGATAGGAATGGAAAGCGCCTGAGCAAGAGATTTGGCAAAGGAAACTCCGACAAGCAATGAACCCATTAACCCAGGGCCTCTTGTAAAAGCAATCGCATTGAGGTCTTCTTTTTTTATGCCAGCCTTGGAAACAGCCTCGTTTACTACCCACCCGATTGCTTCCATATGTTTTCGGGATGCTAATTCAGGTACCACACCACCCAAATCCCGATGATCCAACTGACTTGATACAACATTTGACACGATTTGTGCATCTGTTATAACAGAAGCACCTGTGTCATCACATGAAGATTCAATGGCAAGAAGTGTTTCAGTCATTATTGTTCGTTTTTTTGGTTACCTGTCAATATGATTGGAAGTAAAATAAAATCACATTGTACCGAAACATTTTTAGAAACTTTTAATAAAAATGTTATTATTGCATACGTATAAACCGTCTAAAAATTATCTGAAATGAGAATTGTTATTAATCTACTTCTTTTTTTAGCCATTCTGGCTCTTGGGTATATGACTTATGCCAGTATAAAAGCTCCCATTAGTTTTAAGCATGAACTTGATCGCAGAGAGCGCGCTGTCATCCAGAAACTTAATAAGGTTCGAAATGCACAACAGGTTTACCGGGATGTTTCCGGAGGATCCTTTGCCGGATCATGGGATACCTTAAGATCTACACTTAGGCATGGTGATTTGATGTATATTAATATTGTCGGTGATCCTGATGATCCTAATTTTGATATCAAAGATCTGGTGCGTGATACTTCATACCAACCGGCGATCGATACGATCATGGCTATGGGAATCAATCTGGATTCACTCGAATATATACCTTTTTCCCAAGGAGCTAAATTTGATATCGCAGCAGATACCTTGACTTATCAATCCACACGTGTGAATGTGGTGCAAGTGGGAACAACTTACAAGGCTTTCATGGGACCATTTGGCGATCGTAAATATGCCAAATATGATAAGCGGTATGATCCGGATAAACGCATTCAGTTTGGTGATATGACCAAACCATCAACGGCAGGAAGTTGGGATAGGTAATATGGTAGACCATCGGTTGAATCCGGACAAGGATAAAATAACCTTATTCATTTACATGGACGGTGTGTGTAAAGTGCTGACTAGAAATCGTGACGTTTTAGCTGCAGATACCTTGTCCTTTGGATCTATAAATAGCCAGGAAAGTGAAATTCAGACTACATTGGACGGGTTTTATGGAGGCGCAGATATTGAACGGATCGAGGTAGATTCTGTTAACCTCATATTTATCAATTCTATCTTTCATAAAACAAACAATGGTCACCTGGAATCTTATAAAAACAGATTGCCGGCATTTTTGCTTTACCATAAAGAGTATTTTGAAGCGCCTGTGAATCATGTTCACATTGCACAACTTCTGATTGGACAGCTGGACGATTGGCGGAGTGAAAATGACAAATCGGCGCTATGGTTTCATCTGAGAAATAAAAACCTTTACGTATTATTCAGTACACCGAAAGGAGGGAGTTCGATTACATCTTTTGAGGTTCGAAAGACCCTCGACATCCATTATTATATTCTATTTAATATCCAAACCCTGCAGTCCCTAATGCCTGATTTGGAAGAAATCATCATTAGTGGAGAGTTGTTGAATATGGATAAAATTCATAACTTCTTTTCAGAGAATGTTCCGGAGAAAGAATTGGTCACTTACTGGCAGTGGAAAGGATTGCCAGGGAGACCACAGCCCGCATTTAGTCAATATCTCCCTGAGGTAAATATTTAATACTGATGAGAATTATAAGTGGGTATCTCAAAGGGCGCCGGTTCAATCCTCCCGCCAAGAAATGGCCGACCCGGCCTACAACAGACATAGCTAAAGAAGGTCTGTATAACATTCTACTGAATCAAATTGATTTTGAATCATCCGTATTTCTCGATTTATTTGGCGGCACAGGAAATCATTGTTATGAATTCATCTCAAGAGGTTGTGAAGATGCTACCTACGTAGACCGTCACGGACCCGCAGTGGAATATGTCCGTTCAATGGCCGTAGAACTGGAAATAGAAGACAAATTAACCATCTACCGCGATGATATTTTTAGATTTCTTAAAAGGAATACGAAATCATTTTCCGTAGTTTTTGCCGGACCACCGTATCCTTTACAACGTATCCCCGAAATTCCAGATTTAATATTGTCAGGCGATTTGCTGAAACCGGATGGATTATTTATCCTCGAACACAATGATGAACATCATTTCACTCATCATCCGGCCAGTGTGGATGCTCGAAACTATGGCGATACCTGGTTCTCGTTTTTTTCTAAAAATGCGCAATAGACAGCGGAATATTTTACCTTTGCAAAATGCAGATAAGGGAATATTTAACAGATCATATACAACGGCTGCTGAACGAAGAATTTTCATTGGATGTTCAGCCCAGTGATATTCTTATCAATGTTACCAGGCCTGAATTTGAAGGAGAGTACACCCTCGTGGTTTTTCCATTGGCTGGTAGAATGAAATTACCTCCTCCACTGGCTGCGGAGAAAATTGGGGAGGTTTTAGTTGAAAAGTATCGTTTCACAGAATTTAATGTGGTCAAAGGATTCCTGAATCTGACACTGGAACCAAGTCTTTGGATGGAATTACTTCAAACCGTTATACAGGAGGATTCCTACGGCCATGCTCAGTCAAAGAATAAAACCATTCTGGTTGAATTCTCCTCTCCCAATACGAATAAGCCCTTACATCTGGGCCACGTTCGTAATATACTACTCGGCTGGTCAATGTATGAAATTCTGGCAGCGGCGGGCTATAACGCCATTCGCACTCAGATTATTAACGACCGTGGAATCGCTATTTGCAAATCAATGCTGACCTGGGAGAAATGGGGTGATGGAGCGACGCCTGGCAGCACCGGTAAAAAGGGTGATCATCTCGTCGGTGATTTTTATGTTTTATTTGAAACTGAGTTCAAGAAAGAATATACGTTGTGGCAGGAAAGTGAGACAGCGCACAATATCTATGAAACCGATGGTGGAAAAGAAGAATCATCTGAAGCTTTTTTTGTACGGTATAAAAATCAATATTTTAACACAGAAAGCCAGCTCGGTGGACAAGCAAGAGAAATGCTTATCAAGTGGGAGCAGAACGATCCATATGTTATCGAACTTTGGCGCAGAATGAACCAGTGGGTGTACGATGGATTTGATGAGACATATAATCGGTTGGGGGTGCAGTTTGACCATATTTATTATGAATCCGAAACTTATCTGCTCGGGAAAACCATCGTTGCAAAAGGGCTGGAGCAGGGTGAATTCTTTAAAAAAGAAGATGGTTCGGTTTGGGTAGATCTGGAGGGTCAGGGAATGGATCAGAAAATACTCCAGCGTAGTGATGGGACCTCTGTTTATATTACGCAGGATCTTGGTACGGCAGAGCAACGATACGAAGACTATGATGCTGACAAGATGGTTTATGTAGTTGCTGATGAGCAGAACTATCACTTTGATGTGTTGTTTACCATCAGTCGGTTACTGAAAAGGCCATATGCCGAAGGAATGCACCATTTGTCCTATGGCATGGTGGAATTGCCGGACGGAAAGATGAAATCCCGGGAAGGAACGGTCGTGGATGCTGACGATCTGATGGATGAAGTGAGGGAGGAAGCCCGCACTATTGCGCTGGAAAAGGGCGAAATCAATAGTCTTCCTGATGAAGAACGTGAAGGTATTATTGATAAAATTGCTATGGCAGCACTTAAGTATCATATGATCCGGATACAACCCCAAAAGCGAATGATTTTTGATCCCGAAGAATCGGTTGATATGCAAGGGCAGACGGGGCCTTATATTCAGAATGCCTATGTACGGATTCAATCCATATTAAGGAAAACCAAAACAGAGACTACATCAGTCTATATCTCTTATATACCATCATCGCATGAAATGGATATATTGATACAATTGTCAGAATATCCTCAGGAAATTGAAAAGGCAGCTGAGAGTTATGATCCTTCGATTGTTGCTAATTATACCTATAAGCTGGCAAAGCTGTATCATAAATTTTATAATGAACACCGTGTGCTATCTGCGGAATCCAATGAAGCACGAGGGTTTCGTTTGGCATTGAGTGAAGGAGTGGCAAAAGTGTTGGCACATTCTATGAACTTACTGGGTATTCAGATGCCCCATAAAATGTAAATTAAGAAATGACCGAAAAATCGAAGAACTTTATCGAGCAAATCATTGAAGATGATATACGAAATGGAAAACACGGAGGTGAAGTCCGTACCCGTTTCCCACCCGAACCCAACGGTTATCTTCATATTGGCCATGCAAAGGCCATCTGCCTGAATTTCGGAATAGCCAGGGACTACAATGGTATAACCAACCTGCGGTTTGATGATACCAATCCTGCCACAGAAGAGGAGCATTTTGTAGAAAGCATCAAAAAGGATATCCGATGGTTGGGTTATGACTGGGACGATCGATTGTATTTTGCGTCTGATTATTTTCAGGAGCTGTATGATTATGCGATGCAACTCGTGGAGCAGGGTGATGCCTATGTTGATGATTCTACTGTGGAGGAAATAGCTGATCAAAAAGGAACTGTTACCATACCCGGCACGAATAGCCCTTACAGAGAAAGGTCAATAGATGAAAACCGGGATTTATTCATGCGAATGAAGGAGGGAGAGTTTGAGGAAGGAAGCCGGATCTTACGGGCTAGAATTGATATGGCGCACCCAAATATGACTATGCGTGATCCATTGATTTACCGGATCAAGAAAACCCCACATCATCAGTCCGGTGATACCTGGAATATTTATCCAATGTATGATTATGCACATCCGGTATCGGACTCTATTGAAAATATCACACATTCGTTGTGCACCCTTGAATTCGAAAATCATAGACCGATTTACGACTGGTTTCTTGAAAAACTCGGTATTTTCCCTTCCCGCCAAATTGAATTTGCGCGTTTGAATGTAAACTATATGATCACCAGCAAACGGAAATTGCGCCGGCTGGTGGAAGAGAACTTTGTTTCAGGTTGGGATGACCCACGGATGCCCACTCTCAGTGGATTGCGTCGGCGGGGTTTTACTGCTGAGTCGATTCGCACCTTCGCAGACAAAGTTGGAA
>CAJDXA010000158.1_pt1 | contig 9448 bp, 4 predicted proteins | sample 7391711 | NCBI WGS metagenome assembly CAJDXA01 (sample SAMEA7055748, study PRJEB34461) | soil metagenome | biome: terrestrial ecosystem; feature: Peninsula; material: soil | place: Antarctica | collected 2016
CGGTATTTTTTCATAAGTCCTTTCGTAATCGTTTCCCATTTTATTCTCGCCTGTGATCCGTATACTCTCGTCAGGTTTTGGATGTAAAAATCTATATCCTTTGTGTTTTCGGGGAGCTGATCAAATAAATCTTCGATGCCATTTACCGGGCCGGAAGATCCAAATTGCATCACATCCACCCCCGTACTTAAAAATGCATATCCATCGGGGTCTACCAGCCACCATCTCTTGCCATCATGGTGTGTTCTGAAAAATCCTGTTTTATTAAATTGCTTTTCCTTCCAACCACCATATTTACTCCAATTTTCCGGATACGTAGCAGATTCAGCTGCTTTCTCTACTTTATGGTTTTTTCGGATCAATTTCCTTTCATTGCGGATTTTCCCTTTCCATTTTTTGAGTTTCCATTGTCCAAACTCATCGATAATTGGCTTTTCGATGGCAGGGTATGGCAATGGGAGATCGTCGGTTATTGAAATGGAAGCCACTTCAAATTCTGGCGAGGGATAGGCATCATCGACGGGGCCAAAACGCAAAACAACTTTTACGATATCATTCGGATCTAAACGTCTTCCCCAAACGGTTCCCTTTAATTGTCTGGGGTACCGGGGCATGAATACATTCTGAGCATCCAGATAACTCAGAGGAAAAACCATCTTGGTCTTTAATTTTGGCAGGATGCCCATATGTAAATAAACCCCCAGTATGCTCTTCTCTTTTCGTGCATTTTCTTCGTCACTTTGCGTGTTATTACTCTCGGGTTCTTCCGTATTTTTGAAAAATTCGATATTGATTTGGCCACTGTATTCATTATTGGCATAGACCTCAAAAACAAGATAGTTAGCCTGGCTCCAATCGTTTTCATCTCCTTTCTCCCAGATGACGACTCCGGCATTGTCTTTGGTCGGTTTAATTTTCAGAACGGGTTGTTGAAATTCTGAGCTCCTATTTGTCAGTGTACTGTTTTCATTCTGCAGGGCTATTTGCTCCAGATTGAAAGGCTGTACTTTCGCTGGATCACTGATTTTTCCGGAAGTGAGGAAAGTACCAATGGCACTAAATAAAATAAATATTTTTATCGTCTTGAAGACATCTCTCATTTTGTATTTATTAGCGTAATGCATCTACTTTTAAACCACTTCCAGGCCGAGTAGTTTAAAATTCAAAAATAATAGGAGTCTTTCCGGACTTAATATAACGGTCGAGATGATACGTACCTCATCCATAAAGTGAATTAAAACCCTTATTCCAACCAACCATGATTCTCTAATATTTTGACCCCGCGTATTCTTACATCCGATGCATTTTCATCCGGCCTGGTAAAGGGATTGTAGGATTCTGACAAATCAGAAATCGGGCGGTTAAACAATCCGATATACAGTAGGTCCTTTTCCGGAATGGATACATAGAACGCACGGAATCCCCCTTGCCAGCCCGTGTGAGAAATGACCTTTACCCCAAAGATGTTCAACGGATCTTCCTTTTCTGAAATAAACCAGCTGTATCCCACATCAGGATTTTCGATGCTTTTCCAGTTGGAGGGATGAATCACTTCCCGGGATCTTTCAATGGATTTCTCAGAAAGAAATGTGGCTCTTCGAAGCGCATCTTCATATTTCGCCAGATCGAGAATGGAACACCACACTCCTCCATTTCCCGCTGCAGCAAACGTGGGACATTCGCCATAATCATCTTCCATGAAAATGCCATTCTGAGGCGTATATCCATGAGCCACTCCTTTTTCGGGATATGGACCATCGGTAATTTTGCTGTGGGCCATGCCCGATGGCTTGAATATTTTTTCACCGATAAAATCCTGCCACTTTTGATGAGATACCTTTTCTATTATAAGCGCCAGTCCGTTAAATGCCGGATTGGAGTATTCAAATTCTTCCCCTGGTTCAAAATTAAGAACCGCTGTATGTTTGATTGGCTCGAAGTTTTCCTCGTCTTTGGCAGTCAGATAAAATTCAATCTCATCATCTACTTTCCTCGAATCGGGTAGGCCTGATGTGTGGGTCAATAAATGCTTTATCTTTACTTTTTGGGCTATTTCTGGATGGTCAAAATCCTTAAAATATTTGTCCAGGTTATCCTCTAATGAAAGTAAATGAGCCTCTTCCAGAATGAGTATACCATTCGACACGAAAGTTTTTGAAATGGAACCCGTATTGAAGATGGTTTGTGGTGTTATTTTCTTGCGGGATTCTATGCTTTCAATCCCATAACTTTTAAGAAAAATAACTTCAGCCCCTTTTTTAACTAGAACAATCCCACCCGGATCGTTTTCAGAAAATATTTCGTCAAAAAGCTTTTCAAAATCTGATACCATGTCTGTTTGAGTGTTTGTACAGGAGTTCAATACAAGAAAAATTCCAATTAATATGCTATATTTCATAGGTGGTCCATTATCCAATTCAAATTTAACAAACTGTGAAACATTCAGACGCTTATCACACTACAAAATATCCCCGGCACTAGCTGGCAAGATTGCGGATCATTGTGATGTGGGAGACATGATCATGACGGAATCAGTGAAGAGAGCATCATATAAACGAGTTAGGTTAATATTGTATTGAAAATAGCCAACAAATTGGCGGTTAAGTCGCTATTTACTTGGTTATTTTGATGAGATTAATATTTAAGCTCCACTGGGATCATTTTTTGGCACATATATAATCATATGACGTTGATTCACCTTACGAGTGTAAGGACACAAGCGGAGCGATATATAGGGATGAGATTCATAAATAACATAAGCAAAATTGGAATTTGGGTTGTTTGCCTAACCGTGTTGGTGTACACGGTTTCCTGTAACAAAAATGAACTGTCGCAAAAGACCATTTTGGTCGATACTGTTTATGTCGATAAACCCTTCATTCAGGAATTTCATACTGCTTACAAAGTAAGTGAGAACCCGGCGGATAACGAGATCAGGAGTATAGCCGTTGACAATGATCTCAACGTTTGGGTTGCCACAGCCGGGGGCGTATTCCGGAAAGAGGCAGATTCCCGGATATGGGAATCGATCATTTTGGGAGAAGATAGGGGACCCGCTTATTCAGTATCGGTAGGGAGTGATGGCGCTGTACTAATCGGGACGTGGAACGGGCTTTATATTTTCCAGTATAAACAATTGAAAAAGATTGACGACGTGAAGCCGCCTGTTTCTGTGGTTTATGCGGAGGGTAGTGAAAAGTATGCCATGGGCCCTCATGGTATCTGGAAGGCTAACGGAAGTGATTGGCAGGAAAAAGATTATAACATTGCCCATTCGGTGCGCGACGCAACGACCGATCCGGCGGGGAATTTGTATTTGGCCACCGATGCCGGATTGTATTTGTGTAGGAACGACGAAATACAATTATTTCTGGACACAACGGAGTTAATCAGTAGTTATGTAACCTCTGTTTCACTCTCTCCAGATGGTGAATTGTGGGCCGGAGGAATGGGGGGCGTTTCTATTCGCCTGGATCAAAAGTTACAGAAGAAACTCACACCTAAAAACGGTATTCCTTCGATATTTGTGAATTGCATCCGTCAGTCGCCTGAAGGAGTAATGTGGGTAGGGACTGATGTTGGTGTGGTTCGTTTTGAACAAGATGGGACGCATTCATTGCGGTTTAGCCAACGTTGGTTGACGAATAATAAAGTGAACGATGTGGCATTCGATAGAAAGGGGAATGCCTGGATAGCAACTGCTAATGGTGTTAGCGCCATTAACCGGAGAGAAATGACCCTGGCGGATAAGCAGATGGATTTCTATCATCAGCTCATGAGTAAACATATCCGTGAACCTTGGATTTGCGGGAACCTGCACCTTGAAGTCCCCGGAGATACAGCTACCTGGCGGCATTCGGACGATGACAACGATGGCGAATATACCGGTGGCTACCTGGCGATGGAAAGTTTCAGGTACGCAGTGACCAAAGATGAAGATGCCTTAATCAAAGCGCGGAAGGCTTTTCATTTTTTGCGATTACTGCAGGAAGTAACCGGCACCGATGCTTTTTTTGCCCGTAGCATTGTTCCCACAGACTGGACCGAAGTGCACGATGGTAATAAAACTTATACGGATCATGAAATCGCCGACGCTATGGTTGATGATCCACGTAATAAGCTCGTTGAAGTACGGTGGCACAAATCCAAAGACGGTAAATGGCTTTGGAAAGGTGATACCAGCAGCGATGAAATGGACGGCCATATGATGGCATATTTTTTCTTTTATGAATATGCAGCCACAGAAGAAGATAAATTGGAAATCCGTGATCATGTGTCAAAAATTGTAGATGGGCTTATTGCGAACGACTACTGTCTGGTGGATGTCGATGGTAAACACACCCGTTGGGGAGTATGGTCGCCTGATTTATTGAATAACAATCCCGACTGGTCTTCTGAACGCAGTCTCAATTCATTTGAATTATTGGCATATCTGAAATTAGCCGCACACATTACCGAAAACACAACGTATGAAGATGAGTACCAGAGACTCATTAACGAGGAAGACTATCTGGAAAATGCCTCCATGCTGAATAAAAAGAACCCAGCCTGGGAAATTTATTTCGATAGAACCATGGAGGGTTATCTTTTTCCGATTTTGTTGAAATATGAGAAAGATCCGGAACTAAAGAAGTTTTATGAAGACCTGGCTGAAGAATGGATGGAAAAACAGACATCAGGTGAAAATCTGATCAATAATTTAACCTATGCTCTTGCCACGGGTAGAAAAGTAAATGTAACTCAAACCATAGAGTTTTTAAGAGATGCCCCGCTCGATTTGGTTGATTGGCGCATCGACCATACCTTGCGTGAGGACATTACCCTGGTGCGTGAACCTATTCTGGAGGAAATCCAGATCTTGGAACTTCCCCCGGCCAGCATCCGGGCAACAGTTCGCTGGGATAAGAATCCGTGGGCAGCTGTTAAGGGAAATCCTTCACAGGTCCGTGAGCCTGTATTCTGGCTTTGGCCATACTGGATGGCGCGGTACCAAGAGATTATTCAAAATGAAAAATAGAAACGAACAAATATTGCGATCTTTGATACCGGTGTGTTTTACAGTATCGGAAGGACAAACTATACCTCTCAGATGAAGCAATCAAATACGCAAATACCCGCAGCCTTAAGACAAAGCTTACTGTATATAGGAAGCATTGTGTTCCTATTAATAGGTTTTACGGGTTGCAGCACGAAGGATAATAGTAAGGTAGCCAATATGCAAATGAAAGAAAAGCAACTTTCCTACACAAACAAGAATCATGTGCTGGACAACAACGATAACTTTTCGCCCGACGATCAATATTTATGTTATGATACCCGGGGAACTATTTTCGATAACAACATTGGCAATAGCAAGACCATTGAAAAAATAGAAATCTCTACAGGGACCGAAACAGTGTTGTATCAACCTGAATCGATCACCGGAGAAGAGCCAGCCCCTGGTGTTGGAGCTGTTTCCTGGCATCCATTTGATGACAGGGCGATTTTCATTCATGGCCCTGATTTGGACGAAGTAAAAGCGCGTGGATATTATGGTATCACCAATCGAACCGGTGTGGAAGTGAGTACCGATGGGAAAGGAGTGATTACAAAAGTTGACAAGCGTGATGTGGTTACTGATCGGCCTACTACCCCCGGAGCACAACGAGGTGGAACACACCGGCATGAATACAGTCGCGACGGGAGGCGTATCGGGTTTACGTATGATGATCATCTGAATTCGAAGTATGATCGTACCATCGGTTACATGGAAATCAATTCCTCTGCGCCGACGGGCTACAGTCATTACTTTGCTGTAATCCTTAAGCCAGCTGAAAAAGATAAATCGAAGCCCGGAGAAATCGAAAAAGCTTCTGGTGATTCATGGGTGGATCCCGACGGGACCATGCGGGCATTTGTCGGAAAAGTACGTGCTGAGAACGGAGTGGATTATCAAACCGACCTTTTCGTGGCAGATATACCTGTAAGCGTAGATATTACCACAGCTTTTTCAGGAAATGGGAATAAGTATCCGGAGCCACCGGCAGGAATCAAAATACGCCGTTTGACCTATTCGGGGAAAGTAGGAGGGATTGTCCGAGGTTCCTTTGATGGAAAATTGATAGCCTATCTTTCTCCTGATGATAAAGGGATCGAACAGGTCTTTGTAATAAATGCACAGGACGTTGAATTGGCGTCCGGTGAAACGGTTCAGGCACAGCAACTTTCGGCCTTTCATTCCGATGCTTCTGCACTGCGTTGGCATCCGAAAAAGAACTGGGTGTTTGCCATTTCCAATGGGAATATGGCGGTTATTTGTGCCGAGCCAGGCCAGGACTATGGAAAAGCCATGATGCTGACGGCAGATGAGAATGAACGTAGCCATCTGGTCGTGTCTCACGATGGGAACAGCCTGGCTTATACTATGACAAGAAATAGCGAAGGTGAAAACCATGCCAAGGAATTCAAGCAGATATTTGTACTGGAACTTGATTGGAACGAGATTCAAGAATCAATTAAATAATAATTATAGAATGAGAAATCAATTGTTTTTTGCGGTGTTAATGATCATTGTCCTGGCAGCGTGTTCGCCAGGTAAGGAAATGAAAAGGTCACACGTCCAGCAGGACAAGTCATTTGTGCAGGATTACAGCGTTAAGTACCTGAACGAGGACTCGCAGGCAAATTTACTAGCCAGTTTACTAAAAGTGGTATCCGACAGAAACGGATATATTCAAATGCTTTCTTCGAAGGGTTTGTTGAGAACAAGAGCCGGTCAGTTTCTATTTCCCGGCACTTTGGTAACAGATATCCAGGACAAGCCTACATCTGATAAAAATATTGCATCGATTGGAATCTACGAGGATCAGTTGGTTTATATCGATGACAAAGCTGTTTTTAGCAATGCCTGGGCCGGAGAACTCTATTCCCGCCATGATATGCCTGGTGCAAAGATTTTTAGCGGGGGGAATGATTTTGCATTCCTTATCTCGGATGGGAAAAACCTGAGTCTGTTGCAGGATTCAAAAGGTTTGTGGAAAGGCTCGTTATCGGGAGATGAAGTCCGGGATATTAAATTCGATGCAGACGGCAATCTGTTTTGGATATTAGGGAAATCAACGATTAGCACTTTTTCGCCAGATAAGAAAGAAGTTTCTAAAATACTTGATAACCGGGATATTACCTGTATGGAGGTGGCGTCGGGTAAATTGATTGTTGGCACAAACAATGGATATTTTGAAATCGATTTAAAGACAAAAAAGCAAGTGGGTGAAGTTCAACGGAAAATGCCGTGGACCGAATTAACCACTATCCGGAATATTGACGGTAAAATATGGTTTGGATCTACATCGGGTGCTATGCTGCTTCTCGATGATGGTAAATTTAGCTATTATGCGTCAAAACGATGGGTTCCGTCCGATAACATCATAGATATCGCAAAAGGACCCGAAAATTCAGTTTTGATACTGACTGATAACGGACTGGGAAGAATTTATTTCGACGAAATGACTTTGGCTGAGAAAGCTGATTTCTATGATAAGCAAGTGAGGAGCCGTCACATCCGCGTAGGCTTTAACGCTACGGTGGTTGGTATGAAAGACGGAGATGTAACCACAGGGAGAATGGAAAATTCAGATAACGACGGCTTGTGGACCTCCATGTATCTGGGTGGTGAGACTTTCCGATATTCCGTCACGAAATCTGCAGAAGCTTTACAAAATATACGTGAATCGCTGGATGCCATGGAACGCCTCTACACGATTAACCCCATGAAATCAGGGTTTCCTTCTCGATCGTATGAAAGAGCTGGATACAATGTTGGCCATGAACCCTGGCGACCTACAGAAGATCCGGAATGGGATTGGAAATCCACTACAAGCAGTGACGAGGCCATCGGCCATGTTTTTGTATTTGGTGCCATAGCCGAATTGGTGGATGTGGAGCCGATCCGGACACAAGCTATTAAACTGCTGGATGCTTTAATGCAACATATAGTGGACAACGACCTGTACCTGATTGACTTTGACGGAAAACATACCACATGGGGAAGATGGAATCCCGAATACGTGAATGATTTCCCTACCAATATAGGTGACCGCAAGCTAAACAGCTCCAATATTGTGGCCATGCTGCAAACTGCCTATCATTTTACAAATAAAGAGATATATAAAGAAAAGGCCTTTGAGCTGATGAATGAACACGGTTATCTTGAAAATTTGATGCGTCCTATCAAAGAGATAGGTGTCGCGTCGGATCATGCGGATGACTGGGCCAAAATGTTATCGGGTGATTGGAATCACTCTGACGATGAGATGTATTATCTTGGGTATTGGGGATTATACAGGTATGCATTTAATGATGATTTGAAATCTAAATTCAAAGAGGCCATTGTTGATCACTGGGAGGCAGAACGACCGGAGAAAGAAGGATTGTGGAACATTATGACGGCTCTTGTAGGCGATGAAAATTATGATTTCGAGGAAGCTATCTGGTATTTGCAGGAATACCCTCTGGATTTGATAGGCTGGACGATAAAAAACAGCCATCGGAAAGATATTGATCTTCTTCCGCCTAACTTTCGTGGCCAAACCACTAAAGAGATCTTGCCACCGGATGAATTACCCATTAACAGACACAATGCGAATCGTTTCGAACTGGATTGGGGAAGTAACGGGCATAATGAGTTCAGTGCTGGAGACATTTGGTTATTGCCCTACTGGATCGGACGATATTTGGGTGTCATCGGTGAACCGGTAAAGAAATAATGTAACATGGGTCATTTGATCATCCTGCGAAAACCTGGAAGTTATGTCTTAAGCTGTAGATTATCAGATAGGGCTTTACAATCCGTTCTCCCGGGTTCACTTCTTTGTCCCCGGGATTCATCGATAACTCGTGCCGCGTTACGCGGTACGGACTCCTTTGTCGTAGGCTTGCAAATCCCTATTTATCAGTCAGAACTTGTGCCGCCATATCGGCATTCATACTTTGTGACGCTCTGCGTTAAGCCTGCGGAGCCTTGTTCCGGTATGGATGGGTGGGCTGGGGATTGTGAAGCTGAGTGAGAACAGTCAGGTTTGAATATTGTCAAATAGATGAACGTTATTTCATTAACACATAATTTGTAAAGAAACGAGATTGCTTGTTTAAGGATGAGTCCACTCCGAAAAATCGAATTAGTATTGGGTTTTAGCCCTTAGCACCGCCTATTTTAATGGCTAGAGCCAATATATTCGATACGATTATTACCCCGGGCTGAACAGGGTGTGTGAAAACGCAAATATTTGTCTGATATCTAAAATGTCCTCATGTTTTTCCATACCAGTGTTCGCGGGGATTTTGCCCCGGGTTTCAACCCGGGGGGGAATGTTTACTTTAAAAATGGGCTTTAGCCCTTAATAAATTGCAGGTTAAGGGCTAAAGCCCTATAAAATATTGTCTTTATGACCCCGCCATGAATGGCGGGGCA